>WNFR01000812.1_pt1 | contig 73244 bp, 57 predicted proteins | sample 5400221 | NCBI WGS metagenome assembly WNFR01 (sample SAMN13153357, study PRJNA577476) | soil metagenome | isolation source: 40 cm soil under Madrone tree | place: USA:California | collected 2016-06-14
GTCGTCCACATACAGCTTCTGGGTCTGTACCGTGCTCGCGCTGTTGCTGAAGCTCAGCTGCACGGAGTTGAGTTTGAGAATCGTACTGGTACGGAAGCTCAACCCACCCCACGAGCCCCGCTGCACGCCGTCGATCCAGAACATCTGGAGCGCGTCGGAGTTGCCCGGGGCGTTCAGCTTCACCCAGAACTCGACGTGGTGCCACGATCCCGCACTCATCGCGAGCGGGGGTACGTAGGTCTCAGTGCCGTCCCCGAAACGGCCCCAGCATGTGATGCCGTCGGGTTCCCGGGCCATCGCCGGGTAATAACTGTAGAACCGCGTGGGTCCGGGGTTGCCGCTTCCCTCAGTCACGACCCACGTACCGAAGAAGTCCGTACCCGTGGGACACTTTCCGGCTTGTCCGAGCGCCGACCACTGATTGTCGGTGCGCGAGCCGTATAACGCGACCAGTTTGGTGCCACCCTGCCAGCCTGCGGGGAACCGGACCCACAGACTCACGTAGATCGAGTCGTAGCCCGGCATGAACCAGTGGGTCAACCAGCCACCATCGCTGCCCGCGGGATACGTCACTTCGAGCACGCGGCTACCCGAGTGGGCCAAAGTCGGATCCGTGATGATACGCTGGAGCGTGGGATTAACGCCGTCCGGCCACGCCGACAGAGTCCCCGACTCGAAGTCCTCGGCAAATACCGTTGCGGACGGCGGGGGCGGCGGGGGCGGCGGGGGCGGTGGCGGTGGCGGTGGCGGCGGCGCACTCACCGTGACGTCGGCAGTCCCGCTCTTGCCCTCGCTCGTCGCTGTGATCGTGGCGTTGCCGGCGGCAACACTGGTGACAAGCGCGCCCGCCGAGACCGTTGCGACGCTTGGTGCGCTGCTTGACCAACTGACCGTCCGCCCAGATAGAGGATTGCCTGTCAAGTCCAATGTCGCCGCGCTGAGTTGCAACGTGACACCCGGCGCGAGCGTCCCGCTGGCCGGACTGACCACGACTGAGGCGACGGGGATGGTTGATACCGTAACGGCGGATGTGTCGGCCAGGGCGCCGCCATTCTGCTTGGCGACCACGCGGTAGGAGCCCACCGTCCGTCCTGCGGTATAAGCGCCACTGCCCGAGATAGTCCCGCCGGTCGCCGAATACGTGACAGAGACGCTGACACTGTCGCCCGTATTCTTGAGCCCATACACGGCGAACTGTTGGAAGCCTCCGACCGCGAGCGCTGTGTTCTTCGGATTGATGAGGATTTTGACCAAGCGACGTTTCTTCACGCTCGATGTCCCGCTGACGGTTGAGTTAGCGAGCGTCGCCGTCACCATCACGTCGGTCGCCGACGTGTCGGCCGTGTACATCCCACCCTGAGAGATCAGCCCGGCGGACGCGACCCAGTGAACCGATACGGGCACACTGTCGCCGGCCGCGGTGTGGCCGAAGACTCCAAACTGGAAGTTTTGGAGTGGATCGAGCGTTAAGGTGTCTGGATAGACCACCACCTGCGCGACGGGGTTGTCCACGCCGGTGCTCGAGGTCCGGCGCTGGATCTCGCACGCCGTGAGAACCGCGCACGCCGTGAGGAGCGCGACGGCCGTCAGAAACCTGTACCCCTTGCTGTAAAAATACATAACCCCTCCCAAGAGGTTCGGCAGCTCGACTGGCTTGGCACGCCGTAGCGTGCGGTAGCCTCGGGGCTTTGCGTCCCCGGCTTTCGCCGGGTTTGCCATTTTCGGCGCTCCCTCAAGCGAGGGGCTTCAGCTAAAACGAAAGGCCGCCAGCTTCGACCTGTGGTCGATTCGCTGGCGGCCCGGCGGACATGACGACGATGTCGCCTTAGTCCCGTAGCTCTGCGTCACCGCCTTTCGACGGTTTTGCTCTGAGCAGCGACTTCTAGTTGTTCACGGGGGCGCTTCCGTCGTACTGACTAGACCGGCCGATGACTCACAACACCGGTCTGCTGTTATCGTGCGGGTACATTAGCAAGCCGTCTCGGCCGCGCGCAATAGGCCCGCTAAGCCGAGGCGAACTACTTTGAGTTACACCGTTACGTACAAAATTTCCGAACGGCCAAACTGGTTCGAAACGCGGATCTGATCAGGTGACGCGGGTCACTGGCTCGCGGCTCAGGTCCGCGTGATCAGTGACCTACGGCCTTGGGCGGGCGGTTGTGACCATCAAGTTGTCAAAGTCGAGCTCTTGAGTCTTGGGGACGCCACCGCTCACGCTGAAGTTGAGCTGCGCGGAATTCAACCGCAGGATCGCGCTGGTGCGGAGGCTCAATCCCGCCCAGCTGCCGCGTTGCACGCCGTCGAGCCAGAACGCCTGGCTGCCGTCCGTTTGTCCCGGCGTATTGAGCCTCACCCAGAACTCGATGTGATGCCATTCGCCACGAGTCAGCGTTAGTGGCGGCACATAGCGCTCCGTCCCATCACCGAACCGACCCCAACACGTGACGCCATCAGGTTCGCGCGCCATCGCCGGATAGTACGTATAGAAGCGCGTGGGCCCGGGATCGCCCTTCGCCTCTGCGACCAGCATCGCTGCAAAGAAATCCGTTCCGGTGGGACATCTCCCCGCTTGACCAAAGCCCGACCATTGATTGTCCGTCCGAGAACCGTACAAGGCGAGTAGTTTGGAGCCGCCCTGCCAGCTCGACGGGAAGCGCACGTAAAAGCTCACGTACAGAGAGTCGTAGCCCGGTGAAAGGAAGTGAGTGATCCAGCCGCCGTCCGTTCCGGAGGGATACGTGACCTCCAGGTAATGGGTCCCCGACTGGGCACCACTCGGGTCCGCCACGATCCGGTGCCGAGTGACATCCACTCCGTCTTGCCAAGCTGCCAATGTCCCCGACTCAAACCCCTCCGCGAAAACGGTGTCTACACCCGCTGTCCTGGTTGCCGAGGGCCGCGCGCACACTACCCCTGATGCGGCGGCCACTGTGAACGCCACACACAGGAGCGACCGCGCGATCAAGAGCTGCTGCGGGTTCGTATCATGACGCAATCGAGCTCCATGATCCGCAAGTGCTCATCGCGCAGGACCGGAAAGAGTCCCGTCAGCTCAAAGCCTCGTTCGTTCATGTATGACATTGCGTCCAGGTACTGCGTCATTCCCTCATAGAGGGGTTTCACTGCAAGCTCTGATTGCAACGCTAACACCTGCTCCAGGCGCCGCCCGCAACCCTCAAGGATTTTCAGGTCGTAGCCCTGGGTGTCGAGTTTGAGGAAAACGCGAGGATCCTTGACAGGGCCGATGCACTCCTCGAAAACGCTATCCAGTCGGTGCATCTCAACCATTTCTGTACGGCTGGTCCCGCTCAGCTCGCCAAACTGATTCTCGCTGTAGCCACTGCGTGGCAAGAAGGAACTGAACGTCGTGATGTGCGCCACGTTTATCGGAACCATTCGATCATCGGATCCAAGCGCGAGGCGGCGCGCGATCCACTTCTCGTCTTTCGCAGAGCGCTCTTCCAGCACGGCGAAATTCGCGCGAATCGGCTCGAACGAGACGATGTGGCCGCTGTACCCAATATTCCTCAGAAATCGACCATACTGGCCAACATGGGCGCCCACATCCAACACGCAGTTGATCTTGAGCCGAGCAAACAGCATGGCGAGATGCGTGCCCAGCACCTCAAAGCCAGGAAGTCTTCCGATCCCGCATCCGACGAGCGTTGCTCCTTTCCTCACCAAATCCTTTAGCCTCGCGGGAGTCCATCGGCTGGCCGTTTCATAGAGCTCCGCCATCAATGCACGTTTCGGCATCGGATCGATCGCATTGGCTGGCCGGGTTACAGCAACGTCAGTTCCCATAGAACTCGAGTAGGCGCGCGAGAGCGTCGCGGTCCTCAGCGTCGAGGAGGGAGTGCGTAGGTAATGTCACGAGGTGGCGGACCAGATCCTCCGCTCCAGGCCAACGCCGCGTGATGGAGACGAGCCGCTCGCGGACCGACGGCAGGGCGGCGAGCGTGCTTGGGTAACTCCGGATGATACCTCGCCGCAGCGCCTCAACAGGACTCCCGAAACCGCCGAGCCCCCGCCGCGTTCGTACCGGCAGTCGGAGATAGCCGGGCATGCCCGCCGCTGCCGCGCGTATGCGTAGCACCGGCCCGTGGGACGGGAGGCGCTCGAGCAGGAACTCGGCGTTGGCGCGCCGTGTGATCGCTTCACGTGCAGCAATCTTGCGTGTGCTCTCGAGCAGCGCTGCCGCCGTGCGCGTCATGCAAGCCGGCGCCTCGGGATCGTGATAGCGGGTCTCGCCGAGGTGCAGCCAGGGGAGCGCGGCGGGCAGCGAGTAGAGCGAAGGATGGGCGAACATGCTTTGCACCGCCGCGCGGAGCAGTACCCGGCACTCGGTCAACGGACCGGGCTCGCGCAACGGCGCCCCCTTGTCACCATCGGGGTCTCTTTGGTGCGATCCCCTACGAAGAAGGAGCGCCCCTCCGGCAGCACCAGTCCACCCCTTCCCGCGCCCGAAACTCAGGACGCTTAACTGGCCGAGGCTGCCGAGTGGCCGATTGCGCCAGAGCGCGCCGTGGCCTTGCGCGGCGTCCTCGATGATGACCGCACCGAACGCGGCCGTGCACGCTTCAAGCGCCTCCCACTCGATGGGAATGCCGTAGAGCGGCGCGGCCACGACGATCCGCGTTCCCTCGGAGAGCGTGAGCGTGAGCGAATCGAGATCCGGCGCGAGCGTGGCGGGGTCTACGTCATACAGCGTGATCCGCGCCCCCGCGGCAACTGCTGCTGAGGCAACATCAAAGCAGGTAAACGCGGGCAGTGCGACGGTCAGAGGACCCCCGACGAGACGGCTGGCAGTGTGGATCGCGACCTGCAGCGCCTGAGTGCCCGCACCCATGAGAACCACGCCTTCGGCCGCATACAACGCGCGCAACATCTCGCGGACGTGCGGCCGCACATCCTCCCGCGACCCGAAGACCCGCCGGGCTGTGTCTCGAACGACTCCGAGCGGGAGGGGCGAGTACGCGGGCAGCTGGCGCCTCTGAACGCGGACGACTTGCGCTCGCCGAGCTGGCCGGCCGTCGAGCACCGCAGGGGCCATCGTCATGGTATTTGCCGCGCGATCACGGGCCCGACCTTCTTCGTGAGCGCGAGCGGAAGACGCCGCCACAGGGCGGACGCGAGCCGGAACGCCGGTCGATCCGGCGTCGGCATTACCGTGCGCTCCCGCGCGGACCATTGCAGCCAGGGCAACGGCACATCGACGCCGCCCCATTGTTTCTTGAAGCGGTGTGTGCCGCCACCCGGGGTGCAGCGGCCGAAGTTGAACATGCGCACGCCGCGGGCGATCATCTGCTCCATGAACGTCCAGTACAAGAGCATGTTGGCCGCGAACGTGCGCGACTCGCGCAGCGCCCCCGCCCACGTCATCTCGAACTCTCCGCGCCATACGAAGCCGCATCCAGCGGCGAGCGGCTGCTCGCCGCGGTACACGACACCGAACACGACGAGATCAGCAAACGTTGCTGACACTCGCTCGAAGAACGCGCGCGGCAACACGGGCGTGCCAAGGTCCCGCATCGTACGCGCGAACACCTCGTAAAACGGTTCGCGCTGCTCGGGTCCGAACCGCACTTCGAGTCCTTCTTTCATAGGACGGCGAATCTGACTGCGCAACTTGGCAGGAAACCGTGTGAACAGCGTTTCGGCATCGGACGGCAAGGGCAGGAGCACGGTGATCTTTCTCGACGACACCGGAAGATCGAAACCGCCCGGATCGCGGGTGCGGAGCTCAAGGAGATCCGCGCGTGTCCGACGGGCCTCCGTCACCGCCTCTTGCGCCAGCCGATCCTGCGCGGCTTGGGATCCTAAGGGACCACCGTAGTTGAGAAACGGCAGCGAGACGAGGTAGTGACCAAAGATCCGGCTGCGCACTCGCACGAGCGGGAGAATGCCGTGCAACGCGCCATCTGCGTCCACAACCTGCCAGTAGAGGCATTCCGCCCCCAGAACGTCGCTGAGGATCTCACGCCAGCCAGCGAGGTGACAAAAGCTGCTGCACTCTGCCCGCGTCACCAACTCGTCCCACGCGCGCCTGTCGCCGTCGAGCGGCAGCACCTCGAGTTGGGGATACGGTGGAGGGGGGCTCACGCCGAGTTCCTGCGAAGGATCCTTTCCTGACGACTCGTTCGCGCACGCGCGCGCCCGAGCACGGCAATAGTCTCGCGGATTGGCGCGAACCGAAATTCGGTCAGCAGGCGTTCGAGTCGCGGCAACGTTCTGCGCAGCCCCCCGTAGTGTCGGGCGCGGGTCAGCCACGAAACGCCGACGCGCGGTTGGCGCGGGTCCACTTCCCAGGGATGGACGTAGAACGTGCCGGAGACTGCGCGCCGCTCGCATTGACGCAGCGCCGCGCGGACGACGGCGTAGGGGAGAAGCCGGAAGTACGCCCCGCCCCCGGCGGGTAGGCGCAGCGGACCCCATTGCAAGGTCGCCGGCGGGATCTCCGCAAGGCGGCCGGCTCGACGCTCCATCCAGTAGGGATCCGGCCTGCCGCCCGGATACCCGTAGCCCGGACGTCGCACTGGAAACAAACTGGAATCGTAGCGATACCCTTCCTCGACGAGGATATCGAGGGCCCATTCGCGCCCCGGCACGATCGAAAAGCTCGGTGCACGATACCCCAGCACCGGCGTGCCAGTCATCGCCTCTAACACTTGTTTCGTGCGCCGGATCGAATCGCGGAACTGATGCGGCCTCTGGTGGGTCACGCGCACGTGGTCCCAGCCATGCGAGGCGACTTCATGGCCTCCCCGCGCGATGGTACGAACCAACCCGGCGTGCCGCTGAGCGACCCAGCCAAGCACGAAGAAAGTGGCCCGGACGTCATGCCGCGCCAACAACTCGAGTAGCTCGGCGGTCTCGCGCGCGACTCGCGACTCGAAGTGCTTCCAATCGGACCGCGCCACGCACGGCTCGAACGCGGAGACCTGGAAGTACTCCTCGAGATCGACGGTAAAATGGTGGGCGCTCATGCCGCCTGGGGGTGCAACGGCCGTGCCCGCTACATCCGTGCGTACTCCCTGCGCAATGCGTCGAGTGCTAGCCACGATACGTCGCGGCGACGCTATAGCAGCAACACCGAAACCACTTTGGTATCCGACGCTGATGCTCCGGCGGCGTCTCTCACCGTCACCCTAATCGTAAAGCTGCGCGGCAAGATTATGATGTAAGTGTGGCCGGCGCTGAACGAACCCTCGCTCGAAACGGTTCCGCTCGAGGTCGCTCCGTCGCCCCAGTCGATCGTGTAGGACCACGGCCCGTTGTGGTTCGCGTCGCTGAAACTCCAGGTGAACGAGTACAGAAGCCCGGTGAACGCGTTGTCGTCCGGTCCAGCGTTTACGACCGGCGCGCTGTTGGGCGCCGTGACCGTCACGGTCTTCGTGATGAAGTTCGTCGCCCCTCGGTTGTCGGTGACGGTGAGCCGGACCGAGTAGCTGCCCCCCGCCGCGTAGGTGCGCGACGGATTCTGGGCGGTGGACGTCGCGCCGTCGCCAAAGGTCCAGCTGTAGCTCGCGATCGAGCCGTCAGGATCACTGCTCGTGCTCGTGAAGTTGCAGGTGAGGCCCGAGCAGCTCGACGTGAAGTTCGCCGTCGGCGGCTGGTTCGGCGCCGTCACCGTCACCGTCTTGGACGTCGTCGGACTCTGGGCCCCCTGATTGTCCGTGACCCGCAGCGTCACCGTGTATGTCCCGCCTGCCCCGTAGGTGCGCGACGGATTCTGTGCCGTCGACGTCGCGCCGTCGCCAAAGGTCCAGCTGTAGCTCGCGATCGAGCCGTCAGGATCACTGCTCGTGCTCGTGAAGTTGCAGGTGAGGCCCGAGCAGCTCGACGTGAAGTTCGCCGTCGGCGGCTGGTTCGGCGCCGTGACCGTCACGGTCTTGGACGTCGTGGTGCTCTGCGCCCCTTGGTTGTCGGTCACCTGCAGCGTGACCGTGTATGTTCCCCCCGCCGCGTAGTTACGCACCGGGTTCTGAGCCATCGAGGTCGCGCCGTCGCCGAACGTCCAGCTGTACGCGCTGATCGACCCGTCGGGGTCACTGCTCGTGCTAGTAAAGTAGCAGGTGAGCCCGGTGCAGCTGAACGTGAAGTCCGCCGTCGGTGACTGGTTCGCCGCCGACACCGTCACCGTCTTCGACGTCGTCGTGCTCTGCGCTCCCTGGTTGTCGGTTACCTGCAGCGTGACGGGGTAGTTGCCCGCCGCCCCGTAATTGTGGGTCGGATTCTGCGCCGTCGACGTGCCGCCGTCACCGAACGTCCAGCTGTAGCCCGCGATCGAGCCGTCGGGATCGCTGCTCGTGCTCGTGAAGTTGCAGCTCAGCGCCGAGCAGCTGAACGTGAAGTTCGCCGTCGGCGGCTGGTTCGCCGCCGACACCGTCACCGTCTTCGACGTCGTCGTGCTCTGCGCCCCCTGGTTGTCGGTCACCTGCAGCGTGACGGGGTAGCTGCCCGCCGCCCCGTAATTGTGGGTCGGATTCTGGGCCGTCGACGTGCCGCCGTCACCGAACGTCCAGCTGTAGCCCGCGATCGAGCCGTCGGGATCGCTGCTCGTGCTCGTGAAGTTGCAGCTCAGCGCCGAGCAGCTGAACGTGAAGTCCGCCGTCGGCGCCTGGTTCGCCGCCGTCACCGTCACCGTCTTCGACGTCGTCGTGCTCTGCGCTCCCTGGTTGTCGGTCACCTGGAGCGTCACGGTGAACGTCCCGCCGGGCGAGGCGTAGGTGTGCGACGGGTTCTGCGCCGTCGACGTGCCGCCGTCACCAAAGTTCCAGCTATAGCTCGCAATCGAGCCGTCGGGATCGCTACTCGTGCTCGTAAAGCTGCAATTCAACGCGCTGCAGCCCGACGTAAAGTCCGCCGTCGGTGGCTGGTTGCCCCCCGGGGCCGTCGCCGTGTTCAGCGCGAGGTTCGTGGCGAGCCATGTGCCAGTGGAACCGGAGCCGTTAAACCACTGCCAGACAGGGTCAGTCGTCCCGGCGCTCGTTTGAACCGCGTAGGCTCCCCCTTCCTTCATGGAATTGTCCGACCCCTGGCCGAGGCTGGTATAGCCTGCAGGCGCGCCCAACATGTATAGGCCCGACATCGTCACCGTGTAGGCGAGGGCTCCCGCGTTGATCGCAATCGGACCAGCCTGGGCGGGCATTGCAGTCCCAGCCGCGCCCGAACCCGAGGCCGAGCGGTGATTCCCGAGCGCCGTGGCGAAGTTGTCCTCGACTCCAGTCCACGAGGACAGCACCACGCCACCATCCGGCACCGACTGTGAGAGATAGGCGCCCACGGCAAGGATGTCGCCTTGGTTGGGATCGGTGTTGGGATCAGGGAAACCCTGCACGTTCGTCGCGATATACGTAGCCATCGAATAGCCGCCGGCCGTCACGTATTCGACCAGCGTGTACCGATTGCCGACGGGCGTATACGAGGGGGCAGTCGTCAGGACATCGCGTACCGAGTCGATGATGTTGGTCGAGCCCAGCCAGAAGAAGGTGGCGATGATCGCATCACCATGGTGCGGGTTCGTCGGGTTGAACCCCTTGATGAGCAGCTGCCCGCTCCCGCCGAGCGCGCCGTTCTGCTTGTTGAGTGTGATGCCGTTCGCCGAGTAGGAAAACATGGGGACACCGGGATTGCGCCGCTCGGGGCCGATGGATTCAGTGCACGCTATCGCGATCAGCACGACTGCCAGCCCAGCACGGGACGCAACCCTTGTCCTCTTCACGATCCTGCCTCCGTGGTCAGAACGCTCCGATGTTGAAGGTCCTGCTCTCCGCCCCAGTCACGCCTGCAGTGCTAACCACAAGCGTGTAGCCATTCCCGGGCTGGTCGATGCTCAGATTCGAGAAAGTCGCGACTCCGTTCACCGCCGTCACAGTCGTCGTGCCGGACAATGTGCCGGGGATGACGAGGCCGCCGTTCTTGCCGATGGCGATGGTCACCGGGCCGTTGAAGCCGGTTACCGGGTTGCCTGCTGCATCCAGTGCCGTGACCTGGATCGCAGGCTGAATAGCCATTAGCGGTGGCGTCGTACTCGGCCCAACGGTGAACGCGAGGTGCAGCGGCGGGTTGAGCGCGAGCACCGTGGCGAGCCAGGTGCGTGGCGGACTGTCGGCGAAATACCAGGTCCACCGCGGATCGACCGAGCCGGTCGCGCCCTGAAGGGCGTAGTCGCCCTCAGCGACTATCAAAGTGTCGGCGCCGTCGGCGAAGCGCGCAAAACCTGCTGGGGGGTCGCGGCCGGCCAACCCGCCCCCCAACGTCACAGCATAGGCGAGTGCACCCGGGCCGGTCGCGATCGAGCCCGGACCTGCAGCCAGCGTGCCCGAGCCGGACCCCCACGCGGAGCGGTGCGCACCCACGCCTTGTGCCGCGACGGCGTTGACGCCGGACCACGCGGACAGCAGACACCCGGCGTCGGTAACTGGCGACGAGAAGACCGCATCCACATTGAGAATCGTGGCATCGTTGGGATTCGGGTCGGGAAAGTTCTGCACGTTCGTGGCGACATACGTGGCCATCGAGAAGCCCCCGGCCGTGACATACTCAACGAGCGTGTACGTGTTGCCGACCGGCGTCGCGTCGGCATCCATGGCGTCAGACAAGTGATCAAACACTTTCACGATCGTGTTTTCCGAGCCCCGCCAGAAGAACGTCGCGACGATCGCGTCGCCACGGTGCGGGTTCGTCGGATTGAATCCTTGACCGATCTCGATATTGGTCTCGCCCATCACGCCGGTGTATTGGTCGAGCACAATACCCGCCCCCACGGCCGCGGCAGCCTCAGGGCCAGGGGCAGCCTGTTGCCGTGGGCCGACGGACTCGCTACACGCCGCGACCAGGAAAGCGGCTGCCGCGAGTCCAGCTCGCTTGTGCACCTTAGAACGCTCCGATTCCGATGTTGAACGGAGTGCTCTCCGCGCCGAACACGCTCGCGGCGCTGACCACCAGTGTGTAGCCGTTCCCCGGCTGGTCGATGCTCAGATTCGAGAAGGTCGCCACGCCGTTGACCGCCGTCACCGTCGTTGTGCCGGACAGCGTGCCAGGGAGGACCGTACCGCCGTTGTGGCCGATGGCGATGGTCACCGAACCGTTGAAGCTGGTTACCGGGTTGCCTCCTGCATCGAGCGCCTTCACTTGGACCGCGGGCTGAATAGCCATCAGCGGTAGCGTCGTACTCGGCTGAACGGTGAACACGAGGTGCAGCGGCGGATTGAGCGCGAGCACTGTGGCGAGCCAAGTGCTCGGCGGACTGTCGGCGAAGAACCAGGTCCACTGCGGATTGACGGTGCCGATCGCGGCCTGCAACGCAAAGTCGTTCTCGATCACCATCATCGCGTCGGACCCGGCGACCAAGGTCGTAAATCCAGCCGGCGGATCGCGGCCTACCACACTGTTCGACATTGTCATGGCATATGCCAGCGCACCCGCGCCGATCGAAATCGAGCCGGGACCCGCGGGCGTGATGCCCGAGCCCAAACCCGACGCAGCGCGGTGCGCACCCAGCGACTGCCCGGCCACCGTGTTCACGCCGGTCCAGGCGGAAATGGCGACTCCGCCGTCAGTGACGGGCTGCGACAAGTACGCGCCCACGGCAAGAATGTCGCCCTGGAAGGGATCGGTGTTGGGATCAGGGAAGCCCTGCACGTTCGTCGCGACATACGTGGCCATCGAGTAGCCGCCGGACGTGACATATTCGACCAGCGTGTACCGGTTGCCGACGGGCGTGTACGTCGGAGCGGTCGTCAAGACATCGCGTACCGAGTCGATGACGTTGGTCGAGCCGACCCAGAAGAAGGTCGCGACGATCGCGTCGCCGCGGTGCGGGTTGGTCGGATTGAATCCCTTGATGAGCAGCGTGCCACTCCCGCCCAGGGTGCCGTTCTGCTGATCGAGAGCGATCCCAGAAGAGCCATTGGCGACGGTGGCAAACGAGGGTGTCCACTGGAACGGCTTCTGAGCGCTCGGGGGTCCGACGGCCTCGCTGCCCGCGGGTCCAGCGGACTCGGTGCATGCCGTCGCCAGCAAAGCGGCTGCCAAAAAGGCTGAAAGCTTCGTGATCGTGGTGTGAGTGCGCATGAATCCTCCTGCGGCGCTTGGTCGGCAAGGTTCGGACCAGGGCCCGGCAGAAGCGGTGGGGGGCTTCGCACATTCGGAGGGGGGGATGATCGCTGCGGCGCCCCGTCAACGGCTTATGGCCTTGCTGCAACAACAGGATGCCGCGCGAGCGCTGTCAGATTAGCCGGCGCGGCCGTCGAGCACGCTCCCGAACTCCCGCACGCAGCGTGCGATTCGCTCGTAGACCTGGTCGAACACGTCGCGGCGCTGATCCACCGGATCCCGGATCGTCCGCGCCTCCACCGGTGCCGGGTCGAAGTCGCCGAGGACCACTACATCGCGGGGCTGTCGCCCGAAGCGTTCACAGATCTCACGGCGCTGACTCGTGTCCATGACCACGATGAGATCGGCGGTGCGGACCACATCGGCCGTCACGGGCCGCGACCGGTGGTCGGACAGGTTCACGGCGTGGCGCTTGGCCGCGTCTACCGCCTCGGCCGGCGGAGGCCGGTTAAACCCTATGAAGCCGGCGGACTGCACATCGATGCCGAGCGGCCGGAGGTCTCGATCGAGAAGTGCGGCAGCCATGGGGCTGCGGCAGATGTTGCCGTGACAGACGACCAGAAGAGTTCTCGGCCGCGCTCGCCCACGCAGCGCTTCGAGTGCCTTACGCCGCCGAAACGGATGGAGGATCCGGTCGGGCGTGCGACGTACGCGCAACAGTAAATCAGTCATCACCCGTCACTCCCTGCGAGAATGGGTCCGCGTCGTGACGACACTTGTGGTTGCAACGCGACAACGGACGGCGCCTGCGCAACGCCCGCCCTGCGTCGCGTCGCGGCAAGAAGTACACCGGTCTCATGGCCCGGTTCGTGCCTCAGCCGGCAGCATGCGATACCTCGTCACCGGCGGCGCGGGATTCATCGGCTCACACCTCGTCGAGCGCCTCGTGCGCCAGGGCGCCGAAGTCACCGTGCTCGACGACCTCTCGACCGGCCGGCGCGAGCACATCCGCGCCGTCCGCGATCGCATCCGCTTCCTCCGTGGCGACGCCGCCAGGCTCGAAACGTGCCGGCGGGCCATGCAGGGCGTGGATTACGTCCTGCATCAAGCTGCCGTCACGTCGGTGCCCCGGTCGACACGAAACCCGGTCGCCGCCCATCAGGCCAATGTCACCGGTACACTCAACATCCTGCTCGCGGCCCAGGAAGCGAAAGTGCGTCGCGTCGTCTTTGCCGGATCGACCGCGGCGTACGGGGACGCGACCGAACTCCCCAACCACGAGGCGCTCCTGCCGCGTCCGCTCTCGGCGTACGCCGCGTCTAAACTCGCGGGAGAGGCGTACTGCCAGGCCTTCTGGCGAACCCACGGGCTCGAGACGGTCGTCCTGCGCTACTTCAACATCTTCGGACCTCGCCAAAGCCTCGAGTCACACTACGGCGCCGTCGTCCCCTTATTCATCGCCGCCGCACTCCGCGGCGAGCCCTCGGTGATCTACGGCGACGGCGGGCAGACGCGAGACTTCACGTTCGTCACGAACGTCGTGGAGGCAAACCTGCTTGCCTGTCACGCCCCGACTGAACAGGCGGTCGGCACGGTGTTCAACATCGGGTGCGGTACCGCTGCGAGCATTCGCGAATTGTGGGAAAGGATCGCCGATCTCGTTGGCGTCGAGGTCGAGCCGCTGTACGACGCAGCCCGCGCCGGCGACGTGCGCCACTCTGTCGCAGCGATCGATCGGGCTCGGAACCAGTTGGGCTACAACCCCACGGTGAATCTCGAAGAAGGCCTGCGGCGCACGATTGCGTATTATCGCGAGCGCGTGCGGTCATCCCAGCGGCTGCGCCTCGCTGTCTAGGGGCGCCCCGCTAGACGTGTCGACGACTCGCGGGCCTGCATTGCCCACCTCCGGCTGAGGTTTCCCGTCCGTGCGCCAGCTCCTGCCACTCAACTCCTGATCCACGGCGATCTGTACCCGACCGCTTACCCAGTAACAGGCACGCATAGTCGCAACGGTGCCCGACGCAGCCGCGCAACACTCACCGCGCGGCGAGCTTGGTCGTCGAGGGCGCAATGTCCTGGCACTCGCCTTGCCTCTCACCAGCCTGCAGAGTCGCAACATCCTTGGAGGCTGGTGAGGACGATGAAGAAGAGACGCACACGCGCTCGGGTGCCGGTACTCCTTGCCGCCGCCTTGCTCAGCCTGCATTGCAGCGATGCGGCGAGCCCTGAGCGCCAGGTCTCGCGCCCCTCAGCGGCGGTCGCGGCAGCGGGCGATCCCATTCAGCTCGATCAGCAGAACGGCACATTCGGATGCGCCCCCGCACTCGAATGCGGCACGTTGATCAAGGGCTTCAATCCCACGAACCCCCACGTCGGGGACGCCATCCTCGTGACGGTCTTCTGGTTCGGCGCGCCCGGCGGCCTCACCGGCAACATCATCAATTCGGTGACCGATGTGCTCACCACGACTCCATACACGCCGGTCGGCAACAAGTACGAGCTGGTCGATTTCGTGAGCGACGGCACCATCTCGATGGCGACCTACCTCGCCACGAACGTCCAAAACTTCCCCGATGCGGGGACCGATCCCGGACAGATCCTGGCGGTGAGGGCAGATCTCAAGGTGCCGGTCACAAACGGCGCCATCGCGTTCTCGGCGTGGATTGGTGTTGCCGGCACGATGTCGCAAGCGTTGGGCGAACACCGCACGGCGTCCGGCACCGCGTCGCCGCTCATCAGTCCGACGATCGCGGATCCTGGCGCGATTTCCCTTAACCCCGGTGCGCTGGCCTACGGGGTGAGTCTGGCGAGCCCTCCGGCAGGCGTGCAAGCGCCGAGCGGGTGGACTCTCGTCGGCACCGGCAGCGACCTCGTCATGAAGAACGACGACGAGTATGATGCGCGGTTCACGGTGTCGCCGTCGGGCGGGACCACCGATCCACAGTGGAGTTGGTTTTTCCCGGGACCGGGTGTTTGGCTCGCCAGCGTGCTCGCGCTCAATCCCGCGCCGACGACGGGGAACCTGACGGTGACGACCAGCACCGCGGGGGAGAACCTCCCGGCAACGGACTACACCGTGATCCTGGACGGCTCGGTGAGCCAGTCGATTCCGACGAGCGGCACCGTCACGTTCAGTGCCCTCTCGCCAGCCCCGCACACGGTCGCGTTGTCGGGTGTGCCGACGAACTGTCAAGTGGCGGAGACCAATCCGGCGAACGTCACGGTGGTGGCGGGCGAGACGGCAAACGTGACGTTTACCGTGACCTGCAGCGCGCCGCCCCCGCCGCCCCCGCCACCGCCTCCGCCGCCTAACGATTTCATCACCGGCGGCGGCAAGCTCGGGAGCGGCCGCGAGTTTGCGACGTTCGGCCTCAAGGCGAGCCTCAGCGACGGCAAGCTCGAATGGGTGCAGCACTGTCCGGATGGGCGGAACGCGTCGTCATCGGCCGCGTGCGCGGGTGGGAAATTCACGTTCCATGGAACGGTGACCGCCGGGACGTACGCCCAGGGTTCAGGGGGCCCAAACTGCCGCACGTGGTCCGGAACGGGAGAATCCAAACAGATCGGCGCGCACAGCTTCACGGTGCTACAGGGATGCGACGGCGGGGAGCCCGGGCGCGGCGTGGATTACATCGAGATCAGAATCGACGACTATCAGAATTCCGGCTATTTGACCGGCGGGAACATTCAACTGCACCGGAGTAATTCGTGAGCACGCTATCGAGCTGTAAGCGCGCGCGAGCGGACCGCTGGCCGTTGATCGCGTTGCTGATCCTGGGCACGATCGCGGTGCCGCTGGGTTCGGCATGGGGACAGAGTGTCGTGGGACGGGCGGTCGCCGCCAGGCTGAACACGCCGGCGACGGGTGCCCAGGTGTTCGCGCGGGCGGTACTCCCCGCAGGAGGCGGTATGGTGCAGGCCGAACTGGACACCGCCGGCGCGGCCAATACGCTGGGGGCCGCCGGGTTGACGGCGATCGTCACCGGACAGGTCGACCAGGGCCTAGTCTCCGTGACGGCCACGGCCGAAGCAGCCGACGTGGATATCTTGAACGGCCTCATTACGGCAAAGGCCGTGCTGGCGCTGGCGACGAGCTACGCGAACGGAACGACGGCGAGGAGCGAAGCCGACGGGTCCACGCTCTTGAGTCTGGTCATCGCCGGCATTGTGTATCCCGATGGGGCGCCGGCTCCCAACACGCGCGTCGAGCTGCCGGGCGTCGGCTACGCCATGCTCAATGAGCAGATCGCGCGGGGCGACGGCCTGCAGTCGGCGGGTCTCACCGTCAACATGATTCACGTCTACCTGTTGGATCCGGTGAGCGGCGTAGCGGCCGGCGAGATCGTGATCGGCGCGGCGACGAGTACGGCGACGCTGTGACGGGTTATCGCCTGGCCTATGCATACATGGGCCTGGGTAGAGTTGAACTACCGACCTCACGCTTATCAGGCGTGCGCTCTAACCACCTGAGCTACAGGCCCTACTGGGGACTAGGGGTTTGGCGTTAGGGGCCGGGGAAACCCGCTGAACTCACCATCTCGGGTGTTCCCTAACCCCCAATCCCGAGTCCCTATTCCCATTCTCTTTTCGGTCCCTTCTTGGGCCGGAAGTCGTCCTCTTCCCCCTCGTCGAACTCGTCGTCGAGATCGTCGTAATCGTCCTCGTCCAGATCGTCTTCGTCGAGATCGTCCTCGTCCAGCTCATCGTCGAAGTCTTCGTCGAGTTCCTTGTCCTCTTCGAATTCTCCGAACTCCTCGTCGACGTCGTCGCTCCTGCGTTTGAGCGACCAGTCCGTCGACGACTCGCGGGCCAGCATTGCCCACCTCCGGCTGAGGTTTCCGTCGAACGACCGCACTCCGGGACCTGTTCCCTGCCTTACTCCTCCGACAACGCCCGCTTCTCGCTGCGGGCCAACTTGCGGCGCTCCGTGGCGCCCAGCAACCGCTTCCGGAGTCGCAACGAGGTCGGCGTCACCTCGATCAGCTCGTCGTCCTCGATGTACTCCAGCGCCAGCTCCAAGGTCACCTGGCGTGGCGGCTCCAAGATAATCATCTCGTCCGCCGCCGTTGTGCGCATGTTCGTGAGCTTCTTTTCCTTCGTAGCGTTCACGTCCATGTCACCCGGCCGCACGTGCTCCGCGATGATCATCCCCTCATAGACCGGATCCCCCGGCTGTACGAACATCGTACCACGTTCCTGAAGATTGAAGAGGGCGTACGCCACCACCACCCCCTCCCGGTCCGCCACCATCACACCCCGGTTCCGGCCTGAGAGCGGGCCGGCCCACAAATCGTACTCGAAAAAGCGGTGGTGGATGATCCCCGTCCCCCGCGTGTCCGTCAAGAACTCAGACCGGTACCCCAGCAAGCCCCGCGCGGGGATCTTGAACCGCATCCGCACCATGCCGAGCCCGGGGTTCTTCATGTCCAGCATCGTCGCGCGCCGCGGGCCCAGCTTCTCCATTACCACGCCGACGTACCCCTCGGGGCAGTCGATCATCAGCTCCTCATACGGCTCGAGCCGCTCGCCGTTCGGACCCTCCCGCGGGATGATCCGCGGCCGGCTCACCTGAAACTCGTACCCCTCGCGCCGCATCGTCTCCATCAGGATGCCGAGGTGCAGCTCGCCGCGCCCCGACACCGTGAACGCGTACGGCGTGTCCGTATCCTCGACCCGCAACGCGACGTTGCGCTCAAGCTCGCGATACAGCCGCTCGCGCAGCTGCCGGCCGGTCACGAACTTCCCCTCGCGACCCGCCAACGGGGAGTTGTTGACCAGCATGTCCACCGAGATCGTCGGCTCCTCGACCGCGATGCCGGCCAGACGGTCCAGATGATCGGGCGCCGTCACCGTCTTCCCAATTTCGACACCCGCCAGACCCGCCACCGCCACGATCTCGCCGGCAGCCGCCGTCTCGAGCTCGGCGCGCTCCAGGCCCTCGAAGGCGAACAGCTTCACGATCTTGGCCTGCTCGAACGCGCCGTCACCCACAGGACCCGGCGCGCCGATCGGCAGTAACGCGACGGTATCGCCGACGTGCACCTGCCCGCGCTCGATGCGCCCGATCCCGATCCGCCCCAGGTAAGACGAGTAATCCAGCGTCGAAATCAACATCTGGAACGGGCCGGCCTCGGTCGCCTGCGGCGGCGGGATCGTTCCCAGAATCGTGGCGAACAGCGGCGTCAACGTCGTTCCTGGCTCGTCGAGCTCCAGCGTCGCCGTGCCCAGGCGACTCGACGTATAAAGGAAAGGACAGTTGAACTGCTCCGGCGTCGCCTCCAGATCCATCAACAGCTCCAGTACCTCATCATGGACGCGCATCGGCTCAGCATCCGGCCGATCGATCTTGTTGACCAGCACGATCGGCTTCAGTCCGAGCGCCAACGCCTTGCCCGCAACGAACCGCGTCTGCGGCATCGGCCCCTCGGCGGCATCGACGAGGAGCAGGAAGCCGTTCACCATACGCAGGATGCGCTCGACTTCGCCGCCGAAATCGGCGTGCCCCGGCGTGTCCACGATATTGATTTTCGTGTCGCCCCAGCGAACCGAAGTATTCTTCGCCAGGATCGTAATTCCGCGCTCCCGCTCGAGCGGATTCGAATCCATGACGCGCTCGGCCACCTGCTGGTTGGCCCGAAACACGCCCGCCTGGCGGAGCATCTGATCCACGAGCGTGGTCTTACCGTGATCCACGTGGGCGATGATGGCGATGTTGCGGATTTTCACTGAGTTACGGTCCCCTTAATGAGGGGCGCAGTATAAACGGATGCCCAGGGGCGGTAAAGGGGCGGGAGGGGCCGGTACGGCCTCCTACCGCCCCCTCCCGCCTCTAATCACAGATCGGCTCCTTCTCCACCTGCACGGTCACGTGCTGGATGCCTAGCGCGCGCATCCGCAACTGCACGGCTTCCAGGATGGGCTGATTGTCGCTCGGATTCTTCACCACCAGATGCCCACTCATCGCGACCACCCCGCTCGTCACGGTCCACAGATGTAAGTCGTGAACCGATTCGACTCCCGGCACCGACGCGATGCGCTCGTGCACGTCCGACAGCGCGATGTGTCGGGGCGTCGCCTCGAGCAGCACGTCGGTGCTTTCCTTGACCAGTCGCCAGGCGCTGACCAGGACCAGGCCCCCGATCAGTACGGAGATCAGCGGATCGGCCGTCACCCAGCCTGACGTGAGCACGACGACACCCGCGATGAGCGCGCCCACGGACCCGAGGAGATCGCCCAGCACGTGCAGGTACGCGCCCCGTTGGTTGAGCGAGTGCTCATGCCCGCGGTGCAAGACGACGACGGCGGCGAGATTCGCGACGAAGCCGATCGCCGCGACGCCCAGCAGCAAGGGTCCGTTCACGAGCTGCGGCACCCGCAGCCGGTGCCACGCCTCGACCCCGATGCCGATCGCGATGGCGAACAGCACCGCACCATTGATGAGCGCCGCGAGAATCTCCAGCCGCATGAACCCGAACGAGCGCTCGGGCGTCGCCGGCCGTTGCGCGATCCACGCGGCGACGAGCGCCAGGCCGAGGGCCGCGACGTCGGCGAGCATATGCGCGGCATCCGCCAACAGGGCCAGGGAGCCCGCGAGCCACCCGCCGATCAGCTCGACCAGCATGACGATTGCGGTGATGACCAGCGCGACTGTCAGGCGCCGTCGAGTCTCGACGTTGATGGGCGCGCGATAGGTACAGTGGGCTTCAGCAGGCAGCACGGATGTGTCCTCGGCGCAAATCTAATACTATTAGGCCGTGAACGGCCTCGGTCTGCGCCTGCTGGCCATCGTCGCGCTTGTGGCGGCCAACGCCTTCTTCGTGGCCGCTGAATTCGCGCTCGTAGCGTCCCGCCGCACGCGGATCGAGGCCATGATCCGGCGGGGCGATCGCAAAGCGCGCATCGTGCGAAAGGCGCTCGGGGAGCTGTATCGCCTCCTCTCGGCGACGCAGCTCGGCATCACGCTGACGTCCATCTTGCTCGGCTACGTCGCCGAGGATACCGTCGCGCATCTGTTTCGCGATTGGTTCGCGGCGCTGCCCGCGGGCCTGGAGTTTCTGACACGCGGCGGCATCGCCTCCGTCGTGGCCGTCGGCGCGATCTCGTTCCTCCACGTGGTGTTCGGCGAGCTGGTCCCCAAGACATGGGCCATCACCTATCCCGAAGCGACCAGCCGCTGGGTCGCGACGCCCCTCATCGTGTTTTCGTGGATCACGCGACCGTTCAATTTCCTGTTGAATGTCAGCGCCCGCCTCGTATTGCGCTTCCTCGGCATCAAAAGCTCGAACCCCGAGCTCGATCGGGTACATTCGCCCGAGGAGATCCGGATGCTGGTCCAGCAGAGCCGCAAGACGGGCGGCCTCGGCGCGGGCGATGCGCGACTGCTCGAAGGCGTCTTCGAGTTCAGCGAGAAGAATGCGCGTGACGTCATGACACCACGCACGCAGATGGTCGCATTGCCCGCCCAGGCATCCCTCGCCGAGGCCGCCGACCGGGTCGCCGCCGCGGGACGATCGCGCTATCCGGTGACCGGCGAGTCGCTCGACGATGTCATCGGTATCGTCCACGCCAAGGACATCCTGCGCGGGTTGCTGTCCGGCGCCGAAGCCCCCGTGCAGGACATCGCGCGGCCCGCCTTCTTCGTCCCCGGCACGCGGGAAGTGGAAGACGTCCTGGCGGACATGAAACGCCAGAAGGTGCATCTCGCCATCGTGCTCGATGAATTCGGCGGCACCGCCGGTCTAGTCACGATGGAGGATCTACTCGAGGAAATCGTCGGGCCGATCTACGACGAGTACGACCAGGCCCCGGCCGCCGGGCCGGGGACCGCGGCGAGTAGCGCCGAGAGCGGCGTGCCGATTCTGCCCGGCAGTGCCGAAGTTGATGACGTCAATCGTCTGCTCAAGCTTCACCTCGACGACGCGGACTACACCACGATTGGCGGGCTGCTGTTCGGGCGGCTCGGCCGCCTTCCGACGGTAGGCGACCGCGTCAATCTGCAGGGCGCGACGTTCGAGATTCTGGAAATGGATGGCCGGCGCGTGGGGAGAGTGCGGGTCTGGCCGGCGACGACGCACGTACCGGAGCCGTCGAGCTAGTCGCCTTGCTGCCGGCGGGCGCCCACCAGCTGCACCGCCAGCTCCAGCGACGCGCGCATCGACCCCGCGTCCGCGATTCCCTTCCCCGCGATGTCGAACGCCGTCCCGTGATCGGGTGACGTGCGGACGAACGGCAGCCCCAGCGTCACGTTCACCCCGGTGCCAAAGCCCGAGACCTTCACCGCCGTCATTCCCACGTCGTGATAGGGCGCGAGCACGGCATCGAACTCCCCACGCAGCGCGCGCACGAACACGGTGTCGGCGGGGAGCGGCCCGGCGGCGTCGAGCGCCGTCGCGGCGGGCCGCAGCAGGCGTTCGTCCTCGTCGCCGAAGAGCCCGCTTTCGCCGGCGTGCGGGTTGAGCGCGCACAACGCGAGCCGCGGCGCGGTGATGCCCCACAACTGCCGCAGCGCATCGGTCGCGATGCGTCCCGCCTGCACCACGCGCTCGGTCGTCACCGAGGCGATCGCGTCCCGCAGCGAGAGGTGCGTCGTCACCAGCACGACCCGCAGCCGCCCGGTCGTCAACATCATGGCCACCGGGACATCACCGGCGATATGGGCGAGGAATTCCGTCACTCCGGGAAAACGATACCCGGCGGCGTGCAATGCGAGCTTGTTCACGGGTCCCGTGACGATCGCGTCGGCTTCACCCGAGAGCGCGAGTCGCGCAGCGGCCTCGATGTTTTGGGCGGCCGCCCGACCCGCCTCGAGGTCGTTCGGCATCTTGGCTCCGTCCTCCCACCCACCGACGATGCGGACGTCCGCGTCGAGGGGCTGCCGCAGCGCTTTGCGCACCACTTCGGGGCCGATCCCTCGCGGATCGCCCACGGCCACCGCCAGGCGCGGCCGAGAAGGGGGAGCCAAGGCTAGAGTCTGATGTCGATGTAAATCTGACGCCGCAGTTGATCGATGAAATGCCGGATGGCGAGCTGATCGCCGAGCGACTGGCGGATCCGGATCTTCACGTCCTCGAAGGACAACTCGCCCGCGTCGTGCCGAGCGGTGACCTCGAGGACCACGAACTTGGTGCGCCGCGTATCGGCCCCCTGGACGATGACCGGCTTCAGTCCCACCGTCGTATCCGTCGTGATCACCTTCTGGTACTCTGGCGGCAGGTCGGTGAGCGGTGCCTCCTCCGCCAGCTTGGGCTCTTGCGGGTCGGCGTAAGTCTTCGCCAGCGAATCAAAGGACGCCTTCATGCCGCCGCGGGCCAGCGCGTCGTGGAGCGAATCTGCGCGACGGCGGGCGATCGCGATCTGCGCCGCGCTGACTTCGGGGACGATGAGAATGTGTCTCGCCAGAATCTCCGCCGGCTGCGTGCGCTCGACGTTGATGATGTGGAATCCGAAGGATGTCTCGACGGGGCCGACGATCTCTCCGGGACGGACGCGGAACGCGACGTCCTCAAACTCCTTGACCATCACGCCGCGGCGGAACCACCCGAGCTCACCGCCTTGGGCCGCGGAGGCGCTGTCGCCCGAGAACTTCTTCGCCGCCGCCGCAAAATCGGCGCCGGGGTGCCGCAGCGCGACCACGAGCGACTCGGCGAGCTGGGCCGCACGCTGCCGTGCGGCAGAATCCGGCGCCGGCTTGAGCACGATCTGACGGAACGACACCGTCGCGGGCCGCTTCGGCTGCTGCTCCTTGTTCTGCTCCCAGAATTCGCGCATTTGCGCATCGGTCGGCGGAATCGGGCGGAGTTTCCCCTTCTGCCGCTGCGCCTCGATCAGGCGCTGCGCATACAGCTGCCGGCGCTGTTCGTCGGCCAGCCAGCGCCGCCACTCTTCGACCGATCCGAAACGCGCCTGGCGAATCTGATCGCGGAAATCGTTCTCCGACGTGAATTGCTTGCGGACGTTCTGATACGTCTGCTCCACCTGATCGAGCACTTCCTGGTCCGTCACCTTGATCGAGGTGTCGCGCTCCGCCTGCTGTACCAGAATCTCGAGTTCGACCAAGCGGTCGAGAACCTGCCGCCGCATGGCGGCGAGCCCGGCGGAGTCCGTTGGCAGCGCCTGGCCTTGGGCTTGCTGCTGGACCATTTCCTCTTCGATTTGCGACGCGAGAATGGGACGCGTGCCCACGATCGCCACGATCCGATCGAGTGTTTGCGCGGCGGCGGTCGCCGCGACCATGGACGCCGCCAGGAGAAAACCAAGAGTTCTCATCGCGGCGCCTGCCTTCTCGTCGTGTCGATCGGCGCGGGTCCTGGTGCGGGCGCCATACGCGGCGCGTTGGATGCCTGGGCCGAATCGGAGCGAATCTCCTGGCCCCGCTCGACCGCCCGCCGTACGCCCGCCGCGTCCACATCCCAGCGCGCATCCGCGAGCAGAGTATCGGCCAGGAAGGCGGGCAGCGGATAGAAGCGCGCCCGTCCGTGGAACACGCGATCGAAATAGTCGTTCACCCGTCCCAGCGCGAAATTGACGCGCTCCTCAGGCGTCTTACCGGCCGAATCGCGGAGCATCTCCGGTGACAGGTTCAGGATATTCGTGATCATCAGCATCGTGGAGTCGTGCTCCCCACGCAGCCGCTGCCAGTCCTCCGCAGTGAGCGCGACTTTGGCGGAGTCCGCCAGCTCCAGCATGAGCTGCTGCTGCGCCAACGACTTCAGGAACTGGTTGATCTGCTCGTCGTTCGCCTGCGGCAGCGCGCTGATGATCTGGGGATCGAGAGCGTTCAACCAGCGCGCGAAGTCCCGCACCTTCAGCGATCCGCCGCGATACTTCACGAGCACCCGGTTGCTGGAGCGCGCGGCATCCATGTCCTGGGCGGCCGCCTTCGCGTAGGCGGGAGCATTGCTCACCGGTTGGATCTTTCGCCTGATGACGAGGCTGTCGGCGTACATCGAGTCGGCGTGGCGCGACATCCGTTCCTGTAGACCGGTACGGAACGAGTCCCGGACCTCGGCCAGCGGCGGACGACGAATGATGTGATAGCCGAACTGACTCTTCACCACTTCGCTCACCCCACCGGGCGCGAGCTGCCAGGCCGCGTCATCGAATTCCCGAACGTACTGCCCTCGCGTCGAGAGCCCCAGCGATCCCCCGTCGACCTTCGACGTTGGATCCTCTGAATACCGTGAGGCGAGCTGTGCGAACCGAGCGCCGGCCGTGCGCGCCTGTGGGAGCAGCTGTTCGGCTTGACGGCGCTTCTGCGCGTCGATTCTGATCAATTGGTTCGCGTCCGTCGTTTTACTGCCCTCGGGGGGGAGCACCCGAAAGAGAATGTGCTGGAACACACGGTACGGCCCGCCCTGATAAGCGGAATCCAGTTGTGGGGGCGTCAGGTCTTTGCCCGTAACGATCCGGTCGTGGAAACGTTGCCATTTGAGTCTGGACACGACCGGCCACATCGCCGTCGCCGCCGTCGCGGAATCGCGAAGATTCTTGCCGGACGCCAGCGCTTCCGCAAACAGGGAGTACTCCACCCAGTAGCGCGACACGCGGGTCAAGGTCATTGGATCGAGCGGCACCTGCTTGCTCTCGCCCGCCCACCCGCCGAGCCGTTCCACCGTCAAGGTCTGGCCATTGGCGCGCGCCACGACGTCCGCGCGCGACGAGAACGCGTCGCGCAGCGCGTTGCACCCGAACAGTGTCAGTGAGGTCAGCGCCGGCAACACCAGACTCAAACGTCGCATCCGTTTCCTCTCTCTCGTTAACCGTGATGGTCACGCAGAACGGCCGTGAGCGCCCGGACCAAGCCGGGGCCGATCGACTCTCCGCCGAGCCGGCGGAGCCTGAGGGAGAGCGGCATCGCGCGCCGCACGTCCGCTTCGAACTGCACCGCCTCGAGGGCCACCTGCAGGCCCGCCAAGCGCGGCGACGCGTCGCGGCGGAAAGTGAGCCGCGCTTCGTCGCCCTTGATCAAGACCGTCTCCAAACCGGCCTGAGCACCCAGCGCGCGCAGCTCGGCGACGAGCAGGAGCCGCTCAGCGGCCGCCGGTAATCGCCCGAAACGGTCACGCAGCTCGTCACGAACGGCTTGAATCTCACCTGGTTGCTCAGCCCGCGCCAGCCGCCGGTACAAATTGAGCTTCGCGTCATCATCGGCGACGTACTCGTCCGGCAAATGCGCCGGCGCGTCCAGCGTCACATCCGGCGGCGTCCACTCTTTCGTCATCCCCAGCCCCCCGTCCCCCGCCTTCAGCCCACGGACGGTTTCTTCGAGCCACCGCAGATACATGTCGAAGCCGACCGCCTGCACGTGCCCCGACTGCTCACCTCCGAGCAGATTCCCCGCGCCACGGAGCTCCAGATCCCGCAGTGCGATGCGATAGCCCGATCCTAGATCAGTATGATGCTCGAGCACCTGCAAACGTTCCTCCGCCTGTGCATCGACCTGATCGGGGACGAGCAGATAGCAGAACGCCCGGCGGTGGCTCCGCCCCACCCGCCCGCGTAGCTGATATAACTGGGCGAGGCCGAAGCGGTCGGCCCGGTCCACGATCATCGTGTTGGCGTTGGGCACGTCGAGGCCCGATTCGACAATCATCGTGGAGACGAGGATATCCACCTCGCCACGCACGAACTGGCCCATGACGGCCTCGAGATCCGTCTCGCGCATCTGCCCATGTGCCACCGCGAGCCGCGCGCGCGGCGCGAGCGAGCGCACCCGCGCCGCCACGGTGTCGATCGTCTCGATGCGATTGTGGACGAAATAGACCTGGCCGCCGCGATCCAGCTCCCGTGCAATCGCCTCCTCGAGCAGCGCATCGTCCCACGGCTCGACGAACGTCAGGACGGGCGAGCGGTCCTTCGGCGCGGTCTCGAGCAGCGCCAGGTCGCGCAGGCCGGCTAGGGAGAGGTGCAGGGTTCGCGGAATCGGTGTGGCGGTGAGCGTCAATACGTCCACGCTCAGCTTCAGCGCCTTCAGCCGCTCCTTGTGCCGCACGCCGAAGCGATGCTCCTCGTCGACGACCAGCAGGCCAAGATCCTTGAACGTGACGTCCGCCGAGAGCAACCGGTGAGTCCCGATGACGATATCGACCTCGCCGGCGGCGAGGCGCTCCACCAGCGGAGCCGTCTCCTTGCTGCTGCGAAAGCGTGACAATACCTCGATGCGCACCGGGTAATCGGCGAGCCGCTCGCGAAAGGTGCGGCCGTGCTGCTCGGCGAGAATCGTCGTGGGCACGAGGACCGCGACTTGCTTCCCCGCCTGCACCGCCTTGAATGCCGCCCGCACGGCGACCTCGGTCTTCCCGTATCCGACGTCGCCGACGAGCAGCCGGTCCATCGGGCGGGCACGCTCCATGTCCCGCTTGACCTCGTCCGAGGCGCGCCGCTGATCCGGGGTGTCTTCATAAAGGAAAGCGGACTCCAGCTCCTGCTGCCACGGCGTATCGGGAGGGAAGGCAAAGCCCGTGGCGACCTGGCGTCGCGCGTAGAGGTCCAGCAACTCCGCGGCCATCGCCCGGATCGCGGCCCGCGTCTTGTCCCGCTGCCGCTGCCACGTCTTGGCGCCGAGCCGGTGGAGACGCGGCGGCGGCGCGTCCCCGTCGCCCGCGGTGCGGTAGGGCTCGAGCTGATCGATCCGGTAGAGCGGCACGTTGAGCCGATCCCCGCCTTCGTACTCCACGACCGCGACCTCGAGCGTCACCCCCTCCGCGCCGACAGCGATCGTCTGCAGACCGCGGTAGATCCCGATCCCGTGCTCCAGATGCACGACGTACCCCCCTGGGGTCAGTGGCCGCGAGGCGGCGGTCGAGACGGCGCTGCGATAGCGACGCGGGCGCCGCAGCCGCCGTGCCCGGCGGAAAATCTCGTGATCGGTGAGGACTCGCAGCGTCGGCATGATGAAGCCACCGTCGAGGGCGCCGACCGCCAGCGTCGCACGATCAGAGCCGATCAGCTCTTCCAATCGCTCGAGCTGTCCCTCGTTATCGCAGAGGATCACGGTCGGTGGAGGCTGGGCGACGATCTGCCGCAGCCGCTTCAAGTCACGGTCGATGTGCTCGGGCGGGGCGAGTGGAAAGCGCTGCTCGGTCTCCGCATCCGATACCGCGACGCGGGCCAGGCCGTTCAGCCGTGCACGCCATGCTCCTGGGTCTATGAGCAGGTCCTCACGGGCCGGCGGCTCTTCTCCCATCCGGCGGGCGACCTCGAGATGGTGCGCCGCATCCGCCCAGGCTCGTTCGACCTCCCGCTCCACGGCGGATTCCTGATCCGTGATGACGATCGTGTCGGTCGGCAGCAGATCCAGGAGATTCTTTCGCAGGGGGGCGCCATGCGGCGCCCCCGCCCTGAATTGGCCCCGTACCGATTCCGCACGCACCGGGAGAACGGTCACGCGATCCAGCGCGTCGCTCGAGCGCTGTGTGTCGAGATCGAAGCTGCGCACCGAGGCGACCTCGTCGCCCCACCATTCGATGCGCGCCGGCGCCGCCATGCCGAATCCGTATACGTCGAGGATTCCGCCACGCACGCTGTACTGGGCGACTTCAGTGACGGTTGCGACGCGCTCGTAGCCCATCTTTTCGAGCCGCTGCGCCGTGTCGGTGAGGCTCCTTTCCTCTTTACTGACTTCGATCACGACTCGCGCCTGCTCCAGTGCCGCCGGGACTGCCGTCCGCTCCGCGCTCGCTCGGGCGGTCGTGACCAGCACACGGACCGCTCCGCGCAGCAGCGCCTCGATCGTCTCGATGCGCTCACCCGCCAGCTCGTAATGGGGCTCCTCGGCGCCGAGCGACTCGCGCTGTGGATAAAGCGCCGTCGACTCCGGTCCCAGGAGCGTCTGCAGATCCGCCAGCCAGCGCTCCCCATCCGCAGGAGTCGGAGCGACGACGCTGAAGACACGCTGCGGCAGCGCGCGGGCGAGCGTTGCGACCAGCACGGCCGGGCTCGAACCGGGAAGCCCGCCCACCCCGATGCGCTTTCCGGGCGAAGGCAGGCGCCCGACGAGCGAGCGCGTAGCGGGAAGGTCGTGGAACCTCTCGAGCAGAAAGGCGAGCGGCATCAGCGCGTCCGGGTCGCGACCCCCAGCTCGGCGGCGGCCAGCAGCAGCGCCAAGACCAGCAGAATCCCGCTCGCGTCGGCACGCCGCGTACCCGAGAAGCCCTCGGCAGCAAATCGATCGGGACTCAGCACCGATGTACGGTCCTTCCCGCCCAGGGCGGCCGTGACCAGCGCAGTCGAGGCAGGCGTGAGGTCGGACTCGCGCGCGTCGGGACCGAAAACTGTCGCTCCGATCGTATCCGTTCCGCGCGTGCGGAACTCCACGCGCGGCGCGCCTTCGGCTGAGGCGACCTCGGCTTCACCAATCACGATCCGATTGACGAGCGCATCGATGAACGGCACGAACCCCGGCGTGGCCGGCAACGCCGTCCAGGCGGTGTCCAGTCGACTGCCGAGCACCACGACACTGCCCGAGCGTACGAGCCATGGCTCGCTATTCACGGTCGCCACCACGGCGTCTGCTCCCTGCTCCCCGGTCCCTGTTCCTTCAATGCGATATCGCCGCACGACCGGCACGCCATTGAGGACTGTCAAATCGATCGACGAAAGCACTCCAGGGGTCGCCAGTTGACCCCAACGCCACGGCACGCCGCGCGACGCCAGCGCGCGATTCGCCTGTCCGACAAGCGCCGGATCGTCGGGCGGCTGTACGATCGCGTGGGGACTGGTGGGGACGTCACCGCCGCCGATCAGGACATCGCGGCCATCGATGATGTGCCTGCCCGCCTGGAGCACGTCGAGCGCCGCCGCGACAAACGATCCAGCACTGGGCGCCGCCATGACCTCTGCGGGCGGCGCTACGCGCCAGGCGAAGGGCCTGCGGTCGTCGGCGCGCAGCTCGTCGGGCTCGAGCGCCGCTTCGCCAACCCACCACCCTGGCGCAAGCGATTGCGCGGGCAGCGACACCGTTACCGCCGCTCGCGTCGCTCCTTCCGTGCCCTCCCGGCCTGGCGTCGCCAACCCGCGGGCGGCGATTTCTCCACGGTCGCGGCCGGCGCCGATGCGGATCGTGACGGGCACAGGCTGCGGTGTTCCTCCGTTGTCGAGCATCGAGCCGCTCAATTCGATGACCGCCGCTCCCTCCGAAACCGTGACCGCCGCGATTCCGCGATTGGGCGCCCCGCGTCCCGGAGCGAGCGCCAGCACCCGGACCCCGCTCGGCACCGTGGCCCGACTCGACGCGAGCGCCGTGCGTTGCCCATCGCTGACCACGTGCACTTCCCTGCCGACCAACGGCTGCGCGTTCACCATGCGGGAGGCGCGTTCGACGGCTCGCACCAGATCCAGCCGTAGCCAGCCAGGATGTGCGCTGTCGATCGTGGCGAGCAGCGCTTCGCGCGTGCCCCCGCGCAGCACACCGTCGCACAACATCAGCCACACGCGATCGGCGGACGTCGTGCGTGCGAGGGACGAGCGCGCCACCGCGCGCAACCGGTCGAGGACGAGACCGCCATCGACGATTGCCCCAGAGGACGGAGAATTATCGAGAATGATGACGGCGGCCGTCGGCTGATGCGCGCCCCCGCCGCGCAGCGGTACCAACGGCCGCGCCGCCGCGAGCACGATCACCATGATCAACGCCGTGCGCAGAATCAGCAACAACAGGTGGCGGAGCTTCAGCCGGCGAGCGCTCTCTCGCTCCGCCGCGCTCAGATAGCGAACCGGTGGGAAATCGAGCTCGGGAGGAATGCGTCGCTGCAACAGGTGAAGCAATGCTGGGATCGCGGCGGCGGCGAATCCCAGGAGTGCTAGCGGGTGAATGAAGCTCACGTCAGCAGGCGCAGCGCGAGGCCGAACGGCATGTCGGTCTGGATGTGGTGGTACGCGATGCCGTGCCGCCGGCAGGCCTTCCGCCATGCGGCGATCTCGCGGCGCACAGTCTCCGCGTACGCTCGAGCCAGCTCGCGCGGCCGTACCACGACGCTCACCGCGGACTCGGGATCTTTGAACCGCACTTCCGGCGGACCGCTGAGCTCGACTTCCGCTGGGTCCATGAGGTGAAAGACGACGACCTGGTGGCCGCGATGCCGGAGATATCGCAGGGCGGCGAGTGCCAACTCTCGATCGAACAACAGATCCGAGATCAGCACGACCATTCCGCGCCGGGCCAGCAGGGCGGTTAAGCGCTGCAGCGCGGCGTGTGCCGCCGTCCCCTGGCCATCCGGTGTGTCGAGCAAACCACGTACGATGCGAGTCCATTGACCGGTCTTCACCCGCGCCGGGATCAGCTGACGCACCTGCTCATCGAAGGTCACGAGTCCAGTCGCATCGCGCTGCCGCAACAGAATCAGCGCTAACGCGGCGGCCAGTCGATCCGCGTACGCGCGCTTGGTCAGGCGTTCGGGCGTACCCTGCCACGCCATGGATCGACTCGCGTCGACCAGGATCATGGAGCGGAGATTCGTCTCTTCTTCGAATTGCTTTACGAACAGTCGATCGGACCGCCCCAGGATCCGCCAGTCGAGATACTTCAGCTCATCGCCCGCCTGGTAGGCGCGGTGCTCGGTGAACTCCACCGAGAACCCGCGGAAGGGCGACCGATGCAGCCCGGCCAGGAACCCCTCGACGACGCCCTCGGCGACGATTTCGATGCCACCGAGGCGCGCGACTTCGGCCGGATCGAGCAGGTCTAGGCGCTGCGCCAAGAAATGTCCTTGCCATGGGACAGCGGAGATGGATCACAATCGAGCCAAGTCATTATAACAATATAATTTACGCCTATTATGCCGCTGGCACAGTCTCTGCCTTACCCGGGGCGGGAGGCTCTATGTTCGCAAACCTAGCGATGCTCAGCTTGGCCGTTCTGTCGACGTCCACGGCGCGGGATCCGAGCTTGTACCGGCCGAAAGTTGAGTTGTGGACGAACCGCGGCGACGCGGCCGTATATACCCGCGGTGAGCGGGTCCGGCTGTATTTCCGCCTAGATCAGGATGCCTACGTCACGATCTTCCGAGTGGATACGGATGGTCGTATTCGCGTGTTGTTCCCCCGGGATCCGTGGGAAGACAACTTCGCGCGCGGCGGCCGTGACCTCGAGGTCGACGGGAATGCGCTCTCCAGCGAGGCCTTCAGCATCGATGACTACCCCGGCGTTGGCTACCTCTTCGCGGTGGCCTCCGCTGATCCGTTCGTCTACGACCAGATCGAAAGCGGACAGCACTGGGACTATCGCGTGATCGCGGATGGTCGTGTACGCGGTGATCCGTACGTTGCCATGACCGATCTCGCAGAGCGAATCGTACCGGACGGGTACGTCGATTGGGACTACGACGTCATCTCGTACAATGTCGGTCAGCACTACGACTATCCGCGCTTCTTGTGCTATGACTGTCACACCTATGTCAGCTATCCGTACTGGGATCCCTACTTCAACTCCTGCGTGCGTTTCCGCATGGTGGTGTACGACGATCCCTGGTACTATCCGTACCGCTATTACGGCGGCAGCCGTACCGTGTTCGTGCGGCCCTTCCGTCCGCAGCCGCGCTTCATCTTTAAGGATTGGGGCACCGATCGTCCCAGCCGTGAGGGCTTCGTCTCTCGCGAGCGCGAGCGCCCGGTCAACGACAACACGCGTCGCGGCGTCACGGGCCGGGATATCGGCGGGCTCGGCAGCGTGCCGCCGCCCAACGTGCGGGACCGTCGCGGTCGTCCCGGCGACGATCACAACAACGGCGGTGACGATCGCGGCAATAACGGCAACGATCACGGCAACCGCGGCAACAACGATCGCAATCGCGGCAATGATAATCGGGGCAACGGCGGTGGCCGCCGTGACCGTCCTGATGGTCAGGGCCGGCAAGATGCCAAGCCTTCTGACCGGCCGATGATTCTGCCGCCCAGGGACCAGCCGCGCGTGGAGCCCCGCGTTGTGGAGCCGCGTTCGGAGCCACGCCGTGTCGAGCCGAGGTCCGAGCCACGGCGAGTCGAGCCGCGCAATGAACCGCGCAGCGAGCCTCGTCGTGCTGAGCCGCGTAACGAACCGCGCAGCCAGCCACAGCCACGTGCCGAGCCGCGCCGCGATCCACCGCGCGAATCACCAAAGCCACGCGATGAGCCTGAGGTGCGGCGTCGCAAGCCTTGAGCGTTCAGACTGGAACCTGACGCGCCCGATCGTAGTCTCACACGATCGGGCGCGTTAGCTTTTTCATCCCTTCCTTTTCTTGAGGCTGTTTTGCTCGCAATGCTGTTGCTCTCGAACGCCCTGTTCGTCCAGTCACCGGCCGATGTCCAGCGGGCGGCACAAACTATTCTGCCGGCCGATATCCGCCGGCGCATCGGGATCATTGCCGATGATTCCATGCGTGGTCGAGACACACCGAGTGCCGAGCTCGACAAGGTCGCAGCCTACATCGGGCGCGAGTACCGCCGGCTGGGCCTCACGCCAGGTGGCGACAACGGGACGTTCATACAGCGGTACTCACTGGATCGCGTGCAAGTCGTCGCCGAGAGCTCGGTGGCATTCGTGCACGGCGGCGTCGGTGCCACACTGAAGTACGGGAAGGACTTCGTGTTTTCCGATAACAACTTTGAAAGCGGCGACTACGCCGGCGGCGTGGTCTTGGTCACGGGTCCGTTGACCGGTCCGCTGACAGCGGACACGGCGGCGTTCGCCGGCAAGATGGTGATCTTCGCGAGCGCCCGCTTTCGTGACCGGCAGCGGCTGTTCTCCTGGAAGCCCGCCGGCGTCGTGCTGCTCACGTCCGCTGATGACTCCGACTGGTCGAGGATCGTCGGTCGCAGAAGTCGGCCGCAGTCCCGCGACCCCAACAATTCCATCGGCGGTCCGATCCTGCTCATGCGGATGTCGTCGTTCCAGCCGATCGTGGCGCAACTCGGGCTCGATCTGGCCGGCGCGCAGTCGGCAGCGGCGTTCGAGGCGAGGCCCCTGGGAGACGTCCAGCTGCACGCGCACGCGCGAATGGCCACGCGCGAGAAGAAGTCCGCGCCCAACGTGGCTGCCATTCTCGAGGGCAGCGATCCGACACTCAAGAACGAGTACGTGGTCTTCAGCGCGCACATGGATCACATCGGGGTCGCGGGACCACGGGGCAGCGGCAGTTGCCAGGCCGAGGGGGCAGACTCGATTTGCAACGGCGCCGACGACGACGGTTCAGGCACGGCCGCAGTCGTGGAGATCGCCGAGGCATTCTCGGGGCTGCGGCCGCGCCCCCGGCGTTCGATCATCTTTCTGAACGTGAGCGGCGAGGAGAAAGGACTGTGGGGCAGCCAATACTTCGTCGATCATCCCACGGTGCCGATCACCAGCATCGTCGCCGATCTCAACATCGATATGATCGGTCGGAACTGGAAGGACACCATCGTCGCGATCGGGAAGGAACACTCGGATCTCGGCACCACCCTGAACCGGGTCGCCGCGGCGCATCGCGAGCTGAACATGCAGCCGATCGACGATAAGTGGCCCGGCGAGAACTTCTACGGGCGCTCCGATCACTTCAACTTCGCGAAGAAAGGCGTGCCGATTCTGTTTTTCTTCAGCGGCACCCACGTCGATTACCACAGGGTGGGTGACTCGCCGGACAAAATCGACGCGGAAAAGGAGTCGCGCGTCGCGCGGCTCATCTTCTACCTCGGCCTCGAGGTCGCGGACAGTGCCGAGCGGCCGAAATGGAATCCCGACAGCTACAAGCGCATCGTCAGCGGTAATTAGCGGCTTCAGCAAAGAGCAGGCCCCGACCCCGGGATGACCGGAGGCGGGGGCCCGCCTATCTTAGGCTCGTGCGAGTGCTGATCGTAGAAGACGACCCTGAGCTCGCGGGTCTCCTGCGTGACGGTTTGCGCGAGCATCGCATCGACCCGACGGTGGCGGCCGGGTTTGCCGAGGGGCGCGAGCAAGCGTTGATCGGCGACTACGACGTCGTCATCCTCGACGTCCGATTGCCGGGCGGCAGCGGGTTCGAGCTCTGCGCCGATCTGCGCCGTCAAAAAGTCGGCGTACCGGTGCTGATGCTGACGGCGCTCGACGCCGTGGACGATCGTGTCCGCGGCCTCGCGGTGGGTGCCGACGACTATCTCACCAAGCCATTCGCTTTTCGCGAGCTGGTCGCCAGGCTCCAGGCGCTCGCGCGCCGCCGTGCGCTGGCACTCACTCCCACCATCCTGCGCGTCGCGGATCTCGAGGTGGATCTCGGCGCCCGGCGCGTCAGCCGCGCCGGCCGGTCGATCGATCTCACCGCGAAAGAATTTGCCTTGCTCGAGCTGCTGCTGCGTCACCGCGACCAGGTGGTCGATCGGTCCGCGATTACCGCGCATGTGTGGGACAACAACCACGATCCCTTTGCCAACGTCCTCGAGGTGCTGGTTCGGCGTCTGCGCAGCAAAATCGACGACGGCTTCGAGCCGAAGCTGATCCGGACGGTGCGCGGCGCCGGCTATCGCCTGGGCGTGTCCGGATGAGCCTCAGCCGCCTGCGCGTCCGCCTCACGCTATGGTATGCGGCGACGTTCACGCTCATCCTGGTGCTGCTCGGCGCCGGACTGTTCCTGGCGATCGGGACGCAGGTATCGCGGCGCATCGACCTCTCGCTCGTCGCGGCGACCGGGGCCATCGTGCGCGCGACGCATGACCTGGAGCTCGAGCGCGCCTCGGGCGGCGCCGCGGATGCCGTCGAAGAACTCCACATTCCCGATCGCGAGCTGTACCTCTTCGATGCCACCGGCCGCGCGATCACGCCGCCCCAGGCCGACGCCTGGATCGTGGACGCGGCGCGCGCGGCGGCGACCAGCGGAAGCGCCGACGTACAGCACCTGACGGGCGGCAGTCACGAGCGGCGGTTGCACGCCGAGCGGTTCAACGGACGTTCGGGCACAACGTACGTCGCGGCCGCCGTCGCCGATCGACCGAATATCCGCGAGCAGTACGCGTCGCTAATCGGGATCTTCGGTGCAGCCGCGCTGGCGGCGCTGCTGCTGGTGGCGGCGGGCGGCTTCATGCTGGCCCGGCAGTCCACGGTTCCGGTCGAGCGCTCGATGGAGCAGATGCGGCGCTTCATGGCCGATGCCGCCCACGAGCTGCGCACGCCGGCGACCATTCTTCGCACCCGCACGGAGCTCGCGCTGGCGCAGCCGCGCGACGCCACAGGCGACACCGCCGCCTTTCAGGCGATCGAGCGCGAGGCCGACCGGTTAGGCGGCATCGTCGGCGACCTGCTCACGCTCGCGCGCGCCGATGCCGGTGAGCGCAAGGTCGTGCGCGCATCACTCTACTTGGACGATGTCGTCTCGCAGGCGGTGGCATCCGCCCGAACGTTGGCCGAGCGAAAAGGCGTGGCACTGATCGTCGGGTCGTTCGAAGAGGCGCAAATCACGGGGGACGCCGGACTCGTGGAGCGCCTCGTCCTGATCGTGCTCGACAACGCGATCAAGTACACGCCGGAGGGCGGGCGCGTGCGGTTGGATGTGACTGCGCGCGACGGCGCGCGCTCCGTCATCGTCTCGGACAGCGGCATCGGCATTCCGTCCGACCAGCTGCCGCGGATCTTCGAGCGATTCTATCGCGGCGAAAGCGCCCGCAGCCACGCCGAGGGCTCGGGACTCGGGCTTCCCATCGCTCGCTGGATCGCCGACCTGCACGGCGCCCGGATTTCGGTTGCGTCCGATGCAATGGGAACCCGCGTCGAGGTTGCGTTTCCGGCAGCGTAAGCCTGTTGTAAGGTAGGGTCGCTAGCTTCCGAGTCATGCGCCTCGTGTCGTCCCTGACCCCGGTGCTGTTCCCGTTCGCTTTAGTCGCTCAGCAACAGGTCACGCGTGCCGACGCCGTCGCCGCCGCGCTGGCCCGCGGCGCGCGTGTTGCGCTCGCCCGCGCCGATACGACCGCCGCGTTGGGCGCCTCGCGGGCAGCCCGGGCATTCCCCAATCCCACCGTCTCCGGCAGCTACACGAAGGACACGCCGAACTATCACGCGCTCGGCGAGCTGCCGCTCGACCTCCCCTGGCTGCGCGGGGCACGGATCGGGGCCGCGGAATCGGCCCGCGACGCCGCGCGCTATCGTTTCGACTTCGAGCGCGCCGCGATCCGGTTCGATGTCGACACGACCTACACGCGCACCCTGGCAGCGGCGCTGCATGCGCGCTTATCGCACCGCACCGCCCTGGATGCCGACAGTCTGTTGCGGATCGCCGAGCTGCGACGCGAGGTCGGCGACGTGAGCGAGCTCGACGTCCGGCTCGCGGCGGTGAATGCGGGGCAGCTCGAGAACATCGCCGCCGACGACTCGCTCGCCGCGCTCGAAACGCTCTTGTCGCTGCAACTGCAGATGGGGCTCAGTGGCACCGAGCCGACGGTCATGTTGGTCGATTCACTGCGCCCGCCACCCGACGCTGCCCTAACAGAGGGGCGCGCGCTGCTTCCCATCGCCGCGGCCGAGGCGTCGCTGCGTTCCGCCGAGCGGTCGCTGGCATTCGCGCGCCGCAGCCGCTTCGCGCCGAATCTCCAATTCGGCTTCGACACCGGCGATCCGACGAGCACGACACCGCATCAGCTGCTGCCCGTCGTCGGCTTTTCGCTTCCCTTTCCGCTCTTCAACTTTGGCCGCGGCGACGTGCTGCGTGCGGCTGCCGAGCGGGATCGGGCCAGCGCCGAGCTCGACCTGACGCGCCGGGAGACCGAAGCCGCGGTCGCGCGCGCGCGGCGCGACCTGGTGGCCGCACGCGATCGGCTGCGGCGCACGGCGGGACTCGTCGAAAGCGCCAATCGCGTCGCGGTGATGTCACTGCAGGCCTACAGCGAGGGAGCCATCCCATTGGCGAACGTACTCGAGGCGCAACGCAATGCGCGCGAGATCCTGGCGCGCTACATCGACGACCTCGCGACCGCGGACGCGGCAGCCCGGGTCTTGAAACTGCTCACCGCATCGCCGGACGAGCCGTGAGTCGCCTCTGGGTGAGTATCGCGCTCGCCGGAATCAGCGCGGCATGCGGAGGCGGAGGTTCGAGTAACGGGCAGGACGCGTCGCGCGAACCCGGTGTACTCGGGGTCTCCACCAGCGTCGCCATGATCCGACCCTTCCCCCACGAGGTCAGCGCGATCGGGACGGTCATGCCGCGAGCGGACCGCTTTGCCGCGCTCGCGCCGCCTGGGCAGACGCGCGTCGCGGGGATCTTCGTAGTCGCGGGGCAACCCGTTGCCAAGGGCGATCCGTTGATCGAATTCGAGCGTGCACCGTTCGACGCGGCCGCGCAGAGCGCCGCCGCCGCGCTCGCGAACGCGGAGCGCGCCTATGCGCGCGCGGTGCGGCTCGTCCAGGCCGGCGTTCTGGCGCAGAAGGACAGCGGCCAGGCGGCCGCCGACCTTGCGGCGGCCCAGGCAGCCGCGGTCACCGCGCGCCGCGCGCAGGAGCTGGCCACCCTGCGCGCTCCCTTGAGCGGCGTCGTCACGCGCATGAACGCGGTGCTGGGAGCGTCCGTCGATGCGAACCAGACGCTGGTCGAGGTCGCCGACCCAATGGCGTTGGACATCGTCTTCAACGTGTCGCCGGCTGAAGCCGGCCGCATCCATCGCGGGGACACGGCCACCGTCACCAGCGGCGAGGGCGCGAGCGGTGAGGCGCTCGGTCCCGGTGTGGTGACGAGCATCGGCGTCGCGGTGGACTCCGCGTCGCGCGCTGTCGCGGTGCGGGCCCGGCTCACGGTGCCCCCGCGGGCCCTGCGCATCGGCGAATCGGTGGTCGGTCGCATCGTCACGGGCGTGAACCCGCACGCCGTGGTGATTCCGGTCGACGCGCTGGTCCCCGAGGGAGACGGCTACCGCGTTTTCGTCGTCGACTCAGCCGGGATCGCGCACGCGCGCGCAGTCACCGTCGGCGGCCGCAACGAATCGCTCGCCGAGATCCTCACGGGAGTCGCTGCCGGCGAGACCGTGGTGACAACCGGCGCATATGGTGTGCAGGATAGTGCCCGAATCGGCGGCGCGCGGCGGTGAAGCTCTTCGACATCCTGAGCCGCCAGCAGCGGCTCGTCTATCTCCTGATTGCCCTGCTCAGCGCCGCCGGTGTCTGGATGGCATTGCGGCTCCCGTCCGCCATCTACCCGGAGCTGCAGTTCTCGCGCATCACCGTGGTCGCCCAGGGGTCCACGTTTGGCGCGCGCCAGGTCGTCTTCAGTATTACGCGGCCACTCGAGGAGGCCGTGAGCGTCGTACCCGGCGTGTTGCGCGTCCGGTCACACTCGATCCGCGGCGCAACCGAAATCGCGATCACATTCGTCCCCGGCACGAACATGGATCAGGCGCTGCAGTTGGTGCGTGCGCGCGTAAGCCAGGTCCAGAGCGCGCTGCCACCCAATCTGACAATCGATGTCGAACAGCTGACGCCGTCGCTGTTCCCAATTGTTTCCTACAACGTCGAAGGCGGAGAGCCCGCGACCCTGTACGATCTCGCGCGCTACGAGATCAAGCCGCTGATCTCCCGCGTCCCAGGGGTCGGGCGGGTGGAGGTGCAAGGGTCTGATGTGCGCGAACTCGAGGTGATCGCCGATCCTGCCCGGCTCGCGGCGCAAGGCATGACCTACGCCGACCTGGCCGACGCGATCCGGCGGGCCATCACCGTACAGGCCGTCGGCCGCGTGGCCCAGGACTACCGCCAGTACCTGATCGTGACTGACCAGGAGGCCCACGCTCCCGCTGATATCGGCGCGGTGGTGATCCGCGGCGGCCTACGCGTCAGGGACGTCGCGACCGTGCAGCTAGGCACGGAGGATCATGTCCGGATCATCGCGGGAGACGGCAGGCCCGCGGCGCTGATCAACGTGACGCGGCAGGTCGGCGGCAACACACTCGCGCTCGCCGACAGCGTGGCCCGGATCATGGAGACCGTCGCGCCCTCGCTGCCGCCCGGCGTGCACCTCAAGCCGGTGTACGATCAAGCCGAGCTGGTGCGCGAAGCCGTGCGGTCGGTGCGGGACGCGATGCTGATCGGCGCCACGCTCGCGGTCATCGTGCTCCTCGTCTTCCTCCGGCACGGCCGCATCACCGCCATCAGCGCGGCGTCCATCCCGCTGACGCTCGCGATCACCGTATTCATCATGAGCATGGTGGGTCAGACGTTCAATCTCATGACGCTCGGCGCGATGGCGATCGCGATCGGCCTCGTCATCGACGATGCCGTGGTCATCACGGAGAACATCGCGCGCCACTTGCGGCTCACGAATGACCGCATGCAGGCCATTCGGGCCGCGGTGCAGGAGCTGATCTGGCCGGTGACGACGTCGACGCTGACCACGGTCGTCGTGTTCCTGCCGCTGGGCTTGCTGCAGGGCGTCGTGGGACAATTCTTCGCAGCCCTCGCCACGACGCTCACCGTGGCCGTGCTGGTCTCACTGGTTCTCGCCCTGACCATCATTCCGTTGCTGGCCGAGCAGTTCGTCACCGCGCACGAAGTCGAGACGACGACCGCCGGTCTGCTGGCCCGGGCGCAGCGGGCGCTCGACGCGCTCGGGTCGCGCTACGAGCGCGCGCTCGCGTCAGTGCTGCACCACACGCGGCGCATCGGTGCCATTGCGCTGGCCCTCGTGGCGGTCGGCGTCATTCTCATGCGCCTCGTGGGCACGGGCTTCCTGCCCGAGATGGACGAAGGGGCGTTCGTCCTCGACTACTTCACCCCAGGCGGCACGGCACTGGCGGAAACCGATCGTGAGGTGGGCATCGCGGAACGGATCCTCGCGGAGACCCCGGAGATCGAAGCGACATCCCGCCGCACCGGCGCCGAGCTCGGCCTGTTCGCGACGTCGCAGAACACGGGCGACATCGCAGCGCGCCTCGTGCCGCGGAACAAGCGCTCGCGGGACATTTTCGAGGTCATGGACGACGTGCGGGGCGCCATCAATACGGCGGTGCCGCGGCTCCATATCGAGTTCGTCCAGATTCTCTCCGACGTGATCAACGACCTCGCCGGCGCGGCAAAACCCGTCGAGATCAAGCTGTTCGGGGAGCGGCTCGATACGCTGGAAGCGTACGCCGCACACCTCGCCCCGGACCTGGAGGTCGTCACAGGCCTCGAGGACCTGTACAACGGTGTTGCCGAGCCGTCGCCCGAGCTGATGATGCGCGTCAACCAAGCCGAGGCAGACCGGATTGGCATGACACCGGAGGATGTGGGAAGCACCGTGAGTGCCGCGTTGCTCGGAACCGAGGCCGGCGAGATCCGCAGGGAGGACCGGCCGGTGGGGGTGCGCGTACGCGCGCCCGACTCGGTGCGCTACAATCCGCTGCGATTGCGCGCGCTGCCGATCGTCGCGAGCGGCACGGGGGGTCGGGTCACGCCCCTGGGCAGCCTCGCGACGTTCACGCCGACGCAATCACGGATCAGCCTGGAGCGGGAAAACCAACAGCAGATGATCGCGATGACGGCCGACGTCAGCGGCCGTTCGCTCGGCGGCGTGATGACCGATGTGCGGCGGGTGCTCCGCGCGCATCCTGCCCCGGCCGGGGTGCGGGTCGTGCTGGGCGGACAGTACGAGAGCCAGCAGCAGGCATTCCGCGCTTTGCTATTGGTACTGGCGCTCGCCGCGATCAGCGTGTGCGCCGTCATGGTCGTGCAGTTCGAGTCCTTCGTCGAGCCCCTGATCGTGCTGCTCGTGGCGCCGGTGTCGTTCGTCGGAGCCCTGGCGCTGCTGCTCGTGACGGGGACGGCGTTGAACGTGGCCTCGTTCATGGGCTTGATTCTGCTGGTCGGGCTGATCGTTAAGAACGGCATCATCCTGCTCGACTTCACGCGGCTCCGCATGCGCGAGGAAGGTGTGCCGCTCGAGGTGGCGATCAGAGAGGCGGCACGCGTGCGGCTGCGGCCGATCCTCATGACAACGCTGTGCACGTTGTTCGGCTTGCTGCCGCTGGCGCTCGGCATCGGCGCGGGGAGTGAGCTGCAGCGGCCATTGGCACTGGCGGTGATCGGAGGCTTAGTCCTCTCCACCCCCATCACGCTATTCGCGGTCCCGACGCTGCTCGTGGCTATTAGGGGAGCGGACTACCGGCTGCCGTGACCACTCCGGGACTCCTGTGGTCTCACCAAGCGACGTCCACACCTCTTTCCTGGAGCCTGCACAATGCGCCTGCTGACCTCATTGACCCTCGTGGCGGCGTTGACGTTCGCCGCCGGTAGCCTCGCTGCTCAGGAGCGAAACGTTCCCGACAGTCTCGTTGGCAAAGCAAAGATCAGTGAAGACTCGGCCCGAGCCGTCGCGCTGAAGCGCGTCCCCGGTACGGTGGAGGGCGTAGCGCTCGCGAAAAGCGGGAAGACGCGACTCGTCTACACCTTCAAGGTGCAGCGCAACGGCCGGACGGGATTGACGGATGTGCTCGTGAATGCCAATACCGGCAAGGTCATCGCGGTGCGGCGTGAGAGCACTAAAGGGCGCTCAACAACTCGGCATTCGTCTTAGCGCGCTTCATCTGTTGCAGCAGACTCTGCATCGCCTGCTCCGGCGGGAGGTCCACCAAGGCCCGCCGGAGTTTTTGTTTCGCCTCGACCGTCTTGGCATCAGCGAGCAGCTCTTCGCGGCGCGTGCCGCTCGCCGCGATGTCCACCGCGGGATAGATGCGCCGGTCCGCCAGCGCGCGCGTGAGCCGCAGCTCGGCGTTGCCCGTGCCCTTGAACTCCTCGAAGATGATGTCGTCCATCTTGCTTTCGGTCTCGACCAGGGCGGTGGCGATCACGGTGAGCGAGCCGCCCCCGTCCTTAGGGGGCACGGCCCGCGCGGCGCCGAACAGGCCCTTGGGCTTCGCCAGCGCATTCGCGTCGAGCCCGCCCGACATGGTGCGCCCGGTGCCCCGCCCCGTCGTATTGTGCGAGCGCGCCAGCCGCGTAAGCGAGTCGAGGACGATCACGACGTCGCGGCCGAGCTCGACCTGGCGACGTGCGTGATCGAACACCATGTCGGCGGCGGCCACGTGCCGCTCGTGCGGCAAGTCGAAGCTCGACGCGATCACTTCTCCCCGTCCCCAGTCGATCATCTCGCTGACTTCCTCCGGCCGCTCGTCGACGAGCAGAATCAGCAGGACTGCCTTGGGGTGATTCTCGGCCACCGACTCCGCGATCGCCTGCAACATCATCGTTTTCCCGGCCTTGGGCGGCGAGACGATGAGCGCCCGCTGGCCGAAGCCGAAGGGGCAAATGAGATCCACGACCCGCTGCGTCTCCGCGGTGCGGGGACTCGATGCATTGGGCGTCTCGAGCGTAAGCGCACGGTTTGGATGGACAGCGCCCAGATTCGCGAAATCGGGCCGCCCGTCGAGCTGGCCAGCGGGCTCACCGTTCACCGTCGTCACGCGACCATTGTCGAGTACGATCAGATCGCCGCGCCGCAGGCCGGGCAAGCGAACGGATGGATCGCCTTTGGCCGGGAGATAACTGTTCGCCGCGACGCGGAGCGCGCCGCCTTTGGGTGAGGGATCAAACCAGCCGGTGATCGGAGGCATTTAGGGAGGTCTACTAAAGCTACACGCTATATTTACCGCCGCATGCGACAGGACCACATCCGCAACTTCTGCATCGTCGCCCATATCGATCATGGGAAGTCGACGCTCGCCGACCGGCTGATCGAGCTCACCGGAACGCTCGACAAGCGGCTCATGCGCGACCAGGTCCTCGACACGATGGACCTCGAGCGCGAGCGCGGCATCACGATCAAGCTGAACGCGGTGCGGATGAGCTATCACGCGAAAAACGGCCAGTTGTATGAGCTCAACCTCATCGATACGCCCGGACACGTCGATTTTACGTACGAGGTGTCGCGGTCATTGGTTGCCTGCGAGGGCGCGATTCTGGTCGTGGATGCATCGCAGGGGATTCAGGCACAAACGCTGTCCAATCTGCTGCTGGCCATGGACGCCGGCCTGGAAATCATACCCGTCCTGAACAAGATCGATCTGCCGGGTGCCGAGCCGGACAAGCGCGCCCATGAGATCCACGACCTGATCGGCACGAAGCCGGATGAGATTCTGCGCATCTCGGCGAAGGAGGGGCGAGGCGTGCCGGAGCTGCTCGAGGCCGTCGTCGCGCGGGTCCCTCCGCCGCGCGGCAACCACGAAGCCCCGCTCCGCGCACTCATCTTTGATTCCTACTACGACCGCTACCGTGGCGCCATCCCCTCGATTCGCGTCGTGGATGGGGTGCTCCGGCCGGGGATGAAGATCGCCTTTGGCGCGCACCGCGAAGACGTGTATGAAGTCGACGAGGTCGGCTATCTGCAACTGGGCCACAAGCCCGCCGAGCAACTGGAGGCGGGCGAGGTCGGCTACGTGGTCGCGAACGTGCGCGGGGTTCGCGAAACGCGGCCCGGGGATACGGTGCTCGACGCGGAGCATCGTGAGGTGGAGCTCCTCCCGGGCTACCGCGACATCCAATCGATGGTCTTCGCGGGTCTCTATCCTACCAATGCCGAGCAGTATGAGGAGCTGCGGGACGCCCTAGCGAAGTTACAGCTGAACGACGCCTCCCTGCACTACGAGCCGGAAACGTCGGTGGCGCTGGGATTCGGGTTCCGGTGCGGCTTCCTCGGCCTCCTGCACATGGAAATCGTGCGCGAGCGGCTCGAGCGGGAATTCGATCTCGACTTGATCAGCACGGTCCCGAACGTAGAGTACCACGTCTACCGGACCGATGGCACCATGGAGCTGGTCGAGAATCCCAGCCTGTTGCCGCATGGCTCGGAGGTAGACCGCATCGAGGAGCCGTACGTCAAAGCCCGCATCTTCGTCCCGTCAGAGTATATCGGCGGCATTATGAACCTGGGACAGGAGCGCCGCGGCATCTACGGCGGCATGCAGTACCTCGATCCCACGCGCGTCGAGTTCGACTGGGAGTTTCCGCTCGCCGAGATTATTCTCGACTTCTACGACAAGTTGAAGACGATCTCCCGCGGCTACGCCTCGCTCGACTACGAGTTCCTGGCGTACCGGCCGGGCGAGCTCGTGAAGCTCGACATGCTGCTCAACGGTGAGGCGGTGGATGCGTTCAGCGTCATCATCCACAAGGACAAGGCCTACGAATGGGGCCGCAAGATCGCCGAGAAGCTGAAGGAGCTGATTCCGCGGCAGCTGTTCGAGGTGGTGATCCAGGCGGCGATCGGGACCAAGGTGATCGCGCGCGAGACCGTCCGCCCGCTTCGCAAGGATGTGACCGCCAAGTGCTACGGCGGCGACGTCACTCGCAAGCGCAAGTTGCTCGAGAAGCAGAAGGCGGGAAAGAAACGAATGAAGCAGGTCGGGACCGTGGAGATACCTCAGGAAGCGTTCCTCGCAGTGCTCCAGGTGGAGTAGGAGGTCTCATGCGCAGCACGATCATCGCAGCCGTAACCGTTCTCAGCGTCATGGCATCCTCGGCGGCGGGCGCTCAAGCGGTTGCCTCCCGCTCGACGCCGTTCACGGTGAATCAGGTTCGATCGTATCCATTCCCCAATGAGCTGACGGCCGCCGCGACTGGGAGCCGTGTGGCATGGGCGTTCAACGAGCAGGGCCGCCGGAACATTTATGTCGCCGAAGGCCCCACGTTCTCCGCGCGACAGCTCACCCACTACGATCGCGACGACGGCCAGGAGCTGAGCAGCGTCGCAGTATCCGCGAACGGGCAGTGGGTCGTGTACGTGCGCGGCGGCGATCACGGGTCGAATTGGGACGATGGGCTCCCGGTCAATGTCGGCTCGAATCCCGTCGCGCCGAAGGTGCAGATCTTCAGTGTCCCCTTCGATGGCGGCGACTCGAAACCGATCGCCGACGGCGATGAGCCGGTGGTTTCGCCGCGCAGCGATGTCGTGGCCTTCGTCAAAGGCGGCCAGATCTGGACCGCGCCGCTCGACGGCTCTGCGCCCGCCAAGGCGCTGTTCACGGCGCGCGGCGAGAACTCCGAGCCGCGCTGGTCCCCCGATGGCTCCCGGCTCGCGTTCGTCACCTATCGCGGTGATCACTCCTTCATCGGCGTGTACACCAACGACAGCACGGCGATCACCTGGCTCGCGCCCGCATTCGCGCGCGACCGATCGCCCCGCTGGTCCCCCGACGGACGACGCATCGCATTCGTGCGGCGGTCCGGTGCGGGCGGTGCGCCGGACTCGTTACTGCCGCCCCGGCCGAATCCATGGGAGATCTGGACCGCCGACGCAGCCACCGGAGCCGCACAACGACTCTGGAAATCGCCGGAGACGCTGACCGGTTCGGTGCCCACGACCGACGGGGGGACCAATCTCGGTTGGGGCGCCTCCGACCGCGTCGTCTTCCTTTCTTATCAGGACGGCTGGCCGCACCTCTACTCTGTTCCGGCATCGGGCGGCACTGCCCTGCTCCTCACTCCCGGCCGCTACATGGCCGAACACATCTCGCTCAGTGCGGACGGACGCTGGCTGGTATTCGCGGGCAACATGAGCGCGGGAAGTGACTCGCTCGACATCGATCGTCGACACGTAATTCGCGTGCCGGTCGATCGCGCCGCCCCGCAGGTCCTGACGCCCGGCAGCGGCCTCGAGTGGTCGCCGGCGATCACCGGCGATGGCGCGACGCTCGTGTTCATCGGCGCGACCCCGCAGCGGCCACCGTTGCCCGCGGCGATGGCGTTCGGCAACGCACGTGCGGCGATCCGCCCGATCGGGGCCGATCACATTCCTGCCGACTTCCCGACCGGCCTGGTCACCCCGAAGCAGGTGGTATTCCGCTCAGCTGATGGGTTGACCATTCACGGGCAATTGTTCGAGGCCTCCCCCTCCGGTGGCGGGAGCACGCGGAAGCCCGCGATCGTCTACGTCCACGGTGGTCCGCCGCGGCAGATGCTGCTGGGGTGGCACTACTCCGATTATTACTCCAACGCCTATGCGCTCAATCAGTATCTGGCGAGCCACGGGTTCATCGTTCTGTCCGTGAACTACCGGCTGGGCATCGGCTATGGATACGACTTCCATCAGCCACCTAACTCCGGCGCCCGCGGTGCCGCTGAGTATCGCGACATTCAGGCGGCGGCCACCTTTCTCCGCACGCAACCCCGCGTCGATGCGAACCGGATCGGGATTTACGGCGGCTCCTACGGCGGCTACTTGACCGCGCTGGCGCTGGCGCGGAATTCCGACATCTTCGCGGCGGGCGTCGACATTCATGGTGTGCACGACTGGTCGACGTACGCACGAGGACTCGACCGGCAACGTTACGAGCAGGCACCCGACCTCGACACCGCAGTCGCCACCGCGTGGCACTCATCACCGGTTTCTTCAGTCGCCGGTTGGCGATCGCCCGCTCTGCTGATTCACGGCGATGACGATCGCAACGTCCGCTTCTCACAGAGCACCGATCTCGTCCGGCGCCTAGCAGCGGCCGGGGTGCCGTTCGAGACGCTGGTGATTCCGGACGACACACACCATTTCCTGCGGTATGCGAACATTCTGACGGTCGACAAGGCCACGGCGGAGTTCCTGGAGCGGCAGCTGTTGCAGGCAAACGCGGCTCAGACGCGAGCTACCGGTCGACAGTAGGAGACGATGACTTGAAGAGGCTCACCTCACTGCTGTTGCTCGCGGGCCTGACCGCGAGCTGCCGTGCGGTGCTCAATTACCCGAGCGCGCTCGGCCCCCGGTACGCGGGCGCGCCCGTTTCGACTTCGATCGAGCACGCCGACGGTCACGTGCTGCGGGTCGTCACGTACAACGTGCAATGGGGCAAACACATCGATCGCGCGATCAACGTGCTCAAGACGCGCGCTCCGTTGCCGGATGCGGACATCGTCATGCTCCAGGAGATGGATGCCGACGGGACACGGCGCATTGCCGATGCGCTGGGAATGTCCTGGGTCTACTATCCCGCCGCGGTGCACCCCAAGCTGGGGCACGACTTCGGAAATGCGGTCCTGTCGCGCTGGCCGATCGTGGAAGACGAAAAACTGATGCTGCCGCACATCGGTGGGCTCCGGCATGCGCAGCGGATCGCGACCGCGGCGACCGTGCTGGTAGGAACCGTGAAGGTCCGCGTGTACAGCACCCACCTCGGCACGCCGAGTGACATCCGACCCTCGAAGCGGCGGGATCAGGCACGAACGATCCTGGCGGATGCCGCCCTGTATCCCTTCGTCATCGTGGCCGGCGACATGAACAGCCACGGCATCGGCAAGGAGTTCGTGGCCGGCGGATTCCTCTGGCCGACGGAGCACAACCACTTCACGACGGCGCTGTTCAACTGGGATCACGTTTTTCTGAAGGGTTTCACCGCGCCAACGCCCGATCGGCGATTCACGGGGGTCGTGCGCGACACGCTTGGAACGAGCGACCACGACCCCGTTTGGGCCGTGGCTCAGCTCCCTTGAGCTCGGCCACCCTCGTCATCCAAACCGCATTCCTGGGCGACGTCGTGCTGACGACGCCGCTGCTGTCCGCAATCGCGGCCCGTCACGGTCCCGTCGATGTCGTGACGACTCCGATCGCAGCGCCACTGCTTGAAACGCACCCCGCGGTCCGGAACGTGATCGCCTACGACAAGCGCGGGAGCGACCGTGGCTGGGCAGGTCTCCGGACACTCGCGCAACGATTGAAGACTGAGCAATACCAGCGCGCCTACCTGCCGCACCGGTCGTTACGTACCGCGGCGCTGGGGATGCTCGCCCGGATACCCTCACGGATCGGGTTTTCGGGGCCGTGGTCCTTCCTCTATACAGAGGCTCGCCCCAAGCCTCCTTTAGGCCACGAGAGCGACCGACTTTTGGCCCTCGCGGACGAGGCTCCGGGCGCCTATCCTCCCCACCTGCGCCCCACGACGGCTGACGAGCGGGCGGCCGCAGCGGTCGTTGCAGGGGAGTTTGTCGCGCTGGCACCCGGCTCGATCTGGGGAAGCAAACGGTGGCCGTACTACGGGGAACTCGCCCGGCGGCTGGGGGATTATGCTCACGTTGTTGTGGTCGGTGGGCAGGACGATGTCGGTTTGGGAGAAGAGATCCAAAGGGCGGCAACGGGCGGCAAAGGGCGGCAAAGGGTCGTCAATGCCTGTGGGAAGCTGACGCTGCGGCAGTCTGCTGCGCTCATTGGGCAGGCTATCGTGCTGGTGACGAACGACAGCGCACCGCTGCATTTGGCGACTGCGATGGGGACGCCGATCATCGCGCTGTTCGGCCCCACCGTGACGGCGTTCGGGTTTGGGCCGCTGCGCGCGGGAGACGTCGCGCTGGGCGTCGACGAGCTGCAATGCCGGCCGTGCTCGCCACACGGTCCGCCGGAGTGTCCGTTGGGACATCACCGCTGTCTGCGTGAGCTCACTGTTGAGGCCGTCATCGCGGCCATCGAGGAACTTGGTGCGCTACGTCGTCGGAGTTGACGTTGGGGGGACGAATCTGGTCGCCGGAGTCCTCGCCGAGGACGGCTCCGAGATTCATGGCGTGGTGTCCGAGCCGACGATGGCCGCTCAGGGCGCCGACGCGGTCACCGCCCGCATCGTCAAGCTCGCCAAGGCGTCCATTGCCGAGTCCGGCAGGAAGGTGGAAGGCGTGGGAATCGGATCGCCCGGTCCGCTCAACACGAAGACCGGCGTCGTGCTGCTCACGCCCAACCTCGGCTGGACGAACATGCCGCTGCGCGATCGCGTCAGCGATGGCCTCGGCCTCCCCGCGACGCTCGATAATGACGCCAACTGCGCGATCTTCGGCGAGTGGTGGCGTGGCGCCGCGCGCGGCGCGAACTACGTCATCGGTCTCACGCTGGGCACGGGGATTGGCGGCGGGATCGTCATCGACGGTGAGATCTACCACGGCGTGACCGACGTCGCCGGGGAGTTCGGGCACGTGACCATCGATGCCAACGGACGCCGGTGCAAATGCGGCAACTACGGCTGCATCGAGGCCTACGCGGCCGGACCGGCGATCGCCGAGCGCGCGGTCGAAGGGATCCAGTCGGGCGTCGAGACGTCCTTGTCGCAGTATGTGCAAGGCGATCTCACCAAGATCACAGCGCAAATCGTCTACGAGGCCGCGAACGACGGGGACGAGTGGGCGCTCGAGGTGGTGCATGAAACCGCCTCGCTGCTGGGAGCGGCAGTGGCGAGCTTCCTCAACATCTTCAACCCTGAAGTCGTCGTGATCTGCGGCGGCGTCACGCAGGCCGGCGACAAACTGTTCCATCCGCTGCGCAGCGAGGTCAAGCGGCGCGCATTCAAGCCGGCGTGGGAAGCGTGCAAGATCGTGCCGGGAACGTTGCCCGGAACTGCCGGCGTGTACGGCGCCGCGGCCGTCTTCATCCAGAAACACTGGGGACTGCGCTGAAGCGACTCGGGGTGATCGGGTCGATGGTCTGGGATACGATCCACGGCCGCGATCCCGTCCAGGCCGCCGTCCAGGAGTGGGGCGGCATCTCCTACGCGCTCGCCGCCCTCGACGCCACGTTGCCCGATGACTGGGGGATCGTGCCGCTCATCAAAGTCGGCCGTGACTTAGCGCCGAAAGCCAACGAGTTTCTCCGAACCCTCCGACGCACGACGCACGACGTACGGTTTGTGGAGGTGCCGGAGCCCAACAATCGGGTGACGTTGCGCTACGAATCGACCGAGCGACGCTGCGAGCAGATGAGCGGCGGCGTGCCCGCATGGACATGGGCCGAGCTGGGCCCGCTCGTGCAGGACCTCGATGCATTGTACGTCAACTTCATCTCGGGTTTCGAGATGGATCTCGAGACCGCGCAGCTCCTGCGGCGCGGATTCCCCGGATTCATCTACGCCGATCTTCACAGCCTTTTCCTGGCAAAGGAACCGGACGGCACTCGAGTCCCCAGCCCCCTGCCCCAAGCCCCGACGTGGTTCGGCTGTTTCAACGTCGTGCAGCTGAACGAGGACGAGATGGGCCAGCTGGGACCGGATGCGCTCGCGATTGCCGCCGACGCGCTGTGCCAGGGCTGCAGCACGCTGTGCGTGACGCTCGGCAAGCGTGGTGCCGCGTATTTCACGGGCAATCCGATTCGCACGGAGCTGATTCCCGCGCCCGTGATGCACCGGGCGGCGTTCGATCACGTCGTCGATCCGACGGGCTGCGGGGACGTGTTCGGCGGCGCCGTCGTGGCGATGCTGCTCGCCGGCGCCGGCCTCGAGGACGCCCTGCGCACCGGCAACCAGCTCGGGGCGCGGAATGTGAGCCACCACGGCGCGACGGGGCTGCGCGATCACCTGATGGGCAAGCTCTCCCTGGCATGACGCGCCTGATCGAAGTCCCGACGCAGTTCGACGACCGCTCATTCGACCAATTCGCGGCAGCGTATGCGCAGGCAGTCGACGGGGAGCGCTTGCTGTTCGACGCGCATGCCACCGAATGGGCATCGCCCTACGGCCTCGTGGGTCTGCTGGCCGCCGGAGAGGCGGCCGCCCGCAAAGGCGAGCGTCCGCTCCTCACCGCGCCCGTCAATCCCGACGTCGTGAGCTACTGGGCACGCGCCGGTTTCTTCCGCGAAGCGGCTGACCTGTTCGAGGTGCACGGCAAGGTGCCGAAGGTGAAGGTCGCGGTGGAAAGTGAAGTATTGCTCCCGGTCACACCGGTGCGAGCGGCCGAAGACGTGCACGCAGTCGTGAGCACGATTCAGCAGCGGGCGTCCGCGATCCTCAGCTCGGAGTTGGGACTCGATCCGAAGGCAACCATGGGATTCGCTATGGCGCTTTCGGAGTCTTGTCAGAATATTGTGGAGCACGCAGGCACCGGGGGTTGGGTCGCGGTGCAGGCGTACAACTGGCGGCGCAAGCTGGCGCGCCGCGTGGTGGTGATCGCGGTCGCGGACGCCGGTGTCGGATTCCGGCATTCATTGGAACCCACGCAGGCCAAGCGGTTCGGCGAGCGCTGGGGTGATGCCGCGGCGCTCGAGGCGGCGCTGATTCAGGGCGTCAGCCGCTTTCGCGATCCGGGGCGCGGTCAGGGACTCGCCGGAATTCGGCGCTACCTCGCCCGCTGGGAAGGCAAAGTCGCCATCCGCAGCGGCACCGCTCGGATCGCGATCGTGCCCCGGTGGGACGATGATGTGCCGCTCAAGGACGGGTTGCCGACATTTCCGGGATCGCAGGTCCTGCTCATCATCCCGGAGCAAGAGTCAGAGAAAGGGTCGCCGAAGAAGTGATGATTCCACATATCATGGTTCAGGCTGTCCTGCAGCAGTCGGTCGCCGGTTTTTACACCGACCTCGTCACCCGACCCACCGGTCGCGCGGTCCGTGAGAACATCGAGCGGGACCTTCCTCCCGATACCATCGCCGTGATGGATTTCACCGGCGTCGGCTGCCTCGACTATTCGTGCGCCGATGAGATCGTGGCGAAGCTGGTCCGCGACAAGGTCAAAGTGCTGCTCCTGCGCGGGCTGACGGATGCGCACCGTGAAGCGATCGAACCTGTACTTGCCGGCGCCGGGCTCGCCGTGCTCTGCGAGCGCGCCGACGGAGCACTCGAGGGGCTCGGCGCCAGTGAGCCGGCCCCGGCGCTGCTCGATGAGCTGGTCGAGCGGCGGCTGGCCGCACGCATTCCGGGAGGCTCCATCAGACTCACCGCGGCGTGAAACGCCGTCGATTAGGACTGTCCACCCGCGCCATTCACGGCGACCCCAAGGCGCGTGCCGACTGGACCGCTGTCGCCCCCCCGCTCTACCAAAGCTCGACGTTCACCAACCCCGTCGGCTCGTCCGCCGAAGTGCTGTACACGCGCTACGGCAACAACCCCAACCAGGTCGATATCGGCAAGAAGCTCGCGCTACTCGAGGGCGCGGACGCGGCGCTGTTCCTGGCGAGCGGCATGGGCGCCTGCGCGCTGGCGCATCTGGCGGTGCTGCGTCCCGGGGATCACCTGCTCGCGAGCGAGTGGATTTATGGCGGCGTGTCCCGGCTGTTCCGCGAAGAGTTCGGGAAGCTGGGGATCGACGTCTCGTTCGTGAATCCGACACAGCAGCGCACCTGGAAGCGGGCGATGCGCAAGACCACGCGCGCCGTGTTCCTCGAAACGCCGACGAATCCACTGATGCGCGTGCTCGATCTCGAGCCGGTCGCCACAGTCTGCAAGGCCGAGGGACTGGCCCTCATCGTCGATTCGACCTTCGCGTCGCCCGTGAATTTCCGGCCGCTCGAACACGGCGCCGATCTCGTCATCCACTCGGCCACGAAGTACCTGAACGGGCATACCGACGTCATCGCCGGCGCCGTCGCGGGCACCGATCAGGTCGTCGATGAGGTCCGCCGCCTGATGCAGGTGTGGGGACAGGCCATCGATCCGTTCGCCGCCTGGCTGATCGACCGCGGCATGCGTACGCTGACCGTGCGCGTCCGTCGTCAGAACGAGATCGGCCTGGCGGTCGCGGAGTGGTGCGCGAAGCAGGACGCGATCTCGAAGGTCCACTACCCCGGCCTGCCGTCGCACCCGGACCATGAGCACGCGAAGCGCATTCTGAGCGGCTTTGGCGGCATGCTCGGCATCGAGCTGAAGGGCGGGGTGCGCGCCGCCGAGCGCTTCCTCAGGGCGCTGACGATCGCCGCCCACGCACCCAGCCTTGGGGGCGTCGAGACGCTCGTATCGGAGCCGCGGCTCACCTCGCACGCCAGTCTCACGGCGGAACAGCGCGCACAGGCTGGCATTCCGGACGGATTCCTGAGATTTTCCCTGGGACTGGAGGATCCCGATGATCTCATCGCGGACTTCGCCCAGGCCCTGGCGCGGCACTAAGTGATCAAGTTCACCAACGTCTTCAAGGCCTTCCCCAAGGGCGGGCTGGCGCTCAAGGACGTCTCCTTCCATGTGGCCAAGGGGGAGTTCGCGTTCCTCACCGGGCATTCCGGCGCCGGCAAGTCGACCGTCATGAAGCTCATCTATGCCGAGGAGCGTCCCACCTCGGGCGACGTGCGCGTTTCGGGATACGACGTGAACGAGATGCGGCCACGCGACGTGGCCCTGCTCCGCCGCAAGCTCGGCATCGTCTTCCAGGATTTCCGCCTCCTCGAGGACCGCACCGCCGAAGAGAACGTGGCGTTTGCGCTCGAGGTCACGGGCGCCCGCTCGTCGACGATCCCGGCGCGGGTGATGCGCGTCCTCACACAGGTCGGCTTGGCCGCCAAGGCGCAGGCGTATCCCCGTGAGCTCTCCGGCGGTGAACAGCAGCGCGTCGCCATCGCCCGGGCCCTCGTGAACGAGCCGACCGTGCTGCTCGCCGACGAGCCTACCGGCAACCTCGACGAGCGCGCCACGCGCGGCGTGTTCCAGCTGCTGCGGGACATCAATGCCAGCGGCACGGCCGTCGTGATGGCGACCCACGATCTCGATTTGGTACGCCAGGCACCCTACCGCGTGATCGAGCTCCAGGAAGGCGCGCTGGTGTACGACTCCGCGGTGGATGAAGCACGCGACCAGGCGGCCGCGCCTTGAATCTCACGTTCCGCGAAGCGATCCTCACCTTCAAGCGCGCCCCGCTGCTCTCCGTGCTTTCGGTGACGACGATCGCATTTTCGCTGTTCGTCCTCGGGCTCTTCGGGCTGGTCGTCATCAATCTCCAGGACGCGCTGCACGGCGTGGAAGAGCGGGTCGAGGTCGTGGCCTATCTGCTGCCGGGCGCTCCGATCGAGGCAACCGCGCAGGCGCTCAAAGACGTCGAAGCCTTTCCGGAAGTGCAGTCGGCGATGTACGTCTCGGAAGACGACGCCCTCGCCCGGGCGCGTGCCGAGCTCGTCGAGCTGCGCGACGTCATGCAGGAGCTGGAGCGCAATCCTCTGCCCGCCTCCATCGAGGTAAAGCTCAAACCCGGCTTTCGGGACACCGATCACGTCGCCGCCGTCGCCGAGCGGTTGCGAGGATTCGGGTTCGTCGATGACGTACGGTATGGACGCGATTGGGTCCAAACGCTCGACCGGTTGCGCGGGCTCGCCGCAGCCGTCGGGTTCGTTGTGGGCGCCGCGTTCGCGATCGTGGCGATCATCATTATCGGCACGACGATCCGCATGGCGGTGCTGCAGCGCAGCCGCGAAATCGCGATCATGCGACTGGTGGGGGCAACGGACGGCTTCATCCGGCGGCCCTTCCTGCTCCAGGGCGCGATCAAGGGGCTGCTCGGCGGCCTCGTCGCGATCGGTCTATCGTTTGCCGCCTACCTCTGGATCAATAGATACCTCCTGCAATCAGCGTTCTTCACCAACGAGCAGGCGGCGGCGATTGTCGGATTCGGCGCGCTCATTGGTCTTTTCGGGAGCGCGATGAGCGTCGGCAGGCACTTGAAGCGGGTATGACAAAACGGAGAATGGGGACTGGGGAATGGGTGGCGGTGGTGCTCTTGGCCGGCGCCGCCGTTCCCCTGTCCCCATTCCCCGTTTTCGCCCAACGCCCCACCTATCAGCAGCAGATGCAGGACAATCAGCATCGTCTCGAGGGCATCCGCCGAGAGCGCTCCGAGGTCGAGCAGGAGTTGGCGCGGCTCCGCACGCAAGCGCACTCGCTCTCCGACGAGATCGCCAACATCGAATCGCAGAAGCAGTCGACCAACCGCATCGTCAACGAGCTGGACCGGCAGATCACCGGACTCGGCACGCAGATCGATCAGATCACGGTGGACCTGTTGATCGCGCAGGATGCGCTACTCGAGAAGCGGGCGGTGCTGGAGCGCCGGCTCGTGGACATCTACAAGCGCGGGGCGCTGTACAGCTGGCAGGTGTTGCTCGCCGCCGAGAGCTTCGGGGATCTCCTGTCCCGCTACAAGTATCTCTATTTGGTGAGTCGCCAGGACCGTCTCCTCGCCAACGACATGGGTAAGCTGCGCGACCGCGTGGCGCGGCAGCGCCAGCTGCTCGTCGATGCGCGCGAGACGCTGGGCCGGCGCCGCCGCGAGCGGACGGACGAGCTCGGGCGCTACCTCGCACTCGAGCACGAGCGGGAGACGAACCTGCGGGAGACGCGCCGCAACGCGCGCCAGGCGGAGCAGCGGCTCACGCGCCTCGACCGCGACGAGAAGTCGCTCAACGACCGCATCGAGACACTCGAGCGCGCACGTCGCGAGGCCGAGTCACGCGGCGTCACGACCGCTGCCGGTACGATCACGACCGCCGATCTCGGCGGCCTCGATTGGCCCGTGGAAGGCTCCATCATCTATCCCTTTGGGACGACGACCGGCCCGAACAACACGCGCATCCCGCGCCACGGCATCGGCATCAAGGCTGCCGTGGGCACGCCAGTGCGCTCGGTCGCCGCCGGCACCGTCAGCCTCGCGGGCCCGCTCGGCCTATACCTGACGTCGGTGCTGATCGACCACGGCGGCGGTTATTACACGTTCTACGCCTACCTGCATGATGCGACCGTCCGCCCGGGCGATCGCGTGATTCGCGGGCAGGTCATCGGCCACGTTGGTGGTGAGTCAAGCGACGAAGGCCCACACCTGCATTTCGAGATTCGCGGCCAAGGCGGCATCGCATTGGATCCCGGCAATTGGCTGCGCTCGCCTCGCCCGCGGCGTAACGACTAGGTCTCTCCAATCACCGCAATGCGGTCGGGGGCCCCGCCCTTGGCCTGTTGGATCGCGCTCTCCGCCAGCGTGAAGAGATCTTCCGGCCGCAACGCTTCGCTGTGCGGGTAGGCGACCACGCCGGCGGAAATGCCCGGCGCGTTGGCCGGGCCCAGGTCGCCGAAGGTGTGGCGGGCGAACACCTGCCGCAGTCGCTCGACGAAGTGGCGGCCGCCCGGGCCATCGGTCTCGGGCAGGACGCACGCGAATTCGTCGCCGCCATAGCGCGCGACGAAATCGGGGGCGCGCAGCTCGCGCTGCAGGATGGCGCCGATCTCGCCCAGCACACGATCGCCCGCGGTGTGGCCCAGCCGGTCGTTGATCTCGTGCAAATGATCGATGTCGATCAGGACGAGCGAAAAGTGCAGTGAGTAGCGGCGGGCGCGCTCGAACTCGTCGCGCATACGGCGGTCGAGCGCGTCGAGCGACCCGCAGCCGGTCGTCTCGTCGGTGGTGCCGGCGCTGATCTGGCGTCGGTAGATCGCCGAGCGGCGCTCTTCGTTTTCCAGGACGCGCGCGGCCGCCTGGGCGATCGTGTTGGCGAACGCGACGTCCGCCGCGCGCAGTTGCGGGTCGCCTTTCTCGGTGCGCAGGAAAAAAACCCCGGCCGCGCGCCCCTGCACGAACACCGGCAATGCCACCGCGGCCTGCACGTTCACCTCGATCTGCTGCTGATTCCAATGCTGCCGGATGGTTGCGAAGAGCGGATCCTCGTGCACGTTGTGGATCACCACCGGGCGCTCGGTGCGGATCGCCTCCTGAATTTCGGGATATCGTCCCAGATCGACCCGCAGGTCCCGGATCGCGGGATTCTCGTAGACGGCGACGACCCGGCCCTTATCGTCTCCCGGCGCGGTGAGCACGAGCGAGCAATGCGACAGTCCGAATGCCTGGCCCACACGACGCACCAGCGTCTGGAAGATTTCGTCCGCACGGACGGCCGCGGAGACTTCCTGGAAGATGTCGAACAGGAGGTCCCGCGCGCGCAGCGCATCCTGCGCTTCACGCGCCTCCGTGCGGGCGCGGATGTGCGCGTCGAGCCGCGCGCGCAGCTCCGGCAGCTGGATCGGCGCAACGAGGGCGTCCCGCGCCCCGGCGAGCAGCACATCAGTCGCCGCCTCAGCCGGCCCGTGCGTCAGCAGGACGAAGACCGGCGCGCCACCGTACGTCGATTGCGTCGCCAGCGTGCGGACTTCATCCGCGAGATTCGGGGCGCCGGCGTCGGGGGTGTAGAGGATGAAATCGAGAGGACTGACGGACGGCGTTTCGGTGACCTGAAAGCCGCCGCGGACCAGCACGCGCTCCAAACCCTCGGGACGGCTGGCAGGACTGCCGAGCAGAAGAATGCGGTGACGAAACAGGTCCGGCAAAACGACTTCGTCCGCGCTAGGGGCGGGGGCAAGGTATAGTTCAGCCCATGCCCAGGCAAGCACGTCCCGCGCCAACTACCCGTGAACCGCGCACCCGCATGGTCATGCGGCAGCTCGCAGGGCGCGGGATACGGGATGAGCGTGTGCTCGCGGCCATGCGGTGGGCGCCGCGCGAGTGGTTTCTGCCTCCTCATCTGGCCACCGACGCCTACAACGACGCGCCCCTGCCGATCGGGAACGGACAGACGATCTCGCAACCGTACGTCGTCGCGCTCATGACCGAGCGCCTGGAGCCGAAGCGCACGGACCGCATTCTCGAGATCGGCACGGGCTCCGGGTACCAGACCGCAATTCTCGCGTATCTCGCCGCGAGCGGCAAAGTCTTTACGGTCGAACGTCTTCCCGACCTCCTCGTCGAAGCCGAGGAGCGGTTCCGCCGCCTCGGCCTCACGAATATCGAAACCCGCCTGGGGGACGGCGCGGCGGGCTGGGCGGAGGAAGCGCCGTTCAACCGGATCATCGTGGCCGCGGCGGCGCCACGAATCCCCGAGCCACTCACTTCACAGCTCGCGCCGGGTGGGCGCCTCGTCATTCCGGTCGGTGACCTGTCGTCGCAAGAGCTGGTCATCTTGGAACGGCCTACGAGCGGCGAACGGTTGGTGCAGCATCAGGCGGGCGGCGTTCGCTTCGTGCCCCTGATCTCGCGGTTCGCGTTCACCGAGGACCATTGATGCTCGGCGCGCACGTTTCGAGTCAGGGTGGTGTGGCGACGGCGCCGGCGCGGGGCGGATCGTTGCGCGCCACGGCGATTCAGCTTTTTACCAAGACGCCGAACCAGTGGCGCGAGCGAGTCCTTGCCGGAGAGCAGATCGAGCGATTCCGGCAGGAGGTTGCGCGCCACCGGCTCGAGGCGGTGCTGTCGCACGACAGCTATCTCATCAACCTCGCCTCGCCCGACCCGGTCCTGCGGGCGCGCAGCATCGAGAGCTTTCAAAAGGAGCTGGAGCGCTCGCGCACGCTGGGCTTGCGTGCGGTCGTCTCGCACCCGGGCAACTACATGGACGATCGAGCGGCGGGCCTCGAGCGCAACGCGGCGGGTTACGCGCAGTCCCTGCAGTCCGTCCCCGGCGATGTGGAGGTATGGATCGAAGGGACGGCGGGATCGGGCACCGCACTCGGGGCGCGATTTGAAGAGCTGCGCGACCTGCGCAACGCGCTGCCTGACCAGATCCGGACCCGGGTGGGGTTCTGCCTCGACACCGCCCATTTGCACGCCGTCGGGTACGATCTGGGGCGGCTCGAGTCGGTGTGGGAGGAGTTCGACCGCGTGATCGGGTTCGATCTGCTTAAATGCTTGCATCTCAACGACTCCCGCGCCGCCCGCGGATCGCGCGTGGATCGGCACGAGTGGATCGCCGAAGGGAAAATCGGACCGGAGCCGTTCCGCCGGATTATGCGGGACCCGCGCTTGGCGGGCGTCGTTAAGATTATCGAAACGCCAAAGCGGGATGACCCGCTGCGGCACGATCGCCGGATGCTGCGGCGCTTGCGCGCGTATGCACGCGGCAACGCGCGAGCCGCCGTCGGCGTATGAAGGAGACCATGCTGAAACGCATTCCGCTCATGCTGTTGCTCGCCATTCAGGCGCTGGGCGGTGGCGCGATCTCGTTGGCGCACGCGCGCGACGCGGTCGTGGCGCCGCCCGGGTTTGAGGCGCGGCATGATGCGCGGTGCGCGATTCTTCACGATGAGCTGCGCTGCGCGCTCTGCCATTACGCAAGCGCCCGCGTCGTCAGACAGCATGCGTTTACCCTGACCACCCCCCGAGCCGCGATCCGCGTTGTGTTTGCGCAACCGGTCGTGACATTCGCGGCCGTCGTCCGACTCACTGCCGCCGCTCGAGCGCCTCCTCCGTTCCTCTCCTAACTCAAGCGTCGTAGCAGTTCGGCTCGATACCACAGGAGAGGTACGACAACATGACACGCATACTCTGCGCGGTGCTGCTCATAGCCGCGTCTATTCCGGCACGGAGCGCGGCCCAGCAGCCGACTCAGCGCCAGCTCGATTCGCTCGGTGCCGAAGTGCGCGCCTTGCGGTTACGCCTCGACTCGCTGAGGGCAGCGGTCGCGCGTACGGCTCCACCTCGCCGCGCTGCGGACACGGCCAAAGTACAAGTCGATGAGGATCTCGCCGCGCTGCGCGCCGCGGCCGCAGCGACGGTCGGCCGCGACACCACACAGACGGCCGACACGATGTCGGCGCGCCGGTTCAGCGGACGCGAGCGCAATCAGGCGCAGCTCAACCCGGAGATCGGGGCAACCGGGGACGTCCGCGCCTACGCGACGACGCGCGGTGTGCAACAAGAGAACTTTGAGGCGCGAGAATTCGAGGTCGGTTTCCAGTCGGCGCTCGATCCGTATTCACACACCAAGATTTTCCTCTCGTTCGAGAGTGGTGGGATAAGCGTCGAGGAGGGATACGCCTATTGGATCGGACTCCCTGGTCATTTACGTGTGGACCTCGGGAAGTACCGGCAGCAGTTCGGGGAACTCAATCGCTGGCACCTTCACGCGGTGCCGGAGTTGGAGTACCCGCTCGCGATTAAGACCTATCTCGGCGAGGACGGACTCGCCGGAACCGGCCTGTCGCTCTATCGAGCATTCGGTGGCTTGGGCACGCACGAGGCCACGCTGCAAGTCACGCGGAGCTCAAGCGACGAATTGTTCGGCAACAGCGGCCGGCCGACGTACCTTGCCCACCTGCTCAACTTCTGGCAGCTCAACCGATCGACCTATATGCAGCTCGGCGGCAGCATCCTCTACGGAACGAGACCCGACTCCGCGCTGCGAACCCGCGTGGCAGGGCTCGATTTCCGGTTGACCTGGCGGCCTCCGTCACAGGCGCTGTACCGCGAGTGGACGGTCCGGGGTGAACTGCTGGCGTTCCGGAAGCAGATCGCCGGGGTTGGGCCGACGCGACTCGGCGGCTACGTCAGCAGTACCTACAAAATGGGCCAGCGCTGGATTGCCGGCCTCGCCTACAACTACGTCGAATCACCGGAACTCGGTGGTGCTGTCACCCGTCAGATCATCCCTTCGCTAACCCTGTGGGAAAGCGAATGGGTATTCCTCCGCGGTCAATATCGATGGGAGAAGGCACCGGGTTTGAGTGCAACCAACCAGCTCGCCTTCCAGGCTGTCTGGGCCATCGGTCCCCATAAACACGAGACTTACTGACATGCTCACTATCATCGCTTTGCTTCTGGGCCTACCGGGCGGCGTCACGCCGCAACGGCCGTCGGCGCCGGTGAAAGTCGTTACCTCGCTGACGACCTACGCCGCCATCGCCCGTGAAATCGTGGGCGATCGGGGACAAGTCAATTCGATCGCCGTGGGGGACGAGAATCCCCACTACGTGCAGCCGAAGCCCAGCTTCGTCCCCTTGCTCGCCGAGGCCGATGTATTCGTCACGACAGGCCTCGATCTCGAGCTGTGGGTCCCTGCCCTGCTCGACAAAGCGGGGAACTCAAAGGTCACTGAGGGTGCGGCCGGGTACGTCGCGGCCTACACCGGCATCCAGCTCCTCGACGTCCCCTCGAGCTACTCGCGCTCGCAGGGAGACATTCACGTCTTCGGAAACCCGCATATCTGGACGGAGCCGCTCAACGGCGTCCAGATCGCACGCAACATTCTCACGGGATTGAAGAGAGTCTCACCTGAGAATGCGACATACTTCACCGCGCGCGAAAAAGATTTCGAAGATCGTGTGTACCGCGCGTTGTACGGCGATGAGCTCGTCACGATCCTCGGCGGCCAGACGCTCAGCGATCTCGATCGGCAGGGTAAGCTGTTCGATTTTCTCAGCCAGCGACGCTACAAGGGCGCCCCGCTCGCCGACCGGTTGGGCGGCTGGCTCAAGCAAGGCCAGATCTTTCGCGGCAAAGAGATGGCGTGCTACCACAAAGAGTGGGACTACTTCTCGAGAGAGTTTGGCATTCCCTGCGTCGACTACATCGAGCCCAAGCCCGGGATTCCCCCGACACCCAAGCACGTCCGCGAGCTGATTGACCTGATGCAGCAACGGCACGTGCGCGTGCTGTTGTCGCCGGGATACTTCGACCACAACCAGATTCGGCAGGTCGCCGAGCGGACGGGGGCGAAGGCCGTGATTGTGCCCGCAAACGTCGGCGGCGCGCCTGGTGTCAACACGTTTGTCGATTTGATCGGCACGATCGTTACTTCGCTGGCGCAGGCCTTCAGTGACACCGCGACCACCGGCCGCTAACCGCATTCGTCGGAGGAGATGACGCTGTGCTGCAATTCATGCTTGCACCGTTCGTGGCGTGCATGGTCCTGGTCGCCATCCACTCCTACCTCGGTCTGCACGTCATCGCCCGTGAGGTCATCTTCGTCGACCTGTCACTGGCGCAGATGGCGGGACTCGGGAGCGTCGTGGCGCTACTCTACGGCGTCGCCCCGGACTCGCGGACGGCGTTCATCTTCTCCCTCGTATTCACCTGCATCGGGGCCGGGCTGTTCGCGCTGACCCGCACGCGCGGCAAGGGTCGCGTGCCGCATGAAGCGATCATCGGCATCGTGTATGTCGCCGCGTCGGCCGCCGCCATTCTGGTGGCCGACAAGGCGCCGCGCGGGCCGCCATTCTGGTGGCCGACAAGGCGCCGCGCGGCGCCGAAGCGCTGCACGACGTGCTCGAAGGATCGATCATTTGGATCACCTGGCCGACGATCATCAAGAAAGGCGCGGCCTACGTGGGGCTCGGCTTGATCCACTTCCTGTTGCGGAAGCAGTTTCTCAAAATCTCGTTCCACCCCGACGAGGCCGAGCGCGAGGGGTGGCACATTCGCGCGTGGGACTTCCTGTTTTACGTCTCGTTCGGCGTGGCCGTTACGATGTCCGTGCCGGTGGCCGGCGTGCTCCTGGTGTTCACCATGCTGGTCGTGCCCGCGGTGGTCGCATTCCTGTTCAGCCGCGACATCCGCAAGATGGTCCTCATCTCGTGGGGTACGGGGGCGCTGGCATCGCTGCTCGGCCTATACATCTCCTATGTCGGCAACTTTCCGACGGGACCGCTGATCGTCTGCATGTACGCACTGGTTCTGGTCGGCGCCGGCGTGCTTCGCAAGCTCGGCGTCGGGAACGGCGCTAGTACCGCCAGCACTCCCTAGTCAGCAGCTACCGGATTCGCAGGACAACCAGCCGCGGCACGACCACCGGCGAAACGGCGGTCGTTCCGTTCGCGCTGAGATGGAGCGCAAACGCCGCTCCCCCCGCCGGCTGAACTGCCCGCAGGTACGCGCCTGAGCCCGACTTGAGGGTACCCGTGAGGTTCACAGCGTCTCCCGCCGAGCGTGTCGGGACGAGCGGGTAAACCAGCGGGAAGTCCTGGGCGTCCTGACTGTGGAGCGAGCTGAACGTGCGGCGGAAGTGCCAGGTCGTATACCGGAGCTCGCTCGGCGCCGCGAATCCCGGCAGATCGGAGACCCAATTCGCGAGCGCCCAGTTGCTGATCGTCTGGCCGAAGGGCTGGCCGGTTTGCGCCGCGACGTTCGAGGCTCCCGTCAATGATGTCTGGACGAGCTTCCCCGGCAACGAATCGCCGAACTGGTCCACGATGTAGCGGGTGAAGAGCCAGCTCGCGCCGACCATCGCCAAGGACCCGTTATCGGCGGGGATCAGCAAGGGTGTATCGCCGGGCGCAAGCAGATATTTATAGCCATCAAACACAGCTCCGATGGCGTAAGTGCTGAACATCCCCGTGTCCGCATCGGCGAGGTAACTCCGACCGGCAAGCTCCTCCGCGTACTTCGAAAGCCCCTCGTCGAGCCATCCGTCTTCGGACCTGTTTGCACCCTTCACCAGCACATGCTCGACAAAGTTGATCATGTGCTGGAATTCATGGGTGAACGTGACCGGCGTAACGTTATTGACTTCCGAGTTCTTGTGGGCACAACTCAACGACCCGGTCGAATCGGCCACAATCGAGTAGAAGATCTCGCCATTGTTGTAATTCTGCGAAAAGCCGGGGGCGAGATCCCCTGGGAAGAAGAACCCCGCGATGTAGCCGTCGATGTTACACGTCGCAGTCGTGACCAGCTTGTTCACCTGGTTGCTCATCAGGACGATGACGACGGAGTTGGAATCGATGTCCGAGACGTGACCGAACGTTGTCGTGTCGAGCGGGTAGAGCCGCGAATCGAACACGTTCTTGAGCGAATCAAGATCGCCGGCGCTGAGCCCGGGAGACGGCGCCAGCGTATCGATATAGATCGCGATGTGCGTACCCACTGCCCGGGCAACAGCCCCGACATTGGTCAGTGTGGAGCAATCCGTGTTCGCGCAGACCCTGAACGTACGCGCATTGCCGACCGTCGGTGGACCGGCCGGTGACCGCGGCACAGCAGAGGCAGCCACGGGCGCCGATCGTTCGGTAGTCAGATAGCGACGATTGATCGCGAGCTCCCGCAGGAAGTGATCGAAGGCCGCGGCTGTCGCGCCCCGGCTGCGCGGACCGGACGGCGTGAAAGCGCGGGACATCGCGATCGACGGCACGGGCGCCGCAGCCTGAAGCATGAAGGGCGCCGATGCCCCCGGCGTGCCCCCGGTGGACCATGGGAGCACCAGGTACTCGGCTGTGTCCGCTGCGGTATTAGCGGCGAACGTCACACAACCGGAATCGCTCGCGGGGTCGATGGAGGTGTAGGCGCCCACGGCGAGGGACAGCGGCGTACCGTGCGCCCCGCAGGACGGCAGGCCAGGCCCCGCCGAATCGCTACTGCATGCGACCGTCAGGACCAGTCCTCCCACGCTTGCAAGAACTCCCAGCAGTGAAACCCCATTGTTCAAAGCCACTTTAGAACTCCGTCGTTGTCCGCGCGATGAGTGAACGGCCCATGCCCCGCTTTCTAAGACCCCAAAGGGAAGGCCACGTTACGCACCCCGAAGGATGCACCACGCGGCCTCCCCGGTTACACCATGGTCTCAGAACCCCGCCGTTACTCGCGCGATCAGATTACGGCCCATGCCCGGGTTGGGGACCAGCGTCTTGAGATGGCTGAGATAGTCCACCCAGTCCTTGTTCAGCGCGTTCCGTAACTGCAGGTCGAACTGGATCGTCCGCCCGCCGGCCGGCAAAGAAAAGCCGGTGGCCAGGTTGATCAACGTGTAGGAGGCGGACTGATAGCCCTGTCCGCCGAGGGCGCCCGCGTAGAACGTCACCTCTGCCGGGTTCAAGCGGGTCTGCCGCGCGTTGGTCTCGCCGCCTACCGAAAAGTAGGGGCTCGACAGCGCGCCCAGCGATCTTCCTTCGAGCCGAGCGGTGTACGTCGCCCGGAACGGAGGCATACTCGGCAGCGGGTCGCCGGAGGTCGTGTTCTTCCCATACACGTAATCCGCCGTGCCTTCGAGGTGGAGGTAGGCGGTGGGGTGGTATTGGATCTGTCCCTCAAATCCCCGCAGGACTGCATCGCCCTGCACCACATCGTAGATGTCCAGCCCGGAAGCCGAGTCGACCTGGCCCGTGGGCACGGTATAGATGAAGCTCTGGATCAAGTTGACGAATGTGCCCAGCTCGATCGCGGCCGACGCGGATTGGACACGAATCGCCGCATCGGTGTTGAGCGACGTCTCAGTCTTCAGGTTCGGATTGCCACGCTCGAACGTCTGTGTCGCTTCGTGCGGGCCGTTGGCAAAGAGATCGAACGTCGATGGCGAACGGAAGCCTCGTCCCACGTTGAGGACCAAAGCGACAGGCTCCGACACGTGGTACAGCATGCCAACATTGCCGGTGACCGAGCTCCAGTGGAGGTTGGCAGCCGGATTGCCGAGGTCGGTATTCGCATCGACGCTCAGGTGGCGGTAGTCGTAACGCCCGCCAAACGAGAAGTTCCAGCGCCCGACATCGGCCTGCTCGAAAACGTAGAGCGCGGCGTCGCCCGCCTTGCTGTCGGGCTCGAGAAACTCCGCCCCGAAGTTCGCGTCGCTGGTGTACTCACCCGACAGGCCGACGAGGCCGCTGAACCGCCCGATGGGGGAATGGTGCAGGCGGGCCTCGGTCGTGTACGACTTCTGCCGCATGCCGAAGGCCTCACTCGTGGTTACGGCGTCTGCCCACTCGTGCCGCTGGTTACGCTCCCACCCTGCGCCCCAGTCCAGGCGCGACGACCCTAAGCGAGTCGAAAGGTCCACGTGCACACGGTGGTCGTCTGTCCCGGCGCGGCCGGTCGCCGTCGAATCTGAGTCGGTCAGGTTGAGGAGGTCGTTCCGGTACGTGTACAGACCGGTGAGCGAGCCCCAAGGACCGCGGTATCCCAGGGTCCCGGTCCCCCCAACGTTGTGATACCCGCTGTTCCAGAGCGTATAGGTCGGGGTGTGCACGTCGCCGGCGGTCCGCCCGGTACCTGACACGCGATATCCGAAACCGCCGCTGGCCCCTTCGAACGTGAGGGAACCGTCAGGCTGATTGTTGCCGGTCGCGAACCCCCCGGTCACACTGCCTTGGACGAAGGGGGCACGGCCGATCGCGTCAGGTAGGTCCGGCGAGATGATGTTGATCACGCCCCCAATCGCATCCGATCCGTACAGCACGCTTGCGGGACCGCGGATAACCTCGATCCGGGACGACGCAGCCGGCTCGACACTGGAGAAGTGATCGTCGCCCCACTGGTTGTGTTCCAGCCGTTGCCCGTTGTCCAGCACGAGCACGCGGTTATTGGTGAGCCCGCGGATAACCGGTTTTCCGGCCGCCTCCCCGCTGCTGTTGTTGCGGACGCCGGCGATATCCTCGAGTGCCTCGCCCAAATTGGTTGGGCGCAGCTTCGTGAGATTCTCTGCGCTTGCCAACACAATCGGCTGCGGAGAGTTCATTGGGCTCGTGGCCTCCGCCGAGGCCGAGACCTGGACGGCGGGGAGCTCGAGCGCCGAAGCCTTGAGCATGACGTCCAGCGTGGCGTCCGCGTCGCCTACCGTAACTTTGCGGACCCGTGGAGCGTAGCCGATCACCGCAAAGGAGACGGTGTAGGTCCCCCGCGGGATTTGTGCAATCGTAAACCTGCCGTCGCTTCCCGTACGCGCCTCCCGGCGCAGCTCGATCACTCGGACCGTGACCTGATCGACTGGTTGGCCACCGGCATCAGTCACGCGTCCGGAAATACTCGGTGGATCGGAGGCGGCCGCCGCCGACACGGCTCCACCAGCCAGCATAATTGATAGCGCGAGCGCCCGCAGGGCGCTCTTGAAGAAAGTGAAACGCATTGGTGCTCTCCTGATCATATGACCCGCGCACCACCGCGCCCCAGGGGAGCGGTGCCGCACGTAGCCGTTGACGAATGGTTCGGTCGCCGCGGAAGCGCGGCGCCGTTACTCAGGAGAGCGTGGGAGGAGCGCGGGAATCGGGAAGAGTGAGATCAGTTGCCGCGAACGAATGCTGAAGGACCGCGAGCGTCCAGCTGATCCCGCGCCCTTCGCGAATCCGCACGACCGTCGCGGCATTGCGCGCGAGCGGTGCGGAGAGAAAGCGATGGAATGCGCAGTCGGCCGGATGGATGCGAGCGCAGCCAGCGGTGGAGTGCGACTCGATGTGCGCCGGACCGGCCGGCTCGCCGATTCGGGCATCCGCCCACGCGGCAGCCGCCGGCACGCTGAATTGCAGCAGCGTGAGCAGGAGAAGTGGCGTGCGCACCCACAGTGAGCGTTTCCGCATCGACGGCATATTATAACTCACGACTCGGACTTGACAGCCTCCGTCACGCTCCCTTAGCATAACTCCTTCTCAAGAAAGGACTTCTGTCCTTGGCTCCGCCCAGTCGTCGCCAGGAGGCCCTCGACTATCACTCGCAGGGTCGGCCTGGGAAGATCCAGGTTACCCCTACAAAGCCGTTCAAGGATCAGCGCGATCTATCCCTGGCGTACACGCCGGGAGTGGCGGAGCCGTGCCTCGAAATCGCCAAGAGACCCGACGACGCCTACCTCTACACCGTCAAAGGCAATCTCGTCGCCGTCGTCACGAACGGGACGGCGGTCCTCGGCCTGGGAAACATCGGAGCGCTGGCCGGGAAGCCGGTGATGGAGGGCAAGGGGATCCTCTTCAAGGTCTTTGCGGACATCGACGTGTTCGACCTGGAAGTCGGCTCCGAGAAGCCGGAAGACGTCATCCGCTTCTGCCAGTTGCTCGAGCCGACCGTGGGTGGGATCAATCTGGAGGACATCCGCTCGCCCGATTGCTTCTACATCGAGCAACGGCTGCGCGAAACGCTCGGCATCCCCGTGTTCCACGATGACCAGCACGGCACGGCCATTATTTCCGGCGCGGCCCTGCTCAACGCGTTGCTCCTCGTCAAGAAAGACATCTCCAAGGTCAAGATCGTCTTCGCGGGCGCCGGCGCGGCCGCGATCGCGACCGCCGAGCACTACGTGCGGCTGGGCGTGCGCCGGGAAAATATCGTCATGTCCGATCACAAGGGCGTGATCTTCAAAGGCCGGGAGGGATTGGACGAGTTCAAGCAACGCTTTGCGATCGACACGGAGGCGCGCACGCTGGCCGACGCGCTGGAGGGCGCCGATGTGTTCGTGGGCCTGTCGGTCGCCGGGATCGTGACGGGCGACATGCTGCAGGCGATGGCGAAGAAGCCCGTGATCTTCGCGCTCGCCAATCCGACACCCGAAATCATGCCGGACGAGGCGAAGAAGGCTCGCCCCGACGCAATCGTGGCGACGGGCCGGTCGGATTTCCCGAACCAGGTGAACAACGTCCTCGGCTTCCCGTTCATCTTCCGCGGTGCGCTCGACGTGCGCGCCAAGAAGATCAACGAGGAGATGGAAATGGCCGCCACGCGCGCCCTCGCCGAGCTGGCGAAACAGGATGTGCCCGAGTCGGTCGCGCGCGCGTACGGGGGCGACAAGCTGAAATTCGGGCCCGAGTATCTGATCCCCAAGCCGTTCGATCCTCGCGTGCTCCTGTGGGTTGCGCCGGCGGTCGCGTGGGCCGCCGTCGCATCCGGAATCGCGGGGCGGATCATCGACGTCGAGGAGTACCGCGCCGAACTGGAAGCGCGGCTCGGACCCGAGCGGCAGGTGATGCGCGGGCTCATTTCCCGCGCGCAGCAGGATCCACCGAGCATCGTGTTTCCCGAGGGAGACGACCCCAGAGTCCTGCGCGCCTCGCGCATTCTCGCTGATGAAGGCATCGCGCGGCCCATTCTGCTCGGCGATCTCGACGCGATCAGGCGCCAGGCCGACGACGGGTCGCTGACGCTCGAGGACATCGAGCTCGTCAATCCCCGGACCGCCGCCGATCGCGATGAGCTCGCGCAGGAGCTGTGGCAGCGCCGCCGGCGGCGCGGCATGACGCTACGCGAAGCGAAAAACCGGATTCTCGATCCGATGTACTACGGCCTGTTGATGCTGCGCGCCGGGCGCACCGATGCGTTGGTCGCCGGCGAGGAGATCGACTATCCCGATGCGTTGCGCCCGGCGCTCGAGGTGATCGGCGCTGAGCCGGGGCGCAAGCACGTCAGCGGCATTTACATGATGATCTTCCGTCAGCAGACCTTCTTCTTCGCCGACACGACGGTGAACATCGAGCCTGACGCCGAGACCCTCGCGGAGATCGCGATGGCCACCGCGAAGTTCGTGACGCGGCTCGGCATCGAGCCGCGAGTCGCGATGCTGTCGTTCTCGAATTTCGGCTCGGTGAAGCACCCTGCCGCAGCCAAGGTGCAGCAGGCGGTCGCACTGTTGCACGAGCGTGACCCGGAACTGCAGGTCGACGGCGAGATGCAGGCTGACACCGCGGTGGTGGAGCGGATTCTGACCCGGGTATATCCATTCGCCAAGCTGCGGGGGCCGGCTAACGTATTGATATTCCCAGACTTAAATGCCGCCAACATCGCCTACAAGCTGCTTGCCCGCCTCGGAGACGCCCAGGCGATTGGGCCGATCCTTGTGGGAATGGGCCGACCGGTCCATGTCTTGCAAAGGTTGTCAGAAGTCCCCGACATCGTGAATATGGCGGTAATTGCCGCCGTCGATGCTTTGGAGTATCGCCGCCACGCGCGGTCAACCGAATAGAGCAATGGGCATATCCACTGCGCAGCGTGTGTACCGGAATCTGACGCCGTCTCAACTGTACGAGCACGCCCTGCGCAGGCGCGAAGGGATTGTGACGTCCGGGGGGCGGGGACCGTTCTGCGCCGTGACGTCGCCCCACACCGGCCGCAGCCCGAACGACAAGTTCCTGGTCCAGGAGCCAGAGTCCACCGGCCAGATCTGGTGGGGCAAAGTGAATCAGCCGATTGCGCCCGAGAAGTTCGAGCGCCTCAAGGCGGACGTCGAAGCGCACTTGAGCGGTCAGGAGCTGTTCGTGCGCGACGTGTACGCGGGCGCCGATCCCGCGTTCCGCGTCCCGATTCGCTTCGTGACGCCCAACGCGTGGCACGCCCTCTTCGTCTACAACATGTTCCTGCGCCCTGCCGACGGCGAGCTGGCGAGCTTCGAGCCGGGATTCGAGGTGCTCCACGCACCCGAGTTCCAGGCGGATCCCGCCATCCATGGAACCAAGTCTGGCACGTTCATCATCCTGAGCTTTGCGCAGCGCACGATTCTGATCGGTGGCACGCGCTACGCCGGCGAGCTCAAGAAATCGATCTTCAGCGTCCTCAACTATCTGCTGCCGCAACAAGGTGTGCTCTCGATGCACTGCTCCGCCAATGTCGGCAAGCAGGGCGACTGTGCGTTGTTCTTTGGTCTCTCCGGTACGGGAAAGACGACCCTCTCCGCCGATCCCGAGCGCCGGTTGATCGGCGATGACGAGCACGGCTGGTCCGACCAAGGGATCTTCAACTTCGAGGGCGGCTGTTACGCGAAAGTGATCCGGCTGTCGCGCGAAGGTGAACCCGAGATCTACGCGACGACGGAGATGTTCGGCACTGTGCTCGAAAATGTGGACGTGAATCCCGAAACGGGCGTCGTGGACCTGGACTCGCAGCGTATCACCGAGAACACGCGCGCCTCGTATCCGATTCACTACATCCCGAACCACGTTCCGGAAGGCATGGCCGGCCATCCCGCGCACGTCGTCTTCCTGACGTGCGACGCGTTTGGGGTGATGCCGCCGATCGCGAGACTGACGCCCGAGCAGGCGATGTATCACTTCCTCTCCGGCTACACGGCCAAGGTCGCGGGCACCGAGCGCGGCGTCACGGACCCGAAGGAGACGTTCTCCGCGTGCTTTGGCGCGCCGTTTCTGCCCCTGCCCCCCAGCGTCTACGCGAGGATGCTCGGCGAGCGCATCGCACGGCACGATGTCCAGTGCTGGCTCGTGAACACGGGTTGGACCGGCGGGCCCTACAGCGTGGGACATCGTGTGGACCTGAAGAGCACCCGGGCGATGATTCGCGCCGCCCTGGCCGGAGCGCTCGACCGCGCGGCGACGCGACGGGAGCCGGTGTTCGGATTGGAAGTGCCCAAGCACGTGCCCGGCGTACCGGACGCCCTGCTCGATCCCCGGACGACGTGGAAGGATCCGGCTGCGTACGACGTCCAGGCGAAGAAACTGACCGCCCTCTTCCGGAAGAACTTCGAGCAGTTCGCCGAGCTCGTTCCGGTGAGTGTCCGGGAGGCCGGACCGAAGACTTGAGTCAATTCGAGGTCGTTCGCGACCCGCTGTGGAACAACATCCGCCTCGAGCCCGAGGCGCTCGCCGTCATCGATACGCCGGCGTTCCAGCGTCTGCGGTACGTCCGGCAGCTCGGTCACGCATTTCTCGTATACCCTGGCGCCACGCACACCCGGTTTGAGCACGCGCTGGGTGCGTACCATCTTGCCTGTCGTGTCACCAAGGAGCTGGAGGTCCAGCTCGCGGCGCTGTTGCACGACATCGGCCATTACCCGTTCTCCCATGCGCTCGAAGAGGCGGGCCTCCCCCCGCACGAAAGTCTCGCCGCCCGTCACCTGCGGACGGGCGCGTTGGCGACCACACTCGAGCGGCTGGGGGTTTCAGCCGATCGGCTGCTGGATCTGATTCAGGGGACGAGCTCGTCCCAGCTCGCCGGCCTGGTGTCAGGACCCATCGACGTCGACAAACTCGACTATCTGTCGCGCGACGCGACGATGTGCGGCGTACCGTACGGCGTCATCGACGTCGACCGGCTGCTCACATCGCTCACCGTGTCGGCGGAGGGGGTGGCGCTGCACGCCAAGGGGCTCGCGGCGCTCGAGTCGCTGCTGTTCGCGAAGTATCAGATGTACCGCAACGTGTACTGGCACCACGCCGTGCGCAGCGCGACCTCGATGTTCAAGCGGCTGGTCCGCCGCGCCATCGCGGCCCGGCGGATGTCTCCCGACGACATCGCGGTCGCGACCGACGACGGGTTGAGCCACGAGCTGCAGCACACCGATCAGACCGGACTGGCACGGGCGCTGCGCGAGCGGCGGCTCGCCAAGCGTGCACTCGACATTCCGGCTACCGACCTGCCCGCCGAGACCTTCGACTGGCCATCGCGGGATCCCGATCTGCTCGAGCGCGTGGAGGAGCGGCTCGCGCGCGAGCTCGGACTCCGCTCCGATCAGCTGTTTCTCGATTTTCCTTCGAAGCCGGACATGTTCGACGTGTCGCTGCCGGGATTGGGAAGCCTCGGGTTACCGCGCGTCGCCGCCGAGCTGCATCGGTCCGCGCAGCGCCTGCGCGTCTTCGTCCTCGAGCCGGCGGAGATTCCGGAGCGTCCGATCGTCGAGCTGGTGACGCTGCCGCGCGAGGAAATCGCGGCACGGCTCGCCGGCGACCGCAGCCTGCTCAGCGCGGCCGGGAAGGGGTCTGCAGCGTCGTGACGTTTTCCTGCATCGGGGCATCGACGGCGTCGATCCGCACGAGGATCGCCGTGATGTTGTCGAGGCCACCGTGGCGATTGGCTTCGGCGATCAGCGCATCGACTTCGTCCTGCGGCATGCGATCCGGCGACAGCAGCTCCGAGAGCTGATAGTCCTCCAGCATTCCGGTCAGACCGTCCGACGCCAGTAGGAACAGATCCGCGGGCTTCACGGCCCCCACATAGATGTCCGGCATGACATCGCTGTTGGCACCGACGCAGCGCGTAATCACGTTGCTGTAGGGATGCGTGCGGGCCTGCTCCGGCGTCAGATAGCCCGCGTCCACCTGCTCCTGCACGTAGGAATGGTCTTTCGTCAGCTGGGTGAGATGGGCGTCACGCAGGAGATACGCCCGGCTGTCGCCTACCTGGCCGATGAGAAACCGATTCTCGTACAGCGTCAGCGCCGTGACGGTCGTGCCCATGCCCCGCTTGTCGTGCTCAGTCAGCGTGCGCTGAAAGATCGCGCCATTCGCCGTCCGGATCGCGGCGCGCATCCGCTCCGTGACCTGCGCATCAGTGAGACCACGGACCGAATGGATCTCATCGGCGACAATCCGCACCGCCATCTCGCTCGCGACTTCGCCCGCGGCATGCCCTCCCATGCCGTCGGCGACGACAAAAATCCCCCGGTCGGGAATCATTCGAAAGCTGTCCTCATTCCCCGACCGGATAACGCCCACGTCGGTGCGGCCCGCGGATGTGATATGCACGTGATCCCTAGATAAACAGCCAGTACGCCAGTCCGACGATCCCGAGCAGGAGCACAGCGGCGCTGCCTCCACAGCCTTTGCCCTTCTTCTGCTGCGCCGCCGGAGGAGGCGGCTTCGCGCCCGGCTTCGGCTTTGTCGGCGCCGGCTTGGCCGCGGCGGGTTTCGGCGCCGCGGGCTTAGGCTTCGGCGGAACGGCCGGGATCGCCGGCGCAGGCCTCGTCGCCGGTGCCGGCCGGGAGGGGGGGGCGGAGGGACTCATCACCATCTGCTCCATCACACGGGTCCCGCCCCCCTTGGCGACATCCGCCCCATCATCCGTCGGCTCGAAGACGAGCGAGACATCCCCGAATCGAACCGTAGCGCCCGGTGCCAGTGGAGCCTCCCCCTTGATCTGGTCTCCGTCGATGAACGTCCCGTTCGTGGAGTCGAGGTCCACCAATATCCATACGCCTTCGCGACGTTGCAGCTTCGCATGGGTCGTGGAGACTGATTCGTCGGGCAGCACCAGGTCGTTGTAATCGGCCCGCCCAATGTTGACGACAGGTGTTTTGACCCTGAGCCGCTGTCCCTTCAGCGCACCCCCGCGAACCAGGAAGCTCGCCAGGGGAGCACCGGTCGGCCGGGGCGCCGCAGAGACACCATGCACGGTCTCCCTGAGCCTCTCGCCCTTCGGAGGTGTGGGAGGTGCGGGGGGTGGGGACGGGGCGGCCGAGGGGGCC
>WNFR01000118.1_pt1 | contig 73173 bp, 69 predicted proteins | sample 5400221 | NCBI WGS metagenome assembly WNFR01 (sample SAMN13153357, study PRJNA577476) | soil metagenome | isolation source: 40 cm soil under Madrone tree | place: USA:California | collected 2016-06-14
CAGCCGCCATTGCGGCTCATTTCCCGGCTCACCGTCGAGGGTGAGCGGCCAAGCAACCTGGCGATCGATCGTGCCGATTGATGTGCCGTAACGCCTCTGGAAATCACCTCGCGTTCCGCGAGCGTCAATGCCAGCCTGGAGCGACGCCGCTGGGCAGGACGAATCCCACCATGCGGAGCCACCAAAAAATAGATCGACGATGACTGTTTACCAAAAGCTCGTCCGATCGCCTTTAGCGACTCTCCGCGCTTCCAGCGATCCCATAACTCCGCTTTCTCTGCCGCAGTAAACCCTCTATGAAATTTGTGACCCATCAAACCACACTCCATCTCTCCTTCAAGATAAAGTGTTGCGTCGACCGCTTGAGACCACCCGCCGAAAGCGGAAGTAAATTCAGAGCACCGTGGCCGTGGCAAAACTTACCGATACCTAGTTTCCCGGCGGATGAATCTGCGGACGAGGACGCGTGAACGACGCGCGGCCGCGCTTGATGCCCCAGAGCGGCTGGGCGAGCGTCGCAACGGCGTCGGCAGGGTTGCTCGCGTCCAGACAGACGAGGTCGGCCGGACCGCCGATCGCGATACCGTAATCTTCCAGACGCATCAGCCGCGCCGCGGCGCCGGTGATCATGTCGAGGCATCCCGCGAGGTCGGCCGGCCGCGAGACGTGACAGACGTTGGCATAGAGATTCGCCATCCGGATCAACGAGCCGTCGCCATAGGGCGTGAACGGGTTCAACACGTTGTTGGTCGAGATCGAACAGGTGACGCCCGCTTTCCGCAGCGGCTCCGCCGGCACGACGCCACGCGGAACGGCATGGTCGTGGCTGCGGCCCATCAAATGGAGGTCGGTCGAGGGCAATATCGTCACCGCGACGCCGGCGTTCGCCAACTGCGTCGCGATGGCGGCGAAGCGATCCGGCGGCAATAGCGACATCTGGGTTACATGTCCGACCGCAACGCGGCCACCCCAACCGAATTCCTCGGTCTTGCGACAGACATATTCGATCTGCATGCCGTCGGTGGTCTCGGCGAGATCGAGATGCATGTCGATCTCGGCGTCGAAGTCGCGCGCGATCGCAAAGATGCGATCGATCTGCCCGCGCGGGTCGGTGTCGAAATACGGCACGGCGCCGATGGTGCGCGCGCCCCGTTTCAAGCCCTCGATCAGAAGTTCCTCGGTGCCGGGATTGTTGAGCATTCCTTCTTGCGGAAAAACGCAAAGCTCGACGTCGATGGCCCAGGCGTAATCGCGCGCGAGTTGCTCGACCGCCTCAAACCCGATCATCTGGATGCCGGGGTCGAGCTCGACGTGGGTGCGCATATGCATCGTGCCTTGCGCGATGCACCGCTCGAGCGTGCGCTTGCCCCGTGCGTAAACGTCCTCGACGGTGAAGTTGCGTTTGGCGGCAGCCGTTTCGCGCACGGCTTCGGCAACGGTGCCTTCTTCGATGCGGCAGCGGTCGAGGATGCAGGTCTTGTCGAGGTGGATATGGGTTTCGATCATGCCGGGAATCACAAGGCAACCGGCGGCCTTCAGCTCCGGCGCGTCCGCCTTGAGAGCGGGCGCGATCGCGGCGATCGTCGTGCCTTGAATGCCGATATCGACGGCACGAAGCGTACCTTCCTGCCAAACGCAAGCGTCACGAACGATCAAGTCCATCAATTCACCACCGCCGGATCGACACCGAGATAAGCGGCGTCCAGCGACGCCTCACGCAACTCCGCGGCGCGGCCCTGTGCCACCACGCGACCGCCGGCGAGCACGTAGCCGCGATCGGCAATCGCAAGCACGTGATCTGCCATTTGATCGACGATCAGTAAAGTCATGCCTTCATCCCGAAGCGTCATGAATTGTCCGAACAGCTCTGCGGCGACCGCGGGTGCCAAACCGAGCGACGGTTCGTCGAGGAGGAGAATATCGGGCCGCGCCAACAGGCCGCGCGCAACGGCAAGCATCTGCTGCTCGCCGCCCGACAATAGACCCGCCGCGGTGTGAAGACGCGGACGCAAGCGCGGAAAGCGCTCCAGCATGGTTTCGATCTCGGCAAGTTCGAAGTCGCCACGGCGGGTCGCGCCGAGGCGAAGGTTCTCGGCCACGGTCAGTTGAGGGAAAACCTGCCGGCCTTCGGGAACGAGAATCAAGCCACGACGCGCCACCAAATGCGCCGGAAGCCGCGTCAGCTCTACATCACCGAATCCAATGCTGCCTTTCACCGGACGGATCAAGCCGCTCAAGGCTTTCATCAACGTCGATTTGCCGGCACCATTGGGGCCAAGCACGGCGATCGTCTCGCCGCGAGCAACCCGCAAGGCGACCTTCTCAAGCACGGCCAGCGGTCCATACCCCGCGCTGAGTTCATGCACCTCAAGCAGCGGCGCGCCCGCCATGCGCGGCGCAGACACCGCGTGAGCCGGCATCGTCACCCCGAGATAGGCGGCCTTGACGGCCGCATCGGCACGCACAATGGCAGGCGTGCCCGCCGCGATACGACGCCCGGCATCGAGCACCACGACCTCGTCGGAGATCGACATCACGAGCGCCATGTCATGCTCGACGAGCACGACGGCAAGCCCGGCACGGGCGAGCCGTTGAAGCAGCGCGCCCAACTTGACCGTGTCGGCCTCGTCGAGCCCGGCGGCGGGTTCATCGAGCAAAAGCACCGCGGGCGCGGTGCCGAGCGCGCGGGCAATCTCGACCAGTCGGCGATCCACATGCGGCAACGCGGCCGCCGGTCTGTTCTCCGGTCCGAAGTAGCCAACGAGGGAAAGCAGCGCACGCGCCAGCGCCGCCGGCGCCTCTCCACGCCAAGAACCACGCAACAGGCCAAGGCGCACATTGTCCAAGACGCTCAAATTGCCGAAGGGCTGCGCGGTCTGAAAGGTGCGCGCTAGCCCGGCATGCGCGACTTCATGGGCGGGTTTGCCCGTGATCTCCTTGCCTCTGACGCTCAGCGTCCCGGCATCGGGGCGTTGAAAGCCGCTGACGAGATTGAGCAGCGTCGTCTTGCCGGCGCCGTTGGGACCGATCACGCTCGTCACGCGGCCAGGCTGCACGGTCAGATCGACGCCCGCTACCGCAACAACGCCGCCGAACGCGACCCGCGCGCCTTCGGCCACAAGGCTGCCGCCAGAGCTCGCGATATGGGCGAGCGCGAGGCCGATATCCGCTTGAGGATCGGGAGCAACCTCTCGTCGTGTGACGAGTCGGGCCATCGCGCCGGCGATTCCGCCGGGGGCGGCCCAGAGGACGATCAACAGCCCCGCGCCGAAAAACAGAAGGCGGTACTCCGCCAGGCTGGCGAGCGCCTCCGGCAACAGCACCACAACTGCCGACCCCACCAACGGACCAAGGGTGCGGCCGGCGCCTCCGACGACGACAACAAGGAGAAACAGGATCGACTGCGAGAAAGGAAACGAGCTCGGCGCGATGAAGCCGGTGAGCGCCGCCTGCAGTCCGCCGGCGAGACCCGCCATCACCGCGGCCAGCATGAAGGCCGCGGTGCGCACCGGCAACGCGCCGATGCCGAGGCTACGGGCCGCCGCCGGCGCCGAAGCCGTGGCTTGCATCGCCAAGCCGAGCGGGCTTCGCGCAAAATAGTGAAACGCGACCAGCGCAAGGACACAAAAACCGCAAGCCAATAACGCCGTTCCCCCGGTGCCGAAGGGTGCGGGAATATTGGCGAGGCCGCTGGCGCCACCGGTCAGATCACGCCACTCGACGGAGACGGATTCGACGATAAATCCAAACGCAATGGTGACCATGGCGAGATAAGGGCCGGTGACCCGAAGCGCGGGAATCGAAAGAAGCGCCGATATTGCCGCGACCAGCAAGACCGCGAGCGGCCAAGCGACCCAAAAGCCCAAACCGGCCTTCGTTGTCAGGATGCCGACGGCATAAGCCCCCAGCGCCAAAAACCCACCCTGTCCGAGCGACACTTCACCGGAAAGGCCGAGCAGCACGTTCAACCCGATGCCGACAAGCGCGGTCGTCGCCAGCGTTCCGAGCAGGTAGGCATAGTAGCCGGGTGCGAAGAGACAAATGGCGGCGACGCCGCCGAACAGTGCCGCGGCCACCAGAATGGCGATGGCTTTCATACCCGCACCTTGGTCCGACGGCTGAACAAGCCGGACGGCGCCAATGCCAGGGCCGCGATGACGGCCGAGAAGGTGACGATCTGGGTGCTGCTGGAACCGAGCCAGGTGGTGGCGCAGGCCTCGACGAGGCCATAGCCTAATCCGGCGATGACGACGCCCCATGGATTGGTGAGACCGCCGAGGATCGCCACCGCGAATGCTTTAATGCCGAACAGAGTGCCCATATCATAGGCAACGTTGTAAAGCGGCGCGATCAATATCCCACCGATACCTGCAAGCAGCGCCGCCGCCGCGTAGGTGAGCGCGATGAGCAACGTCACATCCACGCTCATCAACCGCGCGGCATCCGGATTGTCGACCGCCGCGCGCAATTTCAGCCCGAGCCCGGTTCGGTGCATGCCGAGATGCACCAGGAACGCCAGTCCCAATCCCACGGCCGGAATCAAAACCTGCAATGGAAAGATTCCGACGTTGCCGAAAACCCAAGGATCGTCCGCCAAGGGAGACGGCAGCGCGCGCGGCTCCTTGCCGAACAGCGTCATCACGACGTTGTCGAGCACGATGCCAAGCGCCACCGTCGCCATCAGCCAGGAATTCGTGCCCCGCGCGACGAAGGGTCGAACCGCGATGCGCTCGACGACAAGGCCCCAGACGACGCAAACCAGCAAAGCCGCAGGCACCGCCGCGAACATCGGCCAGTGCGCCCCGACGATCAAAGCGTGGCACATCACGGCGCCCAGCATCACCGAGGAGCCTTGCGCGAAATTCACCGTGCCGGAGACGGCAAAGGTCAGCGTGAAACCAAGCGCGATAAGGCCGTAGATGCTGCCGAGACCAAGCCCCGAGACGAGTGCGGTCGTCAGCATTGCTCAGCCTGTGATGGGCTCGATCTTGTCTCCATTGTAACGGACCATGACGTAGTCGTTTTCATTCAAGGCGTCGTGGTTCTCTTCCGTGAAGGGCTTGGTGTAGGTCTTGATCAATCCCTGATAGCTTTCGATCTTCAGAAAGCCCTCGCGCAATTTGTCGCCTTCGGTCGAGCCGGCTTTCGCGAGCGCGAGCGCGGTGAGCTGCATGGCATCATAGGCGTTGGCAACGCCGACCGGCGGGGTAACGTCGCCGGGGCCTTTGATATCCGGATATTTCGCCGTCAGCGCGGCGAGCACCCGCTTGCCGACCTCGTTTTGCGGTCCGAAGAAGCTGTAGGTCTGGACGAAATGCACCTTGCTCGCCCAGGATCCTGCCAGTTCGGTGAAACGTCCGCCCGAAATGCCCCAATGCGAGACCACCGGCACCGACCAGCCAGACCGCTGGAGCGATTTGACGACCTGCGCGCCGGGCGCCGCGTTGCCGACCAGGATGAGCGCGTCGGCTCCTGCCTCGCGCAACCGCTGCAGCTGCGGCGTCATATCGACGTCCTTGTCTTCGAACTTTTCCGAACCCGCAAGCGTGATGCCGGCGGCTTGCGAGGCCGCGGTCAAGCCGCCGAGATTGGATTCGCCCCAGCCGTTATTGACCAGCATCAGCCCCGGCTTTTTCGAACCGAAGCTCGTCATCGCATGTTTGATCAGCGCGCGGTCCACCAGAACGTCGACCGCAGAGACGCGGAAGACATAGTTGGGATTGGCGCCGTTGCGGGTAATGTTTGTCGCCGCGGCCCACACGCCCATGAACGGCACCTTGGCCGAATTCATCAGCGGCACGATCGCCTGCGAGACGGGACTATCGATGCCGCCGAACAGCGCGACGACGCCCTCTTTGTCGATCAGCTCGCGCGCGGCCGTCTGGCCCTTCGCGGGGTTGGACTCGTCATCGCGACGGACCAGCTCGAGCATGCGCCCGCCCAGCACGCCGCCGCGGGCGTTGATCTCGTCGATCGCGATGGTCAGCCCGCGGGTAATCCCCTCGCCCGACTTGGCGGATTGTCCGGAAAGCGCCGCAACCAAGCCAATCTTGACGGGCTCGGCGGCCCATGCGGAACGACCCGCGAGACTGCCCAGGGCAATCCCGGCAGGCAAAACAAGGGCTTGGCGGCGCGTTAAACGTGTCGGCATTTGATAAACTCCATTTCTTGAGAGTTCGACTTCGAGGGCCCGTTATGCCACCTTCGACGGGCGGCATTCTGGCGACGGACCAAGGCTATGGGTCTCTCGACGCCCAAGTTACTTAAGGTCCAAGTCAATGAAAGCAAACGGTATGCCACCAAAGTGGCAATAACCATTGCATTTCAGCATTTTCTCTAAAAAAATCATCACTTGTCCAGGCGGCAGAGCAGCTGCTGGCACGCTTGTTGCCCGGTTGTCGCTTGGGACGCCTTGAACCGACGGGGAGCGCTCGATGACGACAATAACCACCGCTGCGACAGTGGCGCGAAAGCCGCTATACGCGTCGCTGTTTGCTCAGGTTCTTGTGGCGCTTCTGCTGGGGATTGTGCTCGGAATGGCCGTTCCCGATTTTGCCGTGGGCCTCAAAATCTTCAGCGATGCCTTTTTGAAGCTGATTTCGATGATCGTCGCGCCGATCGTGTTCTGCGTGGTCGTGCATGGCATCGCGGGCGCCGGCGACCTCAAAAAAGTCGGACGGGTCGGCGTCAAGGCGCTGGTCTATTTCGAGGGGATGACCACGGTCGCGCTGGTCGTCGGCCTTTTGCTCGCCTATTTGTTCGGGCCGGGCCACGGCATGAACATCGATCCGTCGACACTCGATGCCAAATCGCTCAACACCTACGCCGACAACGCGCACAAACTGCAGGGCGGCGGTATCGGCAGCTTCCTCCTCAACATCATCCCGACCACCTCGTTTGACGCGTTGTCACGCAACGACGTCCTCCAGGTGCTGTTTTTCGCCATCCTCTTCGGCATCAGTCTCGCCCTCGTCGGCCGCGAAAAAGGCGAGCGCATCGGCTCATTCATCGAAGCCGTATCGACCGTGCTGTTCCGGGCTATGGGCCTGATCGTGCGCCTCGCGCCGCTCGGCGTGCTCGGCGCTGTCGCCTATACGGTCGGAAAATACGGCGTCGGCTCGCTCAAACAACTGATCTCTCTGGTGGTCTTGTTCTACGTCTCGGTCGCAATCTTTGTTCTCGGCGTGCTCGGCGGCGTGATGGCGCTCGCCGGATTGAACATCTTCAAATTTTTAAGCTATCTGCGTGAGGAATTGACGATCGTTCTTGCCACCGCCTCGTCAGACGCCGTGCTTCCGCAGATCATGCGCAAACTTGAGCGGTTAGGTGTGAAGGATTCGGTGGTCGGGCTCGTGATCCCCACCGGCTATTCATTCAACCTCGATGCGTTCTCGATCTATCTGACGCTGGCGGTCGTATTCATCGCACAGGCGACGAACACGCCGCTGTCGTTTGGCGATCTCATGCTGGTGCTCGGCGTGTCGCTGATCACGTCCAAGGGCGCACATGGCGTTCCCGGTTCTGCCATCGTCATTCTTGCGGCGACATTGAACGCCGTGCCCAGCATTCCCGCGATTGGGCTCGTGCTGGTGTTGTCGGTCGACTGGTTCATCGGCATGGCGCGCGCGCTCGGCAACCTGATCGGCAACTGCGTCGCCACCGTCGTGGTCGCGGCCTGGGAAGGAGATCTCGACCGGGCGAAGGCGAGGCACGTTCTCGAGGGTGACGAGCTGGTCGACGTGACCGCGGGATAGGGCGCAAAGTCAAGCGTGATGAACTCGCGCCGCTTCATTCGATTACCTCGTCGGCGCGCAATAGCAGTGAAGACGGCACATCGAGGCCAATCTCCTTTGCGGATTTAACGCTGATAATCAGTTCGAAAGTCGTCGGCTGCCGTACAGGCAGGTCGGCGGGTTTGGCGCCCTTCAGAATGCGGTCGACATAATCAGCAGTGTGGCGAAAGTTCTCCGCGATGCTGGGTCCATAGGAGAGCAATCCACGATCATCGACATATTCGCGCTCGGGATACACGGCGACTAAACGATGCATCGCCGCACGGGCCAGCATCGTCTTGCGCTGGTTCCAGAAAAGGGCGTCCGGGTTCCGTCGGTGACGATGACATTGAGCGGCATCCCCAGGAGTTCGCGGGTCAGCACTGGCAGGCGGGCAGCGTCGCCGCCGGCACTGCGAAACTCATACGTGACGCACGCATCGTCGTAGCCGAGCTTTCGCATCCCCTGCCGAAATGCCTCAAACGCCGAACTTGAAAATGCTCCAGCCATCGAAAGCAGACCGACGCGGAATTGCCCGGCGGGCTGCACCCGCGGCTAGCGGCCATGCCGCGCTCGCGGCGATTCCCGCAATGAACTCGCGCCTCTTCTGCCCCCTTGAAAACTCGCCTTGTATATACCCAAAGCCCAGCAATTTGCGACGGGCGCATCCACACGCTGATTATTGGCCCGCGTCCCGCGGACGAAAATTCTCGATCAATCGCAGCAACACCCGTGCACCCGTTTCGACGTCGGCTTTCTCTACATGCTCATCCGGATGGTGGCTGATGCCACCGCGGCAGCGCACGAACACCATGGCGACATCGGCAATGTCGATCATCGCCATGCCGTCATGCCCGGCGCCGCTCGGCAGTTCGAACACGCGATAGCCCTCGCCTGCAATGGCCTCCGCTACCTGACCCTTGAGCCACGGCGCGCAGGGCACGGTGCGGTTATCGTGGGTGACATCGAGCTGCAGCGCCAGCTTTCGACGCTTGGCGATATTTTCGATTCTACGGACGATATCGGCCAGAGCGCGCTTGCGGTGCGCATCCGAAGGCGCACGGATATCGATCGTGAACGATACCTGCCCCGGAATGACATTGGTCGCGCCCGGCATCGCGTTGATGTACCCGACGGTCCCGACCAACCCGCCTTCGTCGGTCCGGCAGAATTCCTCGATCTCGACCACGCATTCCGCAGCACCGGCCAGCGCATCGCGCCGCAAGCGCATCGGCACCGTCCCGGCGTGGCCAGCCATGCCGGTGACGCTCGCCGCGAGCCGGGTTGCGCCCGCTATCGCGCTCACCACTCCGACGACCAAGTTTTCGGCTTCCAAAACCGGCCCCTGCTCGATGTGAAGTTCGACATAGGCAAGCAATTCACCTCTCACCCTCGCCGCCGCCCCGATATGGTCGGGATCGAGACCGAACTCGGAAAGCGCATCGCGCATCGAAATTCCGGCGCGGTCTTTGACGAGAAGCGCGCGCTCGTCGAAGGTTCCTGCGACCGCGCGGCTCCCCAGAAGTGTCGAGGCGAAACGGACCCCCTCCTCGTCGGCAAACCCGGTCACTTCGATGGCGAACGGCAATCGCCGTCCTCTTTTGTGCAAATCGGCGACGCAGGAAATCGCCGTGATCAGCCCGAGCGGGCCGTCCCATTTGCCGGCGTCGCGAACGGTGTCGTAGTGCGAGCCCAGCATCAGGCAGGGCAAGCCCGCAACCTCGCCTTCGTAGCGGCCGCAGACGTTTCCGATCGCGTCGAGATGCGCGCGCATTCCGGCGGATATCATCCAGCTCAGGATAAGCTCGGCAGCCGCGCGATGCTCCCTGGTCAGGAAAACGCGTGTGAGATGCCCGGAAGTTTCGGAAATGGCGGCCAATTCGTTGATCCGGCCGATGATCTCACCGCCAAGGCCTGAGTTTTGTCGCCCGGCGATTTCCGCCTTCATCTCACTCATGCTTTTCCAATGCCGATCCAGGGCCGCCGAACACCATCTCACTGGTACCAGCCTGTGCCGGCTTGACCAGCCGCCAAATGACCGGATTCCCGCTCGCTTGGACTCTGCCGGACCAACCGGTTTTAAAGGATTGCTTAACTCTCTTGCATACAATGACGAGATATCGCTGAAATTTTAGGCTCATCCGCACCCGCGGAGGTTTTGGGCCTGAATCGGTTCGAAAAAATAATCCATACATTTCATATAGCTAGATATTTTTCCTACCAAAAAAGCTCTGGCATGAAGATTGCGCTGTGACCTTCCGGGCTCCGCCGGATCGGCGAAGCCGCGCATTATCGGCGGTCCGTCCTCCAAGGGAGCAGCAAATGGATTTTGGCAGGATTTCAAGACGACATCTCTTGCAAGGAAGCGCCGCGTTGACGCTCGGCACGGCTTTCGGCGCACGTTCCGCATCCGCGGCGGATACGACGATCGGCTTCATCTATGTCGGGTCGCGCGATGACTACGGCTACAATCAAGCCCACGCGCAAGGCGCCGCAGCGCTCAAGAAGATACCCGGCCTCAAGGTCGTCGAGGAAGAGAAGGTCCCGGAGACCGACGCGGTTGAAAAAACCATGGAGTCGATGATCAATCTCGACGGCGCAACGCTGCTGTTCCCAACCTCGTACGGATATTACAGCCCGCACACGCTCAAGATGGCGAACAAGTTTCCAAAGGTCCGCTTCGAGCACGCCGGCGGCCTGTGGACCGACAAGGATCCGAAGAACGCCGGAAGCTACTTCGGCTACATCGACGAAGCCCAATATATTTCCGGCATCGTCGCCGGCTACTCGAGCAAAACCGGCAAGCTCGGCTTCGTCGCCGCCAAGCCGATCCCCCAGGTGTTGCGCAACATCAATGCCTTCACGCTCGGCGCGAAACTCGCCAACCCGAAAGCCACCACCCAGGTGATTTTCACCGGCGACTGGTCGATGCCGGTCAAGGAAGCCGAAGCGACCAACAGCCTGATTGATCAGGGCGTCGATGTTCTCACCTGCCACGTCGACGGACCGAAGACGATGGTCGAGAACGCGGCACGGCGCGGGGCAATGGTCTGCGGATATCACGTCAATCAGTCACCACTCGCGCCGAAGGCCTATCTGACGGGCGCGGAGTGGAACTGGGAAGCGCTCTATCCGAAGTTCGTGAAGATGATCGCCGCCGGCGAAGCCATCCCGAATTTCTATCGCGGCGGCCTGAAGGAAGAGATCGTCAAGGTCTCGCCCTATGGCGAGGCGGTCTCGGCGGAAGCGCGCAAGCATGCCGACGACATCAAGGCCAAGCTGGTCGCTGGCAATTACGTCATCTTCAAAGGCCCGCTCATGGACAACAAGGGCAAGACCGTGATCCCCGCCGGCACCGAGCGCGGCCAAACGGACACCGAGCTTGAAAAGATGGATTATCTGATCGAGGGCGTCATCGGAGCGACTTCGTGACATCAGAGGTTGCGGATTCCGCCGAAGCGACGGCGATTTCTCCGACCTCCGATCCGGGGTTTCTCCAGCGCTACGGCGGGACCATCGAATACATACTCATTCCGGGCGCGGCGCTGGTCGGCACGCTCGGGGTGTTCGGGATATTCGTCGCCCTATTCGGCAAAAACCCGATCGACCTTTATTTCTTTATGTATCAGGGTGCGTTCGGCACCTGGTTTTCCTGGCAGAACACGCTCACGCGCGCGGCTCCGCTGATCCTGACCGCGTTGTGCACCGCCTTGCCCGCACAACTCGGCATGGTGATCATCGGTGGCGAAGGCGCGCTCTTGATTGGTGCACTGGCGTCCACCGGCGCGGCGTTGCTCATGCAATCGGCGCCACCACTGATCGTGCAGTTGACGATGGCCGGCGCCGGCATGATCGCCGGTGGACTTTGGATCATGCTTTCAGGTGGTCTTCGCCAATACCGTGGCGTGAATGAAACGATTTCGAGCCTGCTCCTGGTCTATATCGGGCTTGCGATCCTCAATCATCTGGTCGAGGGCGCCATGCGTGACCCCGCCAGTCTCAACAAGCCTTCGACGCGAGAGATCGGCGCCGCCAACATGCTCGGATCGATTCCCGGCACCGACGTGCATTGGGGTCTGGTGTTTGGCGTTGTCGCCGCCATCGCGTCCTATATCCTGATCTATCATACCGTGTTCGGATTCGCCGCGCGGGTCGCCGGCGGCAACATTCGCGCGGCCAAGATTGTTGGCTTAAGTGTCGGCAAGCTGGTTTTGACGATCTGTTTTCTGGCTGGCGCATCGGCCGGCCTTGCGGGCATGGTCGAAGTCGCAGCCGTGCAGGGGCGGAGCAACGCCAACCTCGCCGCAGGCTATGGCTTTACGGGCATCCTCGTCGCCTTCCTGGCGCGGCAAAACCCGCTGGCGGTTATTCCCGTTGCTATACTTCTGGGCGGAATCAGCGCCAGCGGCGGTCTGCTGCAGCGGCGTCTCGGCCTGCCCGACGCCTCCGTTCAGGTGCTGCAGGGGATCATCTTCGTCGCGGTTCTTGCAAGCGATGCGCTTTATGGACGAATTGGCTTTCTGAAGGGAAAATCCTAAAGATGGCGGACGGGACGATAGGACTGTGGACGGTCCCTCTCGCGGTGTTTGGCGGCGCAATCCGCGTCTCTACGCCTTTTTTGTTCGTCAGCCTCGGGGAATGCATCACCGAACGCAGCGGACGCATCAACCTCGGCCTCGAGGGCACACTGGTGATGGGCGCGATGAGCGCTTACGGCATCTCCTATCTCACGGGCTCGCCCTGGCTTGGTGTGCTCGCCGCCGGCGCGGCCGGCGCCCTTTTCGGCGCGCTTCATGCCGGAATTTGCTCGCTGCCACGGGTGAATGACGTCGCCGTCGGCATCGCGCTCATGTTGTTCGGGACAGGACTTGCGTTCTTTCTCGGAAAGCCGCTGATCGAACCGACGGCGCCGCGCTTGCCCGCGATCGATTTCGGATGGTGGAGCGACGTCGCGCAGGTTCGCGCGGCGCTCCGGATCAATGTGCTGTTCCTGATCGGGGTTGCGCTGGCGCCAATCTTGTACTGGGCCTTTCGAACGACGCGCTGGGGCTTGTTGATCCGCACCGCCGGCGAGAGTTCGGATGCGGCAAGAGCCATGGGATATTCCGTTCTCGCGATCCGGCTGCGGGCAACCATGGTCGGCGGCTTTCTCGCCGGGATCGCCGGTTCATTCCTGTCGCTGTTCTACCCCGGCAGTTGGAACGAAGGTCTCTCCAGCGGGCAAGGCATCACTGCGGTCGCGCTGGTGATCTTCGCGCGATGGGACCCGATGCTGTGCCTGTGGGCGTCGCTCGCGTTCGGCGGCGCGGCAGCGCTCGGGCCGGCGCTGCAATCGGTCGGCGTGACGTCGGGATATCACCTGTTCAACGCTGCTCCCTACATTTTGACGCTGGCGATCATGATCATCACCTGCTCGCCGAAGCGCACGCTGACCGGCGCACCCGCCGAACTTTCGATCACCCGGTGAACCCTTTCTGACAGACGAGACGTGACATGGCCGAACGCTATCTGAGGTCCGAGCCCTACGCGTGGCCCTACAACGGCGATTTGCGCCCCGAAAACACCGCGCTCATCGTCATCGACATGCAGACCGACTTCTGCGGCGTCGGTGGATATGTCGATAAAATGGGCTACGACCTATCGCTGACCCGCGCGCCGATCGAACCGATCAAGCGGCTGCTCGCCGTGATGCGCGGCCAAGGCTTCCACATCATCCACACCCGCGAGGGTCATCGCCCGGATCTCACCGATCTGCCCGCAAACAAGCGCTGGCGATCGCGGCAGATCGGCGCCGGGATCGGCGACCCCGGCCCCTGCGGTCGCGTGCTGGTCCGTGGTGAGGCTGGCTGGGAGATCATCCCCGAGCTGGCGCCGCTGCCGGGCGAACCCATCATCGACAAGCCCGGCAAGGGGTCCTTCTGCGCCACCGATCTGGAGCTGATGCTGCGGTTGCGCGGCATCGAGAACATCGTTCTCACCGGCATCACCACCGATGTCTGCGTCCATACCACCATGCGGGAAGCGAACGACCGCGGCTTCGAATGCGTCCTGATCGAGGATTGCTGTGCCGCCACCGACAAGAGCAACCACGACCACGCACTGAAAATGATCAAGATGCAAGGCGGCGTATTCGGCGCGGTCGCGACGTCGGCCGACCTGATCGGAGCCTTGTCATGATTATCGGCGAAACGCCCTTGCCTGCTGGCGCGCTTGGCGTCGACGCCCTCGCCATGACCATGCGGTTTGGTGATTTCGTGGCACTGGACAATGTCGAGCTGAAAGTGCGGCCGGGTTCGTTCCATGCGCTGCTCGGCGAAAACGGCGCCGGCAAGAGCACGCTCGTAAAGTGCATCATGGGCTACTACCATCCGACCGAAGGCAGCGTGCTGGTCGGCGGCCGCGAACAGAAAATCGCCAATCCAAAGGACGCCCACGCGCTCGGTCTCGGCATGGTGTACCAGCATTTCACGCTGGTGCCGGCGATGACGGTTGCCGAAAACCTGGTGCTGGCGCGCGACGATGTCCCACCTGTTGTCGATTGGACCAAAGAAAAGAAAGAGTTGGAAACGTTTCTGGCGCGCATGCCGTTCAAGGTGCCGCTCAACGCCAGGGTCTCCGACATTTCCGCCGGCGAACGGCAGAAATGCGAAATCCTCAAGCAACTTTATCTCAAGCGCCGCTTTCTGATTCTCGACGAGCCGACATCGGTGCTGACGCCGGGCGAAGCCGACGAGGTGCTGGGGATGCTGCGCGCCATGGTCGTCAACGGCGACCTGACGATCTTGATGATCACGCACAAATTCCGCGAGGTAATGGCGTTCGCGGACGAAGTGACGATCTTGCGCCGCGGCAAGCTGGCCGGCCATGGCCAGGTCGCGAATCTCTCGCCCGACGAAATGGCGCGCACCATGATCGGGGCGGAAGAGTTGACCCTTCAGCCGGCGCGAAGCGGAGAAGCAGGCAAGGCGCGTCTCGAATTGCATAAGCTCAAGGCGCTCGATGACGCCGGTGCGGTCGCGGTCCGCGAGGTTTCGCTCGCCGTCCGCGGCGGAGAAATCGTCGGCATCGCCGGCGTCTCCGGCAACGGCCAGCGGCAGCTTGTCGAGGTGCTTGCCGGTCAGCGCCAAGCCGAAAGCGGCGAAATTCGCGTGGCCGGTGATATCTACCATGCCCACCGCGAGGAAATGCGCCGGCACAAGATGTCGCTTTTGCCCGAAGAGCCGCTGAAGAACGCCTGCGTCGGCGGCATGAGCGTCGCCGACAATATCGCCTTCCGCGAATTCGACCGTTCCCCGTTTGCAGTCGGGGGATGGTGGCTCAACCGCGCCGCGTTTCGCGATGACGCCGACAGCAAGATCACACGCTACAAGATCAAGACGCGGACACCCGATACGCCGATGTCGGCCCTTTCAGGCGGCAACGTCCAGCGCGTCGTGCTGGCGCGCGAGCTCGGCCACGATGTCGAAGTCCTGATTGCCGCTAACCCCTGCTTCGGGCTAGATTTCGCCGCGGTCGCGCAAATTCATGCCGAGATCATGGCCGCACGAAATCGCGGGGCCGCTGTTTTGCTGGTGAGCGAGGACCTCGACGAGCTGCTCGAACTGTCGGACCGTTTGGTGGTGATGTTTCACGGCCAATTCGTCTATGAATCCCGCGCAAGTGAGGCCGACCTCACGGAAATCGGTCGGCACATGGCGGGGCACTGATGGACAACATCGCATCTCTCAACCCAACCGAGCTCGATGCGTATTTTCTGCGCCGGTCGTTCGAGGTTGCCCGCCGCGCCGTGGCTCACGGCAATCACCCCTTCGGCGCCATTCTCGTCGACCAACATCGCAATGTGCTGATCGAAGCCGAGAACGGCTATATGCCGGGGCGCGACGGGACCGCGCATGCCGAACGCCTGCTCGCGACGCAAGCCTGCACGACGCTGAGCCCGGACGTCCTTAAAGGTGCCACGCTTTATTCCTCCGCCGAACTCTGCGCGATGTGCGCGGGCGCGATGTACTGGGCGGGGATTGGCCGCCTGGTCTACGGCTTGAGTGAAGTTCGATTGCGTGCCGTCACCGGCAATCACCCGGAAAACCCGACGCTCGACCTGCCCTGCCGCGAAGTGTTCAAGAGCGGACAACGTGCCACCGAGGTCGTCGGCCCGTTGCTCGAGGACGAGGCGGAAGCGCTGCACGCGGGCGTCTGGAAGAAATAACGGTCAGAAAATTGAAGGTCGCCGAAAAATAGAGATGGCGCCGCGAGGTTCATCGCGGCGCCATCTCTTCTTGAAGAAAATCAGGCGTTAGAACTTAACCGTCACGCCGGTGTAGACCGTCGATTCGGTGCAGGTATTCGTGCTCGCACCATTCGAAAACAGCGTGCAGACGCCAGGGTCAGCATTGTGATCAAGGCCGAACTTGTTCTGCCAATAGCGATAGGCAACCCACACGTCCAGGAAGTGACCGTATTTCGGACCCCAGATCGCCTTGGAAGCGTCGAAGGTCAAACGGATCGGCTCGCTGTTGAATTCGGTCTTGGTGGCATTGCTGAACCGGCCAGTACCAGAAAACGCTGGGAGACTGTTCGAGTCGCCTTTCGGACCATACCAGGCGGCACGGCCGCTGATGGAGAAATATTGCAGGCTGGGAGGAAGGAAGCCCAGATCCATGTAGTAGTTGGTCTCGACCGCCCAAGTGGTACTGAATTCGGTGTTGCCACCCGCGCGGCAGCTAAATCCGGGAACCGAACCAAACGCAAATGCCGAGCCGCATTGGATAAAGGCGTTGTGGTTGATTTCCTTGTAGGCCAATGGCGATACGTTGAAGAAGCCCTTGTAGGGAAGATCGAAGGCGAACTGCAGACCGGCGACGAGGTCGCGCTTGGCCGGGGCAAAATACGTATTTTCAGAATTGGCATCGGCGCCGATTTCGAACGACACATTATGCAGCGGCCCGATGCTGAAGGCCTTGGTATTGAAGACCTCGTTGAAGCCGAACGTGCTGCGGACCAAGCCGTAGATTTCCGTCGCACCGGCGCAGTCGGCAGGGGTGGTGGGACCGCCGAAGCCTCCAGTTTGAATCACACCTGCGTTGGTGCAGGGATTTGCCGGATCGTTGTGGTCCGACTTGAACGTCGAGATGGTGAAAAAGTTGGTGCCGTAGGCCCACACGTCGAAGTGGGTGAACGAGTAGACCTGCTTCGCGGTCGTACCGTTGAAACCGCCACCCGGCTTGGCGCTAAAAGCACCGGGATCGGTGCCCTTGGGCATCCATGAATAGGTGACCCGGTCGTCGATCACGAAAAAGAACGGCACATCCACGATCGGCTTTGCCTTGACCGGCAATTTATCCATATCTGCGGCGCCGGCGGAGCCGATTGGCGCAAATGCGAGAGCAGCAAATGACAGCGCGGCTGCTGCAATTGCCTTCTTAAGATAGGACATTCGAGTACCCCCAAGTTGACGATCGAAATGATCGAGGTCCTTGAGGCAAACACTTACTTAGTTCGCGAAACCTGAGAAGCCTCAACTTTCCCCATGGCTTGCTGCAAGTTTGATCAAGAACACCCCGCGCGCCACCAGGTTACGCCTTGTCAACGAGGGGTGCTGCACGGCAAAAAGCAAAGCCGGGAGACCATGCGTGGTACGATTATGCCTGTTTTTATTGGCTTTTTCTGATGGTCTGGCGCAGAATAAGGACGATGGTCGGTTGCGCAAATCGATACCCCGCCGCGCCTGCCCATGATCGAATGATGCTGACCATATTCGCGACAGGCGTTACTCGGAAATTCCGATTTGTCGCGACCGTTACAATTTTGCAACAGAACTATTTATCGATCTTGGTCGGTCACGGCGCCAAAGAGAACCACCACGCCGACGGCCGGGGAACTAATACCAGGAGAATCACAAGGCAACGGTCTGCCAAAGAGTTAGGCAAACGCTGGCGCTTTTTCGCCACTTACGTCGAAGTCTAAACTGGCTCAATATTGAGGCACCAATCCTCGCATGCGTGACGACGAATGTTAGATCCGACGCCTACCGGCCTGCATTTCGGCGAAACGCCGTTGCTTCAGACGATCGGGCTGACCAAGCGCTACGGCGATTTTCTCGCAAACGAATCGATCGATATCGATGTCTGGCCGCAGCAAATCCATGCGCTTCTCGGCGAGAACGGTGCGGGAAAATCGACGCTCGTCAAAATCATCTACGGATTGATTCAGCCGAACGACGGTGAAATGCGCTGGCGAGGCGAGAAAATGACCCTCTCCGGACCCTCAGAGGCCCGCGCGCGCGGCATCGGCATGGTGTTCCAGCATTTCTCGCTGTTCGACAATCTCACCGTTGCCGAAAACGTGGCACTGGGTCTCGACGGCAAGGAAAAGTTCAAGGACATCTCCGCGCGCCTTGAGGAAGTATCCAAGGTCTACGGGCTTCCACTCGATCCTAGACGCGAGGTTTGGCAGCTTTCGGTCGGTGAGCGTCAGCGTATCGAGATTGTCCGGGCACTAATGCAAAATCCAAAATTCCTGATCCTTGATGAGCCAACCGCAGTGCTGACCCCACAGGAAGCCGATCAGCTCTTCGCGGTGCTGGATCGCCTCAAGGCCGAAGGCCGCGCGATACTCTACATCAGCCACAAACTGGAAGAGGTGAAGCGGCTTTGCGATACGGCCACGATTCTGCGCAGCGGCAAAAAGATCTCGACCTGCAATCCGCAACGCGAAACCGCAGCCTCGCTCGCGCGCATGATGGTCGGAGCCGACATCAAGGAGGTCAAAGCCGCCGCCGGGCGACGGACAACGGTGCCGCGCCTCGTCGTCAACGACCTCAGCCTGGAGCCCGACGATCCTCATGGGGTCAGGCTCAAGCACATCTCGCTCGAACTGAGGGGTGGTGAAATCTTGGGCGTTGCCGGCGTCGCCGGCAACGGACAGGATGAGCTTTTCGCGGCGCTCTCAGGCGAGCGGCCGCTCCAGGACCCCGGCACGGTGGTGATCGACGGTCAGGCTGCAGGACATCTTTCCATCACGCAGCGACGCAAGCTTGGCGCGGCTTTCGTGCCCGAAGAACGTCTCGGTCACGGTACCGCACCACGCATGAAACTTTCCGAAAATGCCCTGCTGACCGGCCACGCGGCCAGTGGAATGGTCCGGCATGGTTTCATCAATACCGCCGCGACGTTGTCAGCGGTCGACCGTACGACCGAGACGTTCGACGTGCGCAAGGCAAAGCGCGATCCCGAAGCCGCAAGCCTATCGGGCGGGAACTTGCAAAAATTCATTGTTGGCCGGGAAATACTGCGTAACCCGGCCGTCCTTGTCGTCAATCAGCCGACCTGGGGCGTGGACGCAGGTGCCGCCGCCATCATCCGGCAGGCCCTGCTCGACCTCGCCGCGAGCGGCGCCGCCGTGCTCGTGACGAGTCAGGACCTGGATGAACTCGTTGAAATCACCGACCGGATCGCAGTGATGTTCCACGGTCGTCTCTCCGAACCGCTGGCAACGGCGGATGCCAGCCGCGAGAAGCTCGGCTTGCTGATGGGCGGAAGCAGCTTGGAGGAGAAGGAAGCGGCTCATGCAGCTAGTGCTTGAAAAGCGGGCCGAGCAATCGAACACGATCGCTTTGATTTCGCCGCTGATCGCAATCGGTTTGACGATTGTGACCATGAGCATCCTGTTTGCCATCCTTGGCAAGAATCCGATCTCGGCGCTTGGCGTTTATTTCATCGATCCCTTGACCGACGGCTATTCGCTGCAAGAAATTGCGGTGAAGGCGGCTCCGCTCGTTATGATCGCCATTGGCTTGTCGCTCTGCTATCTCGCCAACGTCTGGAATATCGGGGCGGAAGGACAGTTTCTGGCCGGCGCCGTGGCCGGCAGCTGGCTCGCCGTGAAAACACAAGGCACCGACGCAGGACCTTGGGTGATGCCCGCGATGCTGCTGCTTGGCGCGGCGGCGGGCGCGCTGTATGCCCTGATACCGGCTATTTGCAAGATCAGGTTCGGTGCCAGCGAGATTCTCACCAGCCTGATGCTGGTGTATGTGGCGGACCTCTTTCTCGACTATCTCGTGCGCGGTCCTTGGCGCGACCCAGCCGGGTTCAATTTCCCGACCACCGCGGAGTTCGATCCGGTCGCAACCGTGCCGCTCCTGATTGAAGGCGGCCGCCTGCACCTCGGTGCCATCATCTCCCTCCTTGTCGTCGCGGCGGCGACCGTACTGCTTGGGCGCACGATCAAAGGCTTCGAAATTCGCGTTGTCGGCGCAGCCCCGCGCGCGGCGCGCTTCGGCGGGTTCAATTCCAACCAGTTGATCCTCTTGACATTCGCTATCTCCGGCGCGCTGGCGGGACTTGCGGGAATCATCGAGGTTGCGGGACCTGTTGGGCACCTTCAGCCGGGCTTTTCGCCCGGCTATGGCTTCACCGCGATCATCGTCGCATTTCTCGGACGCCTGAACCCAACTGGAATACTAATTGCAGGTCTTTTCCTTGCACTCACTTTCATCGGTGGCGAGCAGGCCCAGATCGCAATGAAAATTCCGTTGGATGTGACAAAGGTATTTCAGGGCATCCTGTTGTTCTACGTGCTCGCCTGCGACTCCCTTGTTCTCTACCGCTTTCGGCTGATTTACGCGTCACGAAAGGTGTCCAGTGGGGCTGTTTGAAGCAATCATTCTTTCGGTGCTGGCGGCATCGACGCCGCTGCTGATCGCAGCCACCGGCGAACTGGTTACCGAGCGCGCCGGCGTGCTCAATTTGGGCGTCGAGGGCATGATGATCGTGGGAGCGGCCTGCGGATTCGGAGGCGCGTGGCTCACCGGCTCAACCACGGTCGGGGCGCTGTGCGGAATCATCGCTGGCGCGCTGTTATCCCTGATCTTTGCAGTGATGACGCTGGGTCTGGCGGTCAACCAGGTTGCCGCGGGGCTCGCGCTCACGATCCTTGGCATCGGGTTTTCCGGCCTGATCGGCGCCGGCTTCGTGGGCGAGAGAATAACGCCGGCTCAGCATCTCTACATTCCGGGCCTCACCGATATTCCGCTGGCAGGACGTCTCTTTTTCGGCGAGGACGCTTTCGTTTATCTCTCGCTGGCGCTGGTCGTCGCCGTCTGGCTGTTTCTCTACCGGACGCGGACGGGATTGGTGTTGCGGGCCACGGGCGACAATCACGTTTCAGCACACGCACTAGGCTATCCGGTGCTCAAGATTAGAATGTTCGCCGTGATGTTCGGTGGCGCATGCGCGGGTCTCGCTGGAGCATACCTGCCGCTGGCCTATACGCCGTTCTTCATCCCGGGCATGACGGCCGGCCGCGGATGGATCGCACTGGCGCTTGTTGTATTCTCGTCATGGCGACCGGAGCGGCTCGTGGTCGGCGCGTATCTGTTTGGGGCCGTAACGATTCTTCAATTGCACGCGCAAGGTGCGGGCCTCGGCATTCCGTCACAGTTCATGTCGGCCTTGCCGTATCTCGCAACGGTCATCGTTCTCGTTCTGATTTCGCGCGCAAGAACCGGGGGCTCGACCGCCCCCGCGGCATTGGGGACAGTGTTCGTTCCCGATCGATAACTACCCAGAGCGGGCGCGATGGGGCGCGCGCGCATCGGGATGACCAGTCCACCCCTTAGTGTCAGGAGAAACCTATGAGAAAGATTCTCATCGCCGCCACGGCAGTGATGCTCACCGCCGGAGCAAGCTTGTTTAGCGCTTCCGCCGCCGACAAGCTCAAAGTCGGCTTCATTTACCTCGGCCCAATCGGCGATCTCGGCTGGACCTACCAGCATGAACTTGCCCGCCAGGCCATGGTCAAGGAATTTGGCGACAAGATCGAGACGACCTATCTTGAGAACGTCAGCGAAGGTCCGGATTCCGAACGCTCGATCGAACAGCTCGTGCGCGCCGGCAATAAGCTGATCTTCACGACCTCGTTCGGCTACATGGACCCGACGCTGAAGGTCGCCAAGAAATATCCCAACGTGCATTTCGAGCACGCGACCGGCTACAAGCGCGACAAGAACATGTCGACCTATTCCGGCCGGTTCTACGAAGGCCGCTACATTCAGGGCATTATCGCGGCGAAGATGTCGAAGGCGGGCGTGCTCGGCTATATCGCTTCGTTCCCGATCCCGGAAGTCATCTCGGGCATCAACGCCACCATGCTGGGCGCGCAGACGATCAATCCCAACATCAAGGTCAAGATCATCTGGGCAAACACCTGGTTCGATCCGGGCAAGGAAGCCGATGCCGCGAAGGCGCTGATCGATCAGGGAGCCGACGTGATCATGCAGCACACCGACAGCCCGGCGGCGATGCAGATCGCATCCGAGCGCGGCAAGCTGGCTTTCGGCCAGGATTCCGAAATGATCAAGTTCGGACCGAAGGCGCAGCTCACATCGATCATGGATAACTGGGCGCCCTACTACATCGCCCGCGTCAAGGCAGAACTCGACGGCAAGTGGACGTCGGAAGATACCTGGGGCGGACTGAAGTCGAAAATGGTCGTGATGGCGCCCTACACCAACATGCCCGACGACGTGAAGAAACTGGCGATGGACACCGAAGCCGCCATCACCAACGGCAAGCTGTTTCCGTTCAAATGTCCTATTGTGGCCCAGGACGGCAAGCCAGTTGAGTGCAAGGGCGGCGACCATCTCGACGACGGTCAGGTCCTCGGCATGAACTTCTATGTCAAGGGCGTCGACGACAAGATTCCCGGCAAGTAAGCCGGCACTCTCAATGACGACCGGGTTCGGGCGGCAACGCCCGGACCCCTTTTAATGCCGGCAGGGGACCCTATCCCGCCTGCATCGCGCGCGCGGCAGCGCTGTGGCGCCGGACCAGCTCTGATAGGTCGAGCCCGGGAATTGCACCATCGATGACCACCCATTTGCCTCCGACCATGACCCGGTCGGCGCGGTGCGCACCGCACAGAACTAGCGCCGCCAACGCGTCGCCGTGGCCGGAGAAACGTAATTCGTCGAGCTTGAACAACGCAAGATCGGCGGCTCTCCCCATCGCGATCTCGCCAAGTTCAGGACGACCGACGCAGGCCGCTGAGCCCTTGGTTGCCCAGCGCAGTGCGTCCTTGTGGCTGACCCGGCCAACGCCGTAGCGCGCACGCTGCACGAGGAATGCCGCTCGCACCTCCTGCATCAGATTGGACTCATCGTTCGATGCCGAACCATCGACGCCCAAGCCGATCGCGACGCCGGCTTCCTCCATATCACAGACCGGGCAGCACCCGGACGCCAGAACCTGATTGCTGCATGCGCAATGGCTGATGGTCGTTCCGGCTTTGCCGAGACGCTTCATCTCCGCGGCGCTAAAATGAATGCCGTGGGCCAGCCAGGTTCGCGCATTGAGCCAGCCGCATTGCTCGAGATAATCGAGTGGCCGGCAAGCATGCATCTGTTCGCAGAATTTGTTTTCGTCTTCGGTTTCCGCCAGATGGGTATGCAGGCGAACGTCGAGCCGGTGGGCGAGCGCTGCAGTCGATCTCATCAACGACGTCGTGACTGAAAACGGCGAGCAGGGCGCCAGCGCAATCTGCACCATGGCGTCCTCGCCGCGCTGATGATATTTCGCGACGACGCGTTCGCTGTCGGCAAGGATGGTGTCTTCGTCCTGAACCACGCTGTCCGGCGGCAATCCGCCATCGCGCTGCGAACGGTTCATGGAGCCGCGGGTGAGCAATACCCGTACCCCGAGGCGCCTTGCGACCGAGACTTCAATATCGACCGCGTCCTCCAGCCCGGCGGGAAAAACGTAATGATGATCGGTCGTCGTGGTGCAGCCGGACAATAGCAGCTCCGACATCGCGACGGTAACGCCGAGTTCGAGGGATTCGGGCGTCAGTCGCGCCCATACCGGATAAAGCGTCTCCAGCCATGGAAACAATTCGCGATCCAGCGCTGCCGGCAGCGCCCGGGTCAGCGTCTGATAGAAATGATGATGGGTGTTGATCAACCCCGGCAGGACCACACGCGAACCGGCCTCATAGACCGCGGCAACGGGCGAAATCGGCTGGCGGCCCGCCGGCACCAGCTCCACGATCCTGCCGTTCCGGATGACGATGCCGCGTTCCGCGCCGTCGGCAAGAATGGCCAAAGGATCCTTGATCCAGATCGCCTGCGTTTGGTCCATGGCTTGAGGCATCTCCGATAAGCTAAAACATGACCCGCCGTACTCGCCCCTGCAATTCGAAGACCATCCCAGCCATGACACCAGGTGGCGTCGGTCTTGCGGGATTTCATACTGCGAAATACAAGGAATGCCGCCTCGTTGAAAGCCCTAGCATATCCATGGATTTGAATACCATTATTGAGGTTGCTCGCCCGCAAACGCGGGGGCAATTGCCCGTTTGGACGGCGGGCGATGCCTGGCTCGCGGGCGGGACCTGGCTGTTCTCGGAACCCCAGGTCCATCTGACGCGACTGATCGATCTCACCGATTTCAAATGGCCCGCACTGACGATCGGCGACACCGGACTCACGATCGCCGCGACCTGCACCGTCGCGCAACTTGACACCCTCGCCTGGCCGCCGGAATGGCTCGCCGCGCCCTTGATCAATCAATGCTGTCGCGCGTTTCAGGCATCTTTCAAGATATGGAAGACCGCAACCGTCGGCGGCAATCTCTGCATGTCGCTGCCGGCCGGCCCGATGATCGCGTTGACGGCGGCGCTCGAAGGCGTCTGCACGATCTGGAAAGCCGATGGCGGCGAGCAACGTGTTGAGGTCGCCGACTTCGTCACCGGCGACCAGCGCAACGTTCTTGCGCCGGGCGATCTGTTACGGCAAATCGATATTCCAGTTGCTGCACTGAAACGGCGCACGACGTTTCGCCAGATATCGCTGACCCCGGTCGGCCGGTCGGCGGCGCTGTTGATCGGCAGCGTCACGAGGGAGGGCGGGCTGTCCTTGACGGTGACGGCCTCGACCATCCGGCCGCTTCGACTGTCCTTTGCACACATTCCGCAATCCGACGAATTGCGCGAGGCGATCCTGCAGCGCATTCCCGACGCGCTCTATCACAACGACGTTCACGGCAAGCCTGCATGGCGAAAGCACATGACGCTGCGTCTTGCCGAGGAAATTCGTGCCGAACTGCAAGGCCCAGCGCGACCATGACCTATCAGATCAACGGCAAGGCGTTTTCGCAAACCCCGCACGTCGGACAATGCCTGCGAACTTTTTTGCGCGAGCTCGGGCATTTCGGCGTCAAGAAAGGTTGCGACGCCGGCGACTGCGGCGCCTGTACCGTGCTGATCGACGGGGAGCCGGTGCATAGTTGCCTGATCCCTGCCTTCCGCGCAGATGGCCATGTCGTCACGACCATCGAAGGCCTCGCATCCGATGGTGGCACGCACCCGATGCAGCAGGCTTTTCTCGATGCGCAGGCATTTCAATGTGGGTTCTGCACCGCGGGCATGATCTTGACCTGCGCGTCGCTCAACCAGGCGCAACGGCAGGATCTCGGCGTATCGCTGAAGGGCAATCTGTGCCGCTGCACCGGTTATCGCGCGATCGAAGACGCGCTTAACGGCAAGACCAATATCGAGGACGCCGCCGCGGGCACCGCATTCGGCCGCAGCCTGCCGGCGCCTGCGGGACCGCAGCTCGTGCAGGGGACGGCTCGCTATACCTTCGATACGGCAATCGAAGATTTGCTGCACATCAAGTTGCTGCGCTCATCGCACCGGCACGCCAAAATTGTCTCGATTGACAAGACCGCGGCAATGGCCGTTCCCGGCGTGCATGCGGTGCTGACCTTTGAAGACGCACCGGACCGCCTGTTCTCCACCGCGCGGCACGAGAAAGCCTGGATGGACCCGGACGACACCCGCGTATTGGACGACGTCGTCCGCTTCATCGGACAAAAGGTTGCCGCCGTGGTCGCGGAGTCTGAAGCCGCCGCCGAAGAAGGCTGCCGCCGCCTCAAGGTCGATTACGACATTCTGCCTGATGTGCTCGATCCGGCGCAAGCGATCGCGCCGGGAGCACCGTTGCTTCACGAGGGCAAGACACCGGAACAGCGGGTCGCAAACGCGCAACGCAATATCGTGGGGGAAACTCACGGAGAGTACGGCGACGTCGCTAGAGCCCTCGCACAATCAGCCGTCACCTACGAGGGAACGTTCACCACCCAGCGGGTCCAACATGCCGCTCTGGAAACCCACGGCGGCCTCGCCTGGCTCGATCCCACCGGCATCTTAAACGTCCGCTGCAGTACCCAAACGCCGTTCCTGACACGGCGCGCGCTGGCGGATATTTTCGATCTCGCGCCGGACAAGGTCCGGGTGTTTTGTGAACGCGTCGGTGGCGGCTTCGGCGGCAAACAGGAAATGTTCGTCGAGGATATTCTCGCGTTGGCCACCATCAAGACCGGACGCCCGGTCAAGCTTGAACTCACGCGTGAAGAACAATTCACCTCGACTTCAACGCGGCATCCGATGCGCATCTCGGTGAAGGCGGGCGCCGACAAAAACGGCAAGCTGACTGCGCTACAGCTCGACGTGCTCTCGAACACCGGCGCATATGGCAATCATGCAGCTCCGGTGCTGTTTCACGCCTGCGGCGAGTCGCTTGGCGTCTATAATTGCCCAAACAAGAAGGTCGATGCCATCGTCGCCTACACCAACACCGTGCCGGCGGGTGCGTTTCGGGGTTACGGCTTGCCACAATCGCTGTTCGCGGTTGAAGCCGCGATCGACGAATTGGCCAAGGGGTTAGCCATCAGTCCTTTCGAATTTCGCCGCCGCAACATCGTGAAGCCTGGCGATCCTTTGCTCTCGCCTCCCGGCTCGGGATACACGGACGTGTTCTACGGCAGCTACGGGCTCGATCAGTGCCTCGATCTGGTAGAGCGCGCGATGCAGGCTGGGGGCCCGAAAATCGATTTGTCCGCCGACTGGCTGATCGGCGAAGGCATCGCGCTGACCATGATCGATACCGTGCCGCCGGACGGGCATATCGCCGACGCCAGGATTTCACTACGTGAAGACGGCGAGTTCGAGCTCACGGTCGGCACGGCAGAGTTCGGCAACGGCACCTCAACGGTGCATCGCCAGATCGCTGCGACCGCGTTGGCGACGACTGTCGATCGCATCAAATTGCTGCAATCCGATACCGCTCATGGTGGCCACGACACCGGCGCATATGGCAGCACCGGAACGTTTGTCGCCGGACGCGCGACGCAGACTGCGGCGGAAAATTTGGCCGGCGATCTCAAAATATTCGCTTCCGCCGCGACGCAGGTAAAGCCCGACTTGTGTATCCTCGAAAATGATTCCGTCATCTGCGGCAAGCAACGATTATCGTTTGCTCAGCTTGCGGAGATGGCGCGCGGACAGGAAAAAACGCTCGGCGCCAGCGGTACCTCACAAGGCACGCCACGATCGGTCGCATTCAATGTCCAGGGCTTTCGCGTCGCCGTGAACAAGAGGACCGGAGAAATCAGGGTCCTCAAAAGCGTGCAAGCTGCGGATGCGGGCCGGGTCGCCAATCCGATGCAGTGCCGTGGACAGATCGAAGGCGGCGTCGCACAATCGCTCGGCGCCACGCTGTACGAAGAGATGCTGATCGATGACGATGGCCGCGTCGCCAATCCCCGCTTCCGCGACTATCACCTGCCGTCATTTGCGGATATTCCGCGCACCGAGGTCTTTTTCGCGGATACCACCGACGAGCTGGGGCCGATGGGCGCAAAATCGATGAGCGAAAGTCCGTATAATCCGGTAGCCGCCGCGCTGGGCAATGCGCTTGCGGACGCCACCGGCATCCGCTTCACGGCCGTGCCGTTCAAGCCGGACCGGTTGTGGCCGCCGTTGTATGAGAAGTTCGGCGACGGGTCGTAGGCCTCGCTGGCAGAGATGCACCCTTCGTCTTTGCGAGGAGCGTAAGCGACGAAACAATCCAGCCGCGCTTACGGCTCTATGGATTGCTTCGCGGAGCCTGTCGTCGGGCGCGCATTCGCGCGACCCGTTGGCTCGCAATGACGTACTCACCCCCGCCCCACCGTGCATTCGATCTGGCCGTGCGGCTCATCGGTCGGCAGAAAAACGGCATTGTTGTTGTCCAGCCCAAACGCCGAGAGATTCGTCAGGATGAAGTGCATGTTGGGGCACGCCATGCTGATTTCGGAAATTTCCGGCACCGCTGACAGAGCCGCCTCGCCCATCCGGTACAGGCTGTCCTGCACACTCGCACTATAGGTCGTGCTGAACACCTCGAGCAGGGTTGCGAGGATTTTCGCGTTGGCGGCCGGATAGCTCGCAGGCTTCGCCGACCACTTCCATGAGGCCACCATGCTGGTGGCGCAGATCCTATCGTTGGTTTCCGGGAGTGTCGTGTAAGGGTCCTTGACGTAGCGCTCCCAACCCGACTGGGTCGACTTCATGAACGTAAACCCGTCAATACCCGAAACGAGCGTCGATCCCTCCCGGGTTGCGGTCACTTCGACCGATGGCTTGCCGTTGCTGTCGAGCACAAAACTATGAGGGTGCGGCTTGCCGCCGAAACCCAACCTGTTCCATTTCGTTTCATGCGCCGTCACGGCAACCGACGCCACTTGCGGATAGCTATCGAGATATTTCTTCGCCAGCACCTGACAGAATTCTTCCGTGGAGAGTCCGGCATTTTGCCGGGCGATGACATTGACCACGTTCTTGATGGTATCGGTCGACACCGACGTGGAGTTGTCAGCGTCGGTGTAGGCCCGGGCGAAATCGCCCTCGATCATTACCTTGATGCTGAGCTGGCTGACCTCGTGCCGTTCGCCGTCACGATGAATCCGCATGACGCGGACCCGGCCCTTTCCATATCTGTTCTTGATAAGCGGCACGCGCAACCTCCAGTTCGACCGGCAAATTTTCGGATTTTCGTTTCGCCCCGGGCCAATAATGAGCAACGTTCATGCCCTTGGGCAAGCTTTGTTACGCGACCTCGCTGTTCGGCTGGTGCGGCGCAACACACGTGAAGGCTAACTTCCCTCAACTGCCCCGATAGGTCGCGTAGCTCCATGGCGTGATCAGCAGCGGCACGTGGAGATGACCTTCGGGCTCGCTCACTGAAAAGCGCAGCGGGATTCGATCGAAAAACGGCGGATCGCTCATTGGCACCTTCCGTTCCGCAAAATAGTCCCCGGCGCGAAAAGTCAATTCGTATCGACCGATCGGCATGGGCCGGCCATGAATCAACGGCTGATCGGTTCGACCATCCGCGTTGGTAATCCCCCGCGTCACGACCCGACTTGCGCCGAGGTCGGACAGTTCAACCAGTTCGACCGCCATCCCCGCGGCCGGCTTGCCGCTGTGGGTGTCCAGCACATGGGTCGACAGATGCCCGTGCACCTGGAGCCGATCGTCGCCGATCACAAGCTGATCGACGCGCAACGCCGCGATCCGGAAGATTTCTTCGATCGACTTCTGCGTTTCGGTCTTTGCATCGTTCGGCAGGCGACGCTCGAAATCGCGCAGGATGGAATCCTTGGTATGGCGACGAACGCAAACGATGTAGGGGAAGCCGAACTTGGCGCGGTACGCATTGTTGACGTGCTCGAACGCGACATATTCGGCATCCGACAATCGATCGAGGCCAGCGCCGTTCTGTTCGGCAGTGGATTCCGCGGTAAGGCCCGCCGCGCGTTGAGTCTTGTTGGCGAGATCGGGATGTCCCTTGATCAAACCCAGACGAAGTTCGGATGGCGCGCGATCGACAACGGCTTTCATCGCATCGAACAACTGTTTCACGCCGGCGAGCGGCCGCACTGATGCGACCTGCTCGGCAATCCATGGCGAGTACTCGAAGATATTGGCAAGTGCCGCGACGAAGTCGTCCTTACTGCATGCGTTCAGATCGGAAAGCGTTTTTTGCGACATTCTACCCTGACCTACCCGACGCCGGGTGCATTTGCGGCAAGATGCACGAGGTTGGCGTGCCAATGCTGCGCGATCTGCAGCCGCGTCGGCACCCACACCCGCTCATGGCCCATGATGTAATCGAGAAACCGCATCAGCGAGGCCGCGCGTCCCGGCCGTCCAACGACGCGACAGTGCAAACCTACCGACATCATCTTCGGTGACGTCTCGCCTTCGGCATACAACACGTCGAAACTGTCCTTGAGGTAGGTGAAGAACTGATCGCCACCGCCGAACCCCTGCGCGTTGACGAAGCGCATGTCGTTGGCATCGAGGCTGTAGGGAATGATCAAATGCGGCCCCGCCGGTCCCTTGATCCAGTATGGCAAATCATCGGCGTAGGAATCGCAAGAATAGAGGAAGCCACCGGCTTCCATCACCAGCTTCACGGTGTTGATGGATGACCGTCCGGTGTACCAGCCGAGCGGGCGCTGCCCGGTCACCTCGGTGTGAATGCGGATCGCATCAGTGATCGCCGAGCGCTCCTCCGCTTCCGACATGTCCTTGTGCTCGACCCACTTCAGGCTGTGGCTGGCGATATCCCAGCCGGCCTCTTTCATGGCGGCGACAATTTGCGGATTTCGTTTCAACGCCGTCGCGACACCGAACACCGTCGTCGGCAGTTTGCGCTTGGTGAAAATCCGCCATAACCGCCAGAAGCCGGCGCGCGACCCGTATTCGAACATCGATTCGATATTGGCGTGACGATGTCCCGGCCACGGCTGGGCCCCCAACACATCGGACAGGAAAGCCTCCGAGGCGCGGTCACCATGCAGAATGTTGTTTTCGCCACCCTCTTCGAAATTCACCACGAACTGCACGGCGACCTTTGCGCCACCCGGCCAGCGCGGATCAGGCGGATTACGGCCGTAACCATGGAGATCCCTGGGGTACCGGGCTTGCGTCATTACACAATCTCGAAGCGGACTTTCTGCGCACCCTTCCAGAGCACGGTCTTGCCCAGCACAGGCAAATTCTCAAGGCCGGAGGTCAGCGTGATGAAGTGATTGCCCGCGAGTTGGCCCATCTTGCTGGCGAAGTGCACGCCGCCATAGGCCAGCAGAATTTCAGTTTCGCTGATTCCGCCGGGGTAAAGGATGACCTGGCCGGGCGCGGGGTAGCTGGTGTGGTTCTCGTAAGAGACTCCGAAATCCAGATCGCCGAGCGGCATCCAGACCCCCTCGCCACTCCAACGCACATGAATGGCCTCACTCTCGAAAGGCATCGCCCGGCGGAAAGCCGCGCAAGTCTTGGGCGCCAATTGTTCTTCGAAACGGGCGTAGAACGTGAAGTCGCCGGCGTGGACGAGGAGTTGGCTCATTTATAATTCTCGTGATGGTTACGAAAGGGATTGAGTGACATCCATTGCAGCCGAAGATTCCAGAAGCAAGCAGCATTCCAGCCGACGGGCAAATTCCCAAGGCGGCTCGCACGCTTGTTCTTCTTTGGAACAAACCGAGCCTACTCGCCGGGTCTCTTTCTTTCAAAGGACCAACCGAAAATCCCGCTTCTTTGCACTTCCGGCTCCGGAGCCGGCACTTCCTTGATTTCCGCCTGCGGCGGCGGGGGTGGCGGGGCCGGCAAATTGTCGCACTTCATCGAATAAACCAGTTTGCCATCTGCCGTACGGCCAATAGGCGCACAATTGTCGGCATGCGCGGCGGCGCCCTTCGGTAACAATTTCGTTTGCGCCCATGCAGGCGATGAGATCAACAGAATTGCAAATACGAGCTTCTTCATCGGCCTCTCTCGCCAGACATACGCCATTTGACCTCCAATTGAACCGGATCGGCCGAAAGAAGTCCATAAAGTTGTTCGGCGCTGGGCGGGAAGGAGAATACCCCCTTCGCCTGCCGAATATTTAGCCGAGAAACTCTTTGACCAACAAAGTTGCTCGCCACTTCGTGATTGGCGGGATCGTAATAATCCGCCTGAGGGAGCGTCATATTGCAGCACAGGGCGCTGACATGCGGGACGCTCCTGCCTCGCTACAAAGCGCCTGAAAAGGGAGATAGACGATGCGAAAGACAATCCTGACAATTCTTGGTTCAGCCTTGCTTGCAGCCACGGCAGTCCAGATCGCAGCGGCCGCGGAGCACAAGAGCCGAAGGGCGGAGCGTGCGCAGCCGCCGGTGAGCGAACCTGTCCGTAACTCCAACGCCTATGTTTTCTTCCCGCCGGCACAGCCCGACTGGTCGCGGTACGAAGGCGGCGCGATCTCGGCACCCGCCGGTCGTTAAACGCCACGTTGCCAAGTTGAACGTGGAAGCCGGTCGCACCTCGCGGCCGGCTTTTGCTATTGGTGTGTCCCCTTTTCCGAGGCTCCGTCATTTTGGCGCAGGAAGCCAAATTCCCTTCTCGGGCAACCTTTACGCGATTAACGAAAGTCCTGAAGGGACTGACAGGGAGGATGTTGTGAAGGACAAACACCGCTGGTCATATCGGGGATGTGCATGTTGCGATGGAAGCACGCTGTCGCTCTCGGGCGCGATGCTGAACAGACGCAACTTCCTGGGGGTGCCACGGCGCTGGCCACGGTCGGTCTTGGCAGATCGCGCGACGCGGCGGCGCAAACGCGCCGAAGCCGTGAAGCCCTATCGTATCGATGTCCACCATCATTTGTCCCCGCTGACCTACATTGTCGCGTCGAATACGAACAACTTCGGCGATGCCTTGATGAAGAACTGGACCTCGGAAAAAACACTTCAGGACATGGACAACGCCGGCATCGCCGTCGCGATGCTCTCGGTCACCACGCCGGCCCTTAATTTCACGTCCGGGGGAGCCTGCGCGCAAGCTTGCGCGCGAGTGCAACGACTATGCAGCCAAGCTAAGAGCAGACCATCCAGGCCGCTTCGGAAGCTTTGCAATGATTCCGCTCACGGACGTCGAGGGAAGCCTGCAAGAGATCGCCTATGCGCTCGACACGCTCAAGGCCGACGGGATCGGCCTCATGACGAGTTACGGTGACAAGTGGCTCGGAGATCCGTTGTTTCTGCCCGTCATGGAAGAACTCAATCGGCGCAAGGCGATTGTCTACACCCATCCGACCGCGGCCAATTGCAGCGTCAATCTGATCAAGACGCAAGAGCCGGTCATGATTGAGTACGGTACGGATACCACCCGTACCATCGCAGACATCATCTTCAGCGGCAACGCGCAGAAATTTCGGGACATCCGTTGGATATTTTCCCACGCCGGCGGAACAATGCCGTTCCTGATCGAGCGCTTTGTCCGAAATCCGATATTGAATCCCAAAGTGAAAGCGACGGTGCCCGACGGGACCTTGGCCGAACTCAAGCGACACCGCCCAAACCCCGAACAAGGCCGCGATGTCGGCGCTCTCAGCCATCGTTCCAGTCTCGCAGATCGTGTTCGGTACGGATTTCCCGTATCGAACGGGCATCGACCACGTCAAAGGGCTGCGGGACTCCGGCGTTTTCACTGACGCGCAACTCATGGACATCGAACGGGGCAACGCCCTCAAGCTTTTGCCGCGACTTACGGGATAATAACGCGCTTCGGCCCACTGCAGCCTCACACGTCGACGATCGCCACCGCCCGGGTCCAGCCTGCCGAGGCGCGTTCGATTTTAACCGGGAAACAGGACACGGTGAAGCCGGTCGACGGCAGTTGCTCGAGGTTGTGCAGCTTTTCGATGTGGCAATAACCGATGTGGCGGCCGGCCTTGTGACCTTCCCAGATCAGGCCGGCATCTTTCGTTTCAGCGTATTTCTTCGCGGTGTAAACGAACGGCGCGTCCCAGCTCCAGCCGTCGATGCCGGTCAACCGCACGCCGCGCTCGAGCAGATACATCGTCGCCTCGTAGCCCATGCCGCAGCCGGAGGTGACATAATCCGGCTGACCGTACTTCGCACCCGCGCTGGTGTTGACGACAACAATCTCCAACGGCGAAAGCGTGTGGCCGATACGTTTGAGTTCGTTTTCGACATCCGCTGCGGTTGCGACATAGCCATCCGGCAAATGACGAAAATCGAGTTTCACACCCGGCTGCAGACACCATTCCAACGGCACTTCGTCGATCGTCCATGAGCGCTCGCCGCGGTTCATGGTGGGATGAAAATGCCAAGGCGCATCGAGATGGGTGCCGTTGTGAGTGGAGAGCGCGACCTGCTCCACCGCCCAGCCCTGCCCGTCCGGGAGATCCTCCGCCTTCAGCCCTTCGAAGAACTGCAGCATGCGCGACAGACCTTGCTGGTGATCGATATACTGGATCGTGGGGTGATTTCCCGGCGGATCGGCCGGCACGTCGTTTTGCAGCGGCACGGAAATATCGATCAGTCGTCTGGCCATTTATGTTTCCTCTGGTGAGTGGCCTTATCAAAGGTTTGTCCGCGACAGAACGGCCTACTCCGGCTTGATACCGGCGTCGTGGATCACCTTGCCCCACTTCGCTATGTCAGCCTTGACCTGCGCGGCGAATTCATCGGGAGAGTTGACGACGGGCTCAAATCCAAGCGCGGCAAAGCGCTCCTTCACCTCGGGTTGCGCAACCACCTTGCGAAGCGCGCGGTACAGAAAATCCACGATCTCCTTTGGCGTGCGGGCCGGCACGAGGACGCCCTGCCAGGTGTAAGCCTCCTGGTCGGGAAGTCCGGCCTCCGCCATCGTCGGCACCTCGGGCAATGCCGGCGAGCGTTTAGCACCCGTCACTGCAAGGGCCCTGAGCGTGCCGGCATTCGCCTGCTGGACTGCGGTCGTCAAAGCCGTGAATCCGATCGGCGTATGCCCGCCGATCACCGAGTTGATCGCGGGGCCGGCGCCGTTAAACGGCACATGGACAAGATCGACACCGAGCGAGAGGCGGAACAGCTCGCCGGAAAGGTGCGGCGTTGTGCCAATCCCGGGAGATGCGAAACTGTATTTGCCGGGATTCGCCTTAATCAGTTTTTCCAGCTCGCCGACCGTCTTTGCGCTTAGGGACGGGTTCACCATCAGCACGTTGGGCGACACCCCAATATTCGTGATCGGGATAAAGTCCTTCACGGGATCATATGAAAGCTTCCCGTAAAGGCTTGGATTGACGACAAAACTCGAACTGGCGACGAGGATGGTAGAGCCATCCGCCGGCGCCATCGCCACCATTCCCATGCCGATATTACCGCCGGCGCCGGGATGGTTTTCTACGATGAACGCCCGGCCGGTATCGTCAGAGAGCTTCTGTGCGAGAATGCGTGCGACGACGTCGGTCGGACCGCCGGCTGCGAACGGCACAATGATGCGAACTTGATGGCTTGGATAGGGCTGCGCGGAGACCGTATTTGCAAAAGCAAGCGCGGCGATGCCGATCCCCAAACGGATGATTGTTCTCAACGCTCACTCCCGCAGCTTCATTTTTTTTAAGAAGCTACCACCCCCTCAACGGTCGGTACAGCCGATCGGCGCAAGCCGTAGGCGGAATTTGCCGGGAAATAAACCTTCGACTCAACGCCTGATGTAGCAGTGGAAGCCGCCGTAAATTCCGGATCGGGCCCGCTCAAAGCCAAGTGCGCTTCGTTCCTCGTCGCGGCGCCAGATACGCCGAAGCGACGCAAGCTCGTCGCTTTCCAACGGCGATTCCTTTCCGGCGGTGCGAAAGATCACGCGCACATTGTCACTGCCGGTGCGATCGATCGCGGTCCATAGCGCACGGATTTCCTCCGCCGCCATCCAGTCCTGCGAGTCCAGCAGCACGACGGCATCGACCTCGCGAGCAGGAAGGCTCTCCAGGAACAGCCGAAGATTGGCATGGACCGGAATGACCAATCCCGCGCCGTCTCGCATCCGCTCAAACTGGCAAGCTTGCAAATAAGGCGGAAGACAGCGATCGCCGGGACCGGGGTAACTGCGATGCAGCGCCTGCCAGGCAAAATAATTTGTGGCGTTCGGGTGACCGTTGATGAGGCGCAATAGCCGCTCGTGAAGCACTTCGTTGAGTGGCGCGCCTGCTCCCAGCAGGACCCGCTGCTGGGGTGGAATGCCGAGACTGAACAGCAACGCGGGAGTTTCGGTGATCAGCCGCGCCAGCGGCGCATGAAACAGGCGATGCAGGCGATCCAGCGCCTGAAGGCGTTCGGGAGCGTCCGGTTTGCCATTCAGTAACGCCGTGAGATCGATCCGGGCCAATTTCGCCAGCAGGTGAGCGAGACCGATGAAGCGGCCGAGCATGCCGTGGCGGTAGAAGCCGTCCGTGAAATAAGCGTGCCGCGGCCGTCCAATGACGTTGCGTCTGTCCCAATAGGCGCGCGCATCCGCATCCAAAATCGGTCGGAGTCGCTCTCGATAGAGCCTGGAGTTGGAGACTGAGGCGGCCTCACCAAAGAACTGCCAGAACTGGGCATAGTCGGGGAAGGCCTGAAGGCCCGCGAGCTTGAGCTTGAGCAGCGAGAGATGCGCTTCGTTGAGGTCGACCGCATATACTTGAGCCGGCTGCGCGGTGAGATAGGACAGCGCGTTGCACCCGCCGGACGAAATGGTGACGATGGTGGATCCGAGGGGGAGCTGCAACGCGGCGAGATCGGCTTCCGGGTCTTCCCAGATCTGGGTGTAAACCAGGCGGCGAAACCAGAATGCAAACAGCCTGTCCCAAATGGTCGATTCGTGCTGGCCCCTGCTGTTGCGGACCGCGTCCGCGATAAGTTGCGTACCCATTCATCCCTCGAATCAGCAATTCGACCAAAATATCTCGCGCGCGCTGCAGTTTTGCGACAGCGGCGAGAGGCGATGACAAAGATGACAGGTCCACGTGTCACACGCCTGTCGCGCGAACATCCGAAGGGAATGAGCGACGCACGCGATACGAGGCACATGAATGTCTGGGTATTCCTCCGATGTCGGCGCAGACGCCTCATGGCTGCTTGAGGCGACCGACCGCATGAACCGGATGTATCGCCGGCAGCGCCACATCTACGATGGGACACGGCGCTACTACCTGCTCGGCCGAGACGAACTGATCGCCGGCCTGCAGCCCGCTCCCGGAGCAAGCGTGCTGGAAATTGGCTGTGGCACGGGCAGAAACCTGGTATCGGCCGCCCGGCGTCACCCCGATGCACGGTTTTTCGGCATCGACGTTTCGACCGAAATGCTGACGTCCGCGATTTCAGCCATTTCACGCCACGGCCTGACCGACCGAATTCGCGTCGCGCATGGCGTGGAACGGCATTCGACCCAAATTTCCTTTTCGGCGTTGCCTCGTTCGACCATGTGATGATTTCTTATAGTCTCTCGATGATTCCAGAATGGCGTCGGGTTCTCCAGGCGGCGGCAAACTCCTTAAGGCCCGGCGGCCGGTTGCACGTCGTGGACTTTGGCGGTCAGGAGCGATTGCCGGGGGTAATCCGCGCGCTGCTGCGGCGGTGGCTTGCGATGTTCGACGTCACACCGCGCGACGATCTTGAGCGCGCCCTGTCAGCGATGGCCAAGGCGACCGGCGCCGATTTGGAGTTCGAACGCCCCTTCCGAGGTTACGCCCAATACGCCGTGCTGACGCTTGCTTCGGAGCCGAGGGTATCGTGAGCGGCTGGCTCGCCTTGCTCGCGGCGGGATTGCTCGAGATCGCCTGGGCGTTCGGCCTGAAATATTCCGATGGAATGACCCGATTTTGGCCGGCCGCCGCAACCCTGATTTCAATCGCGCTCAGCTTCGGATTTATGGCGATGGCCTTGCGGTCGCTGCCGTTCGGCACCGCCTATGCGGTCTGGACCGGGATCGGAGCGGCGGGCAGCATTCTCGTTGGCATGCTTGTCTACAGCGAGTCCATGGACCCGGTTCGGCTCGTTTGCCTGACGCTGATCGTGGTGGGAATGGTCGGGCTCAAGCTCAATTCGCCGGTGTAAGACCCAAGGCGCAGCGTCAATACGTACTTTAGAGTCTGATTCAACTGAGTTGAATCAGACTCTAGCGTTATCTGTTTGTTTAAGCATGATCTTTTCGGAAAACCGGTGCCCACTTTTCCGGATCATGCTCTAACGCTTCCCGTGCAGACTTCTCCAGCCTTCGACGCCGCCGAACAGCACAAGTGCGAGTACAAAGGGAAGCAGGTGATAGAGGAATCGAAACATTAGGAGTGCCGCGATCAGCGGTTCCTTGCCTTCGCCGCCAAGCCCCAGCAATATCGCGGCGTCGAAGACCCCAATTCCCGCCGGGGTGTGGCTCGCGAAGCCCAACAATGTCGCGGCAATGAAAACGGTGATCAGTCGGAAAATGTCGATATTCGTTCCAGCCGGAATGAGCACGTACATCGCGAGCGCTGCGGCGGTGAGATCGAATAGCCCGATCACGATCTGCAGCAAGACCAAAGGTCCGGAAGGAAGCCATACCGGCCATCGCCGGGTTCCGATGATTCGGGGCGAGAGCCACGCCCACACCGTGAAGGCAACGAGTCCCAAGAGCAGCGCCGTCGCCAACCCTTGATTGACGAACTTCGGCACGTAGTCGAGCAGGCTGATGGTTCCGGGATCGCTGAGCAGGCTTAGCCCCAGCGCCGTCAGGTTGCCCAGCCAGAAGGTGAGTCCGGTCAGAAAACAGATATTCGCAACGTCGAAGACGCCAAGACCGTGGTGGGAATAGATTCGATAGCGGATGATCGGCGAGACCAGTGAAACCGCTCCGACGCCATGGGCGATCGGATAGCTGGTGAAGCTCGCCAGCGCCGCGATCCGATACGGAATCTCCGGATGACCGATCGTGCGAAGCGCCAATAGATCGTAGAAGGTCAAGCTTCCATAAGAAGCCGTGACCAGCATCATCGCCAGCGCGATGAGACCCGTGTCGGTACGCCGAACGACCGCCAACACTTCCTGATAGTCGACATTCTTGAGCGCATGCGTCAGCGCGAACAAAGCCATGGCCGCGATTGCGACGCTGATGACAACACCCAATCCTCTCAATCGGGCGCCGCTCCGAAGCGTCTTTTGCAGCACAATGACTTCCAATGTTTTTTGCCCTCACGGGCATCGGCTTCGACGGTCGTTCCGCTTGATTCGGTGGCCGATATAACGCGTCTGACACGTTGTTGTGACAATCACGTTACGGTTAGGTTCTAAGGTGCGCGGACTCGAGAAATGTTCATCGCCAATCGAAATCCCGACGCATTGTAGTCGCACCCCGTTCACGCAGCCTCGGTAAGACACGCGCGAGAATTCAATTCGTCGAGGCTGCATGGACGCGGATATCGAATACGACCTCACGCCGGATCAATGGGACGCGCTAAAGGCGCTTCGTGTGCCCGCTCCGAAATGTAGGATCGCGAATCGATTCGTTGTCGAAAGTCTCGTCGCACTTCAACTGGCCGAAATGATCGGCGACGACCCTGTCATTACGCCCAAAGGCCGTAGCGTGCTTTTGCGAGGCTCGCCGCAACTTTGGGACTTGGCGGCCTGACGTCTATCCGGAGCCGCCCGTATACCGGCGCCAGCCAAGGCGATCTCTATGAAGTCCGGAAATGTCGAAGGCGATTTTGGTATGCGTATGGGCGGCCAGATTCAGCCGGCCGCCCACTCGGTATTCAACTCTTCAGGTTCAACTACTTCATCGCCTCGTAGACGGCGAAAGAGTAAGCGCCCTCCGGCTTTTTGGTAATGACGGGATCTGATCCGCCCGACATCAAGGTCGCAATCGTTCGCTCGTAATCCTTGACGTCCAACTTGCCGTCCGCGGCGCCGAGCAGCTTGCCGACTTCGGTCATCATTCGCTTCTGGTCTTTTTCGGTTTTCGCACCGGTCGAGTCACCGGCCAGAATGATCTTCACAGCTTCATCCGGGTGGTTCTTGGCGTAGTCCCAGCCCTTCATCGAAGCCTTGACGAATTTCGCCATCTTGGCGACGAACGCCGGATCCTTCAGGTTCTTTTCCAGCACATACAGGCCGTCCTCCAGTGTCGCGACGCCTTCGTCTTCATATTTGAAGACGGCGAGCTGGCTCGGTTTGTAGCCGCCATCGATGACCTGCCAATACTCGTTGTAAGTCATCGTCGAAACGCAATCGGCCTGTTTCTGAAGCAGTGGATCCACATTGAAGCCCTGCTTGATGATCTTGATTCCGCTCGCAGAACCGTCGGTCTTGTAACCAAGCTTCGACATCCAGGACAGGAACGGATACTCGTTGCCGCCGTACCAGATTCCGATGGTCTTACCCTTGAAGTCGGCGGGCTTTTTGATGCCGGTTTCAGCGCGGCAGGTCAGTTCCAATCCGGATCGCTTGAACGTCTGCGAGATATTGACCAACGGCACGCCCTTCTCGCGCGACGCCAATGCCGACGGCATCCAGTCGACCACGACATCGGCGCCACCGCCGGCAATCACCTGCGGGGGCGCTACGTCCGGTCCGCCCGGCTTGATCGTGACGTCGAGCCCGACGTCCTTGTAGAAGCCCTTCTCCTTGGCAACAAAGTAACCGGCGAACTGGGCCTGCGCGACCCACTTCAGCTGAATGTTTACTGTGTCCGCCGCTTGCGCGGTCGCCAACGACAAACCCATCGTCACGCCCGTTGCGAGTGCCACTATGTTCTTCATTCGATACTCCGCTGAGAACCCGCCGAGTCAGGTTCGATAGGATGGATGCCAAAACGTGGTCGCGCGCTCGGCAAGCGCGACAAGTCCGTAGAAAGCCATTCCCGCGATCGCGGCGAGAGCGATTTCCGCCCACACCATGTCGATCGCCATTCGCCCCGCTTCCGTTGAGATGCGAAAGCCAATTCCTTGCGTCGGTGTCCCGAAGAATTCGGCGACGATCGCGCCGATCAACGCCAGCGTGGCATTGATCTTCAGCGCATTGAAGATGAACGGCAACGCCGCCGGCAAATAAAGTTTCGTCAGAGTCTGCCGATGATCCGCACCATAGGATCGCATCAGGTCGCACTCCATATGCCCCGAAGCGGATAATCCGGCGAGCGTATTCACCAACATCGGAAAGAATGTCACGAGCGCCACGACGGCGGCCTTGGACGGCCAATCGAAGCCGAACCACATCACCATGATCGGCGCCACACCGACGAGCGGCAATGCCGAAAAGAAATTACCGAGCGGAAGCAAGCCGCGCCCCAGAAAAGCGAAGCGTTGCGCGACGATCGCGACCAAGAGGCCCGCGCCGCAGCCGATGACGTATCCGATCAACACGCCGCGAATAAAGGTCTGGACGAAATCTTGTCCGAGGGTCGGCAACGATGCGCCGAATCTCACCGCCGCTGCGCTCGGCGCCGGCATGATCACCGGTGATACGCCGAAGCCACGCACTAAAACTTCCCAGAGATAAAATACCACCGCCCCAAACAACAGCGGGATGGTCAGATCAAGCGCGCGACGCGCTGGCCCCGCACGCGGTCGCATCGAAGCAAGCTGCATCACACAAAGGGCGGCCACGAGCCAGACCGAAAGCACCATCGACCAGAAGCCCACCGCGGCTGATCCCGCAATGGTCTGGTCGCGCAGCAACGCGAGCGTCGCCGCAGATCCGGATACGACCCCGCCGATGCCGAGCGCAACCGCGAGCATTCCACCGCGCCATGCCGCGATGACAAATAAAAGCGCCGCGCTCATTGTCGCCATCAATATTGCCGGTCTTGCCTGCAATGTACCCGTCGGCTCCGTCGAAAGCGGCAGGATCAGCGCCATCGAGATACCGGCCGCCGACAACAGAGGCCCAAGGCTCAGCCTGCGCGGGATCATGGCCGTGATCCCATTCGCGACCCGACCACGCGTTCCGCCAGGCCCACCAACGCGATCAATCCAGAGGCGAGGATCGCCGAGGTCAACAGCGTCGCCCAGATCTGGATAGTCTGTCCGTAATAGGAGCCCGCAAGCAACCTTGCGCCAATTCCAGCCTCTCCGCCGGTTGGCAATTCGGCGACGATGGCGCCGATCAGCGAGATCGTGATCGCGACCTTCAAGCTGGCGAAGAGATAAGGCACCGCCGACGGCCAGCGCAGCTTCGCCAGCACTTGTCTTGAGGTGGCCGACCACGTCCGCATCAGATCGAGCTGCATCGGATCGGGTGCGGTGAAACCCTTCACCATCCCGATCGTGATCGGGAAAAAACACAGATACGCCGATATGATCGATTTCGGCAGCAGACCTTGCAATCCCATCGCACCGAGCACCACGATGAAGATCGGCGCCAGCGCCAGAATCGGCACCATCTGCGAGCAGATGATCCAGGGCAGAAGACTTCTCTCCAGCACACGGCTGTGCACGATCATCAGCGCCAGACCTATCCCAAGCAGTGCGCCTAGCACGAAGCCAAGCAACGTCGCCGACAACGTCACCATGGAATGATAGACAAGGCTGCGCGGCGCGGTTGGCGCGTAACCGAAAACCGAATCGACGAAGGCTTCGATCACCTGGTGCGGTGCCGGCAGCAGCGGTCGTTCCGCACTCATGGTGCCGCCAATCAGTTCCGAAACGGTGTAAGGCGCCTCCTCCCGCTCGAAGGCATCGCGCACCAGCGAAAGGTTCATTAACACGGCGGCGACGTACCAGATCGCAATCAACGCCAGAACGACGGTCGCAATCGGCGCATAATGAACGAACAGCGGATGACGCCGCAGCGTGCCGACACCCGGCACCGGGAAAGCGAGCGCACTACTCGTCATAGGAATGCCCCGCCCGAAGGCCGACGCGCACGCGCTGTGCGATCTTGAGAAATTCCGGCGTCTCGCGGATTTCCAGGGTGCGGTCGCGCGGAAAGTTACAATCAATGACGTCGATAATTCGTCCTGGCCGCGGTGACATCACCACGATCTTGCTCGACAGGAACACCGCTTCCGGAATCGAATGCGTGACGAACAGCACCGTTTTTCCGGTCTTGTCCCACAATTGCAATAGTTGCTCGTTGAGGTGATCGCGGACGATCTCGTCGAGTGCGCCGAACGGCTCGTCCATCAACAATAATGCCGGATCGAACGACAACGCACGCGCAATCGAGACTCGCTGCTGCATACCGCCGGACAATTGCCAGGGGAACTTGCGCTCGAAGCCGGTGAGATTGACCAGCGCCAGATAACGCGCCGCTCGCTGCCGCTGCTCGCTTTCCGAAAAACCCATGACTTCCAGCGGCAGCTTTAGGTTCTTTTCGATCGTGCGCCACGGGAACAACGCGGGCGCCTGGAACACGTAGCCATATCTGCGCTCGAGGCGTGCCTTTTCCACGCTCATGCCATTGACCAGAAGTGTGCCGGCCGTCGGTTGCTGGAGATCGGCGATCACCCGCAACATCGTGGTTTTGCCGCAGCCGGAGGGACCGATGAAGGAAACGAATTCGCCGTTGGCGATCTGCAGACTGACATTCGACAGCGCGTCAACCTTGCCATCGCTGGTCTCGAACGTCAGCGAAACATTGCGAACGTCGACCGCCAGATGCTGCGGCACCGGTCCGGATTCAGCCATGGCGTTCGCTGTCTTGTTCATGCGTACCGGTTCGATTGGAGCGACAAACGGCTCTTGTCCGTCCGGACGCAGCGTAGCGCCCGGATTATCCACCTTCAATGACTTCAATATCTGTAACGCCAAGGGCAAATACTGACAAACACCGCCGCAAATGGCGCGCTCAATGTTTGCGCATGCAGAGATATTAATGGGCACCAATAACCATCGGGGTCAAACATACACCCATCGGATTTTCAGATGGCGAAAATCGACCCGATTTTTTGACTTGCGCGGGGGGCCGTCTCATACTTTGAGCGCGGCGTCTCGTCCATGGACCGCGACCGCATGTCCGTTGATTGTACGCGAGCGCCATGAAGCCTGCTCCCTTCAAATACGTCGCCGCCACCTCGCTGAAGCACGCACTTTCGCTCAAGGCCGAACACGGCGACGACGCGAAATTTCTGGCCGGCGGACAGAGCCTGATACCCACGATGAATTATCGCCTGGCTCAACCGGCGATTTTGATCGACATCAATGGGCTTGAGGGCCTCGCCGGCATTCGTCCGACGCAGGGAACGACACGGATTGGAGCCGTTACGCGTTATCGGGCATTGGAGCGCGATGCGACGTTTGCACAGACGTTCCCCTTGATCGGCGAAGCACTGCCACACATCGCCCACCCGCAAATCAGAAATCGCGGCACAGTCGGCGGAAATCTCTCGCACGCCGACCCGGCCTCGGAACTTCCTGCGATTTCACTCGCGTTGCGCGCCCGATTTCGCGTTCAGGGGGACAAACAAGAACGATGGATCGAAGCATCGGATTTTTTCGTGGGCGCATTGACGACCGATCTTGCACCCGATGAGATGCTCGTCGAAGTCGAGTTGCCCTCGCCAAAGCCGCGCTCGGGGTCCTGCTTCATGGAGATCGCGCGCCGGCGCGGCGATTTCGCGATCGTCGGTGTGGCCGCGATGATGACGTTTGGCGAAGATAACGAATGCACCAATGTGCGGCTGGCTTTTTGTGGGGTGGGTGAAACCCCGATCGATGCAAGTTCGGCGGCCGATGGTCTCATCGGAGATGCGCCGACCGAAAAAGCGATCCGTGATGTTGCGGCCTCCGTGCGGAAGATGATTGAGCCGGCTGGCAGCGTTCACGCCACGGCGGAGTATCAGCGCCACATCGCCGGCATTCTCACCGAGCGCGCCTTGCAGACAGCCTATAGGCGGGTACGCGATGGACACTGACCACCACGAAATCACAGTGTCGGTGAACGGTGCAAGTTACAAGCGGCGCGTGGAATCGCGCTTGTTGTTGAGCGACTTTCTTCGCCACGATCTTGCCCTTGCCGGCACGCATGTCGGCTGCGAGCACGGTGTCTGCGGTGCCTGTACGATCCTGCTCGACGGCCAGCCCGTGCGCTCATGCCTGATGCTGGCTGTGCAAGCCAAAAATCACGAGATCTCGACCATCGAAGGCCTAGCGGGCAAGAACGGCGAATACCACCCGCTGCAGCAAGCGATGCACGATCATCACGGCCTGCAATGCGGTTACTGTACGCCCGGTATCCTGATGACCATGACGGCATTTCTGAAGGAACACGCCGCACCCAGCGAACACGAAGTGCGCGAGGCGCTTTCGGGAAATTTGTGCCGTTGCACCGGCTACCAGAACATCGTCGATGCCGTGATGTCGGCCGCCGAACGGATGCGGAGCTGATGGAAGATGTCCACCCGCACATTCGGCGAGCCGATCAAACGCAACGAAGACCGCAGGCTTCTCACCGGCCAGGCCTTGTTCATCGACGACGTAGAGCTCCCGGGCATGTTGCACGCCGCGTTGCTGCGCAGTCAGGTGGCGCATGCGAAAATCCGCAAGATCGACCTTTCCAAGGCGTTGCAGCGGCCCGGCGTCGTGGCGGCCTACGTCGCGCGCGACCTCGGCGACTATTGGCGACCAGGCCCCCTATTGGTGCCGCCACCTCCAATTGCGGGGGTTGTCTTCAACGCACGGACTCAGGTTCCGCTCGCCAAGGACAAGGTCCGCCACGTCGGCGAGCCGCTCGCGATCGTGATCGCCGAGAGCCGCTATATCGCCGAAGATGCGCTCGACGATATCGATGTCGAACTCGAGCAGCTTCCGGCGGTGGTCGACATGGAAAAAGGCTTGAGCGCCGGATCGACGCTCGTTCACGAGGACGTCGGCTCCAACGTCTCAGCCCATGTCCGGCAAACCAAGGGCAACTATACTGCGGCCGCGGCAAAGGCAGATCGCATCATCAAGCGCCGTTTCTACTATGAGCACGGCATTTCGTCGCCGATCGAAACCCGTGGCGTCGTTGCGCAATGGGATGGGCGCGCCAACCAGATGACGATCTGGGATACGACGCAGGCGCCGGTCTTCGTCCGCAATGGTTTGGCCGGCATGCTCGGACTCAACGAACGGCAGGTACGCGTGATCGCACCCTTCGTCGGCGGCGGGTTCGGGCCGAAGATCATGATGTTTTATCCCGAGGAAGTGCTGCTTCCGTGGGTGTCGATGAAGTTGAACCGGCCGATCAAATGGATCGAGGACAGGCTGGAGCATTTCTTCGCCACCACCCATGAGCGGGGACAGATTCACGACGCCGAAATCGCGCTCACCGGCGATGGCCGCATTCTCGGCATCAAGGATGTGTTCCTGCACGACGGAGGCGCCTTCGATCCGTATGGGCTGACCGTGCCGATCAACAGCCAGTGCACCCTGCTCGGCCCCTATGTCGTGCCGAACTACGACAGCACCTTCACGCAAGTGTTCACCAACCTGCCGACCGTCACGCCCTATCGCGGCGCCGGACGCCAGCACGGCGTGTTCGTGATGGAGCGGCTGCTGGATTTCGCGGCGCGTGAACTGAACATCGAGCGTGCCGAAATTCGGCGGCGGAATCTGATTCCGCCCGACGCCTTCCCTTACAAGAACGAAATCATCTATCAGGATTTCGCGCCGCTCGAATATGACAGCGGCAACTACGAGCCGGTGCTCGACCTGGTGCTGGAAGCGATCGGGTACAAGGCATTTAAGGACGAACAGGCCGCGGCACGCCTTCAAGGTCGCCACATCGGCATCGGCGTCGCCTGTTACGTCGAAGGCACCGGGATTGGCCCCTATGAAGGGGCCAAAGTTCAGGTGCAATCGAACGGCAAGGTCAGTGTCGCAACCGGGATCGGCACCCAGGGACAGGGACATTTCACCGTTTTTGCCCAGATCGCCGCCGATCAGCTTGGTGTCAAAGTCAGCGATGTCGACGTCGTCACCGGCGATACCGATCAGTTTTATTGGGGCGCCGGCACCTTTGCCAGCCGTGGCGCCGTAGTCGCCGGCAATGCCGTCAACGAAGCCTCAAAGGTGGTGCGAAAGAAGGCTTTGAAGCTGGCGAGCGATTTGTTCGAATGCTCCGAAGACGACCTCGTGATCGAAGACGGCAAGGTTTCGATCGTCGGAATCCCCGAAAAGTTCGTCAAGCTCGGCGAGCTCGCGAACCGAGCCAATCCGATGCGCGGAGCTGTTCAGCCGGGCACGGAACCGGGACTGGAATCGACGCAATATTTCGGACCTCCGATGGGTACGACGGCAAATGGCGTTCACGCCATGATCGTCGAAATGGACCCGCAGACGTTCGACCTGAAAATCTTGAAATACGTCGTGGTGCATGACTGCGGCACCGTGATCAATCCAATGATTCTGGCAGGACAAATTCAAGGCGGTGTCGCGCAAGGGATCGGGAACGCGTTCTACGAGAAACTGGCATTCGACGAACAGGGCCAACTCCTGAACGCTTCGCTGGCGGACTATCTCTTGCCGACCGCGCTGGAGGTGCCGCGGATGGAACTCGCCCACACCGTGACGAAATCGCCGCTCAATCCGATGGGGATCAAGGGCGCGGGCGAAGCCGGCGCCATTCCGGTCGGGCCTCTGTTTGCGCAAGCGATCGAAGACGCGCTCGATCTGAACGGCCGCGGCGTCGAATTACTCGAAATTCCGCTGAGCCCGAGCCGCCTATTCGAACTCACCCGGAACGCGCAGCGATAGGTGACGCATGATCCTGGTCACAGGTGCAGGCGGAAAGACCGGCAAAGCCGTTCTCAAAGCGCTGGCTGCCCGCGGCGCACCGGTGCGTGCGTTCGTCCGAAGCGCCGCGCATGAGGCGTCCCTGACGGCGATAGGCGTCAGGGACGTCGTCGTGGGTCCAATGGACGATGCGGATTCGGTTTCCCGGGCGGTGAAGGGGATGGATGCGATCTATCACATCTGTCCAAACGTCAGTCCGCATGAAGTCGTTTTTGCAAAGGCGCTCGTTGCTGCCGCCACCCATTCGGGGGTCTCGCGGCTCGTCTATCATTCCGTGCTGCATCCGCAGATCGAGGCGATGCCGCATCACTGGAACAAACTGCGGGTCGAGGAGATGCTGTTTGGCTCCGCGCTCGACGTCACTATTCTACAGCCCACCGCCTATATGCAAAACAGCCTCGTCGAACGGGATCGCATGGTGAGTGACGGCGTCTATCGCGTGCCCTATCCCATCGAAACACGCCTTAGTCTCGTCGATCTCGATGATGTCGCCGAGGCGGCCGCGATCGTGTTGACGAACGATGGCCATTCGAGCGCCACTTACGAACTGGTCGGCACGCCGCCGCTCCGTCAGATCGAGATCGCCGAGACTTTCGGAAAAGCCTTGAAGAAAACCATTCGCGCTGAGGCCGAAACCATCGAAGACTGGGAACAGCGCGCCCGCAATAGCGGCATGGGCGACTACCAACGGGAGACCTTGACAAAAATGTTCCGCGCCTATGCGCGCGATGGCCTCAAGGGCAATCCCAACGTGCTCGGCTGGCTCCTTGGGCGACCGCCGACGCCGCTCGCCAGCTTTGCCGCGCGAACGGCCGCGGCTCAGGCGTGAGGCGGCCACCCAATGGGGTGGATTTGCTGAACGATCTTCATGACGGATAGAATCAGGGGTTCTTCGAAACGCGGACCGACAATCTGGATTCCCACCGGCAATCCATCGCTGGTCTGGCCGGCCGGCACACTTCCTCCGGGCAAGCTCATCAAGGTGATCAGGAACGAGCCGGCGATCCAGTCGGTGTAATTTTCGAGTTTTTTGCCATTGATCAGCGTCGGGAAATTCATCTCCACCGGAAATTGCTTCACCGGCGATTGAGGCGTGATCAGAAGGTCATATTTTCCGAACAGATCAAAGAAGCGCTGGAATAGCTGCGCGCGCATCTGCTCGGACGCGGCAAAATCCAGGGCAGTCACTTTGAGACCCGCCTTGACGTTGCCTTTGAGATTAACCCCGAATTCCTCCAGACGGTCGAGATTGGCAAATTGCTGTCCGACCATCCAAAGCCCGCGCCACGCTTGATAGGGCGACTTCCCGTCGGAGATGTCGAAGGCAATCTCTTCCACCGTTGCACCGGCGTCGCGCAGCGACATCGCCGTCGACCGGCAAATATCATCGATCTCCGGCTCGACGCCTATACCGGCGATGTCGGACACGTAAGCGATGCGCAGGCCCTGGACGTCCCTAGCGTCAGCGACGATGGCGCGGGCACTGGCCCATGGCGGCGCGACCGAAATCGGCGAAGCGCGGCTGAAGCCTGCGATCGCGTCCAACATCAGCGCGGCATCTTCGGCGGAGCGCGCCAGCGGCCCGTGAACCTGACCGGGATCCCAGGCGAGCGGCATAGGCCAGTTCGGCGTCAATCCTGGTGTCGGACGGATGCCGACGATGCCGCAGAACGAGGCCGGCATTCGGATCGAGCAGCCGAAATCCGTGCCCTGCGCCAGCGGCACCATCCCGGTCGCCACCGCGACCGCCGATCCGCCGGAGGAGCCGGCGGGACTCAACGCCGGATTCCAGGGATTGCGGGTGACGCCGAACACGTCGTTGAACGTATTGGCGCCGGCTGCGAACTCCGGCGTGTTGGTCTTGCCGAGCACGATCGCGCCGGCCGCTTTCAGGCGTCGCACCACTTCGGCATCCTCGGCCGGCACGTTGTCTTTGAACAGCGGCGAGCCATAGGTGGTGCGGATGCCCGCCGTCGGCGTGACATCCTTGATGACCACCGGCAAACCATGCAGTGCGCCGAGCTTGTCGCCGCGTATCACGGCCGCTTCGGCGTCTTTGGCCAAAGTCCGCGCGGCATCGGCCACCAGAGTGACGATGGCGTTGAGTTTCGGATTGACGCGCGCGATCGTGGCGAGATGGGCGTCGAGCACCTCGACCGGGCTCACCGCTTTGGTCGCAATCAGCGACGCCAGTTCGACAGCCGTCTTGCGGCTCAGATTCTCAGCCATGTCAGATTTTCCGTTACTTGCCCGACCAATGCACGAAGCGACGCTCGATCGTGAGGAACAGGAGATTGAGGCCATAGCCGAGCGCGCCTGCGGCAAAGATCGCGGCATACATATCGGGCATGTTGAACAACTGCTGCGCCTCGAACACACGCTGGCCGAGTCCATCGGACGAACCGATGAACATCTCGGCGACGACGACGATCACCAGCGCCAACGAAACACCATTGCGCAGCCCGACGAATGTCTGCGGCAGCGATTCCAGCAGCATCACATCCCAGAGCACCCTGACGCGGGATGCACCCATCACACGCGCGGCAAGAATTCGCGTCTTGCGCGCGTTCATCACGCCATAGGCGACGTTGAACAGGATCACCAGCGCCGCGCCAAAGGCGGCGACAGATATCTTTGTGCGATCACCGACGCCGAACAGCACCAGAAACAATGGGAACATCGCTGACGCCGGGGTCGATCGAAAGAACTCGATCAAGAATTCGACCGAGCGATAGAGCTTTTCCGACGAGCCGAGCATGATACCGACGGGAATCGCGATCACCGCCGCGATCGCGGTGGAATAGATCGTGCGCTCGGCCGTCTTGAGGAAATCAACCCCGAGCTTGCCGCTGGTCATCCCAATCCACATCGCGCGGAACGTCGCGATCGGTGACGGCAGCAAGACCGGGTCGACCACCCGCGCCCATACCGTCAACGACCAGATGGCCAACAGTACCGCTACGCCAACGAAAGGAAGGAATGTCTGCAGTCGTTTCATCGCGGTTTCACGCTTTACGAACCTCGCGCTGGAACACTTCGAGACAATGCCCCTTGGTGCTGATGAAGTCGGCTTCCGACATCGTCTTGAGCGTGCGCGGACGCGGCGCGTTATAATGGACGAATTCGACCGCGCGGGCGGGATGACGGGATAATAACAGGATGCGATCCGACAGATACACGGCTTCTTCCAGATCGTGCGACACCAGCACCGTTGTGGTCGCCGTTTCCACGAAAATGCGCTGTAGCTGTTCGCGCATGAACAGCGTCATTTCATAGTCCAGAGCAGAAAATGGTTCGTCGAGGAACAGGATTTCCGGCTCGACAATCAGCGCCCGCATGATCGAGACCAGTTGCTGCTGTCCCCCGGACATCTGGTAGGGGTAAAGGTTCAGATCGATCTTGACGTTGAGATTGGCGACAATTTTCTCCACGCGGGTGATGCGTTCGGCCTTCGGCACCCCCATCACCTTCAACGGATAAGCGATGTTGTCGAACGCGCGAAGCCAGGGAAACATCGCTTCGCGATAGTTCTGGAACACGTAGCCGAATTTGATGTCGCTGAGCGGCTGCCCGTCGAACAGAATTTCACCGGCATCGAGGGGAACCAGTCCCGCAATGATATTGATCAGCGTGCTCTTGCCGCAGCCATTCGGGCCGAATACCGACATCAGCTTGCCGCGCGGAATGTCGAAATCGAAATTGTCGTAGATCGTGGCGTCGGAAAATCGTTTGGTCAGCCCGCGGATCGTGACGTGGGGAGCTGTCCGATGCGCCGAATCGTAAACCTTCTCCGCCAAATTGATCCTGCCAGCTAACTGTGCTCCGGCCACGGGCGCCTCAGAATTTCTGCAGAACTTTGGTGACATCCACCTTTTCAGGAACAATCCCGATCGAGTTTCCAAAATCGGCAAGCTTCTGCAAATCTTCGATCTGCTTTGGGCTCATGTCGCCCACCATGACGTATCCCAACATCGAAACCATATCTACGACGTTGTCAGGCGTGAACGTGTTCTTGGCGAGATATTTACGTGCTTCGTCCGGATTGTTGTTGATGAAATCGATGGCCGTGCCCCACGCCGCGGCAAAACGTTTGGCGACGTCGGGCCGCTTCTGGATGAAATCGCTGGTCATGGCACAGCCCGCCGCATAAGCGTCGGCGGCCTCATCGCCGAGGATATATTTGGAGATGACGCCGGCCTCGAGCGAGCGTGCGACGCCAGCCTTGATCATCATCGACGCATTGGGCTCAAGCGTATACCCTCCGTCGAACGTCCCGGCGGTGATGGCGTTGATGTGTTGTCCCATGTCGAGCTGATCGATGGTATAATCACCCTCCTTCAGTCCGTTCTTGGCCAGAATGGCTTTGGCCGTGCCGAGATTGGCCGGCCCTGGCGCCGACATTAATTTGGCACCCTTCAGATCGGCAATCGTATCGGCCTTGAAGCCGTTGCGGACCACGAATTGTTCCATCTTCCAGACTTTGGTCTGGCTGTTGAGGCTGATGTACTTCGCCACACCGGGCTTCTTCACATTGGCATTCAAGCCCTCGAGGGTGATGAGAACCACCGACACCTCGATCTGGTTGGTCATCATCGCCGCGACATTCGGCGGGCCACCCATCAGCTTGGTCATCTCCGGCTCGATGTTCTGATCCTTGAAGAACCCCCGCTCCAGCGCGACGAAATAGGGCAACGATGAACTGATGGGGAACAGACCCACCGAGACCTTGTCCTGCGCCACCGCCTCCCCTGACGCGATAGCGGTCAGGGCCAGCATTGCGACGGCGCAGATCGTCAGATTCAGCGATTTCATCGTCCGCTCCTCTCTTCCACCTTACGAGCACCTGCCGGCGCGAGGCCAGTAAACACTCATATTCGAGCAAGGAACGTGCCGGTTTTACTCGTCGAGCTCCACAATGGCGATCACGGGACCGCCGCCATGCGGGCCCTGATGCATGGCGTCCACCGAGACGAACACCGCCGGATCGCCGATCGCCAGCGCCGCCACACCGCCCACCGCGGCCTTCGAATGGCGGTGATGATGGACGTCCGAATCGTCGAGCATGATCTGCCGTCGCCCCCGCAGCGTACCCCTGCGGTCAGCCTCGCATTTCATGAAGCAATTGACGACACGGCCCTTGAGATCTTCCGACCGCGGCCTCTCCGGCAACTCGATTCCGGCGTCGCGAATAGAGTCGTAAATGCCATCGATATCGAGCGCGTCGCGCATGACGGAATGGCCGATGCGGTAGCGGCCGCCGGCGCCGGCCCTGTTGCCGAGAAGGACGATCTGCGCCTGGGTCAGTTCCACGCCCGAAGAACAAGAGGCCACCGACGAATACAGATCTAGATCCTTGCAGATCTGCTCAGCCTTTGGCATCGGCACCTCGCCCAGCGCCACGGCAATGCCGAGCGCGGTCGTGCCGTTGGAAACGCCCATCGAATCGTGGACCTCGCAGGCCAGCGTCTGATGGCGCGATTCCGCATCGCGGACCGAATCGATGGTCAAAAGGGGCGTCTTGGTCTGGACGTAATGCACGTCCTTCGGATCCGATATCCCGGCATCCTTCATCGCCGCCTTGACGGCGTCGGCGACCTTTTGAACCATCGCCGGACGTCCGATGTCCTCTGGCAGCAATTCCGCGCTCAGCGCCGTGCCGATCACGAGGCGCGACTTGTCGGCCGGACCGGTCTTGTTGTTGCGTGCGAAGATCGTGGCGTGGGGCGTGATGACGCCGTCGCAACCGCCGGACCAAACCATCGGTATGTTGTGGATCTCGGCCTCAGATCGTGTGCCACGCTTGAACAACACGCGCCGGAACGCCTGGTCGGCCAGAATGCGGGTGAAATCGTTGACGCCGCCATTGCCTTCGGTCTTGCCGATGACCGCGATGACCTCCTCGGCGGCGAACTTGCCGACCGCGATCAATCCCTCAAGGCCGCTCGCGTCCTGAACGGTTTTTAGCTCGACCTTCGCAACTTCAATCGCCATTCTCTCGTGCTCCTGAAACGAAAAAAACTGATCAATGCGGCAACGGCGCTGGGATGCGCTGACCGGACTTCGGTAGCGCTTTCCGATATCCGGAACGATCTTTCACGCGCGCAATCCAGCTTTGCACCGCCGGCTTGTCCGACCACATCCCGGCAAAGTTCAACTCTTCGAGTCGATCAACGAAAGGCGCAATGGAAATGTCCGCGAGCGAAAACGCGTCGCCGCCAAACCAACGGGACTCTTGCAGGCGCGCCTCCATCTTGTCCAGCGCTTCGATCATCACCGAGCGCGCCGCTTCAACCTCCTCCCGATCAGGCACGAGACCGCGTGACGCGTTGCGCAGCCGCGCCGCTTTTTCAGGCGTCGGCGAATTGGCGATCCGTTCCTCGATTAACGCGGCCGGCATATCCGCAAATGCCTTTCGCAGCATCAACTGATAGGTCGGACCTCGCACGGCGGGATGCAGCACATCTTCCTCGAATTTGATCCAGATGCGCATCCGCGTCCGTTCGTACGGGTCGACCGGCGAAAGCCGCGGGCCGTGGAAGCATTCGTCAATATATTCGTTGATTACCGACGATTCGACGATAACACGGCCATCATGCACGACCACGGGAACGAGACCTTTGGGATTCAGCGCAAGATGCTCCGGTTTGAGCTGCTCCATCCGCTGCAGATCGACATGATGACCAGTCCACGCCACACCCTTCTCCGCCAGACAGAACCGCACCTTGATGCAGCAGAACGCGTCCCAATCGTGGTAGAGTTCGAACATCGCCTGCTAACGGGTCGCTGTCATTCGCGGCCTGTGCTCGCCGCGCAACATCTTTTCATAGCCGTCGCCGCGGTCAATCATCGGTGGCGAGGCTTTTCGCGTCTTCCCCAAATCGGCCCGGCGTTGCTTGGTCGCGGCCTCGTCAATCACGGGTTGATCGGCGCTCCTTGCGTCCTTGAACACCACGCCATAATCGGTTTCCGCGCTTGCACGCGAGACCCTGCCCTCGATGAGGTCGCGCCACACCAATTCCAGTTCGCGCTGCAGCGGGTCGCCCCAACCACCGCCGCCGGTCGTAACCACGCGAACGACCTGTCCTTTCAGGACGCGCTCGCCGTCCACAAGTCCGCCGAGATCATAGCCCTCGCCCTCGGCATCGACGGTGACGCAAAATGGCTGGCCAGCCTTGCCGCCGTTCACGCCGTAACAGCCGAGCCGCACCCGGTCCGCGGTAACGATGGTGCGGCAATCGACCAGCGCGCGATAATGTTTTTCATAGCCCTGCCCACCGCGGCGCAGACCGGCGCCTCCAGAATCGGTGCGCAAGGCGAGCTTCTCGACTAACAATGGAAATCGCGTCTCAGTGAATTCTGCGGGCTGATTGCGCGAGTCCGGCACGATATGGATCGCGTCATTGCCGTCTGCATAATAGCGGCCGCCGGAGCCGCCGCCGAGCACCTCGCGCGACAGGAATGGCTTGCCGTCCAAGTCGGTGCCAAAGAACCCCGTGTAGCGGATGGTCTCCTGATCGGCCGGCATGCGGCCGTCTACCGCCTGCGCGACCACGCCTGCGAGGAGGCCGAGACAGCGCAGAAGGACGAAGGATCGCGCATTGGTCGCGGCCGGCCATTCCGGCGTGATCAGCGTGCCTTTTGGCGGGAAAATCACATCGAACACGTCACACACGCCTTCGTTGACGTGAATTTCCGCGGCGCGCTCGGGCGTGTCGGCGAGATTGCGCAGGATCGGCGCGATCCATTTGATCAGGAACGCGCCGTCGGCATAGTCGGCCGGCCAATTGATCGGACCGGTGGATTGCGGATCGGTGCCATTGAAGTCGAGCGTGATCTTGCCGCCCTTCTTGGTCATCTTCAACGCGATCTTGTGCAGCTTCGGATCGGTGATGCCATCGTGTTCGACGTAATCTTCCCAGGAATATTCGCCGTCGGCGATCTTGCTGAGAAGCTCATTGCGGTAGATGTCGCGGCACTTCTCCAGGATCGCCTGGAAGCAGGCTTCGACCTGCTCCTTGCCGAAACGTTCGAACAAACCGCCCATCCGACGCGCGCCCATCAGGCAGGCCTGGATCTCGCTGTCGAGATCGGCCGAGAGCATCTCGGGCACGCGGGTATTGCGACGGACAATCGTGAAGACGGCGTCGTTCCGCACGCTTTCGCTGTAGATCTTCACCGGCGGGATCGCGATGCCTTCCTCGAACACGGTCGCCGCCGTGCCCGGCATCGAACCGGGCACACGACCGCCGACGTCATCATGATGACCGAAGGCCTGGATGTAGGCGACCACCTCGCCTTCGTGAAATACCGGCACCGTGCTGCACAGATCAGGCAAATGCCCGATACTGCCTTCGGTCAGATAGGTATCGTTCATCAAAAACACGTCGCCGGACTTCATCGTCTCAGGCGGAAAGTCACGCACTACGGCGTTCGGCATCGCCGAATAGGAACGCCCGGTGAGCTTGCGGCAATAACGATCGAACAGCCCGACGCGAAAATCATGGGCTTCGCGGATCATGGGGCTGCGCGCCGTGCGCTCGATGGCGTATTCGATTTCGGCCTCGATCGAATTCAGCGTGCCTTCGACGATTTGCAGCACGATCGGATCGACCGCCACGGTTTCGCGCAGCGGCGCCGTCGGCCACGGATGCTGTCTGTGGTGCACATTCATCGTGACGCCTCCCGCGACGATACAGGCCGGATCACAAGAATGCCGTGCGGATCGACCTCGACATATTGACCGGGAAATACCAGCGTCGTTGAGCCGAACTCCTCGACGACCGCCGGACCATCGATGCGGCCGCCTGACGGCAGCGATGCGCGATCAAACACTGGCGTGTCCCGAAACCGCCCGCCGAAATAAACCGGGCGAGCGGATTTTGGCGCAAAATCGCCCGTTCGTGCGGCGAGCTTGGGCAGCTGGGGCCGCTCGATCAGACCAAAACCCGAGACGCATAAATTGACCAATTCGATCTTCTGCTGACCGGCATAATTATAGCCGAACGTCCTCAGATGCGCCGAGTTGAAAGCACCGATCAGCCCGGTGAGAAAGGACCCATCCGCAACGCCGCCGGGCGCAGTGACGCGCACCTCCATCGACTGGCCGGCATAGCGAATGTCGGCCTCGCGAACCAGCCTGATGCGCGATGCCTCGATGCCATCGCGCATCAGCGTCGCCACAGCCTCCCGTTCCAGGGTCGCATAGCGCGCGGCGACGTCGGCCAGATCGACCGCGTCTTCGTGCATCACCTTGGTGACGATGTGATCGGTGCGCCAGTCCACCGCGAGCAGGCCGAACGCCGAGAGATTTCCGGGATTCGGCGGCACGATGCAGGCCTTCATCCCCAGTAAATCCATCACCGCGGCGGATTGAGCCGGGCCGGCACCACCGAACGACAGCAGTGCAAAGGTGCGCGGATCGATGCCGCGCTGGATCGTCATCTGCCGGATCGCGTTGGCCTGATTCCAGTTCGCAATCTCGATGATGCCGCTGGCGAGTTGCTCGACGCTCATGTTGCCGGGCAGTTTTGCTGCGAGCGCTGCGATGCCGCCGCGTGCGCGCTCGACATCGAGCGCGATGCCGCCGCCGATCAACGATGGTGGAATTCGCCCGAGCACAAGATTGGCGTCGGTGATGGTCGGCTCACTGCCGCCGTTCGGATAGCACATCGGTCCAGGTTCGGCGCCGGCGCTGCGCGGGCCGACCTTGAGATGACCTTCGCGGCTGATCCAGGCGATCGAACCGCCGCCAGTGCCGATGGTCTCGATGTCGATCATCGGTATCCGCACCGGAAACGGACCGACCGATCCGCCATTGGTGACTTGCGGTTTGCCGCCTTCGATCAGGCAAAGGTCGGTCGAGGTGCCGCCGGCGTCCAGCGTCACCAAATCCGGAAAGCCCGCGATGTCAGCGATCACGGCCGAGCCGAGCGCGCCGGCGGCCGGGCCCGAGAGCGCTGTGGTGATCGGCTTGCGCACCACTTGGTCGGCACTGGCGACGCCGCCGCTCGACTGCATCACCAGAAACGGCTTGTCCTGCAGGCCGGGGCCGAGCTCCTGATGCACGCGTTTGAGATAGCGTTCCATGTGCGGTTTGACAAAAGCATCCACCAGCGTCGTCACCGCGCGCTCATACTCGCGATATTCCGGCAATACCACGCAGGACAACGACAAGGTCGCGTCGGGATATTCCTCGGCAACGATTTCGGCGGTGCGGCGCTCATGCGCGTCGTTGGCGTAGGAATGCAACAGACAGATTCCGATGGCGCGAATGCCTTGCGCCCGAAAATACCGCGCGGCTTCGCGCACGCTGGCCTCATCGAGCGGGCGCAATTCGTTGCCGCGGAAATCCAGTCGGCCACCAACTTCGCGGACGAATTGCAGCGGCACGATGCGATCAGGCTTGACCCAGAAATAGGAGTTTCCGTAACCCTCCGGCACCGACTGCCGGGCGATTTCGAGGATGTGCCGAAAACCCGCATTGACGATCAATCCCAATGAATTGATCTCGCCCTGCAAGAGCGCGTTGGTCGCAACCGTGGTGCCATGGGCAAGGCCCGCGACACTGTCCGTGGTGGCGCCACTGGCCGCAAGAATTTCGTTCACACCACGCAAAAGGCCGATCGCGGGATTTGCCGGAGTGCTCGCAACCTTGGTGACCTGCGTAGCGCCCGAGACGATATCCACCGACACGATATCGGTAAATGTTCCGCCGGTATCGATTCCGATGCGAAGGCGCGCGGAAGCAGAATTGGTCGACATGCCCCGCACCATTCACCATGAGGTTAAGCGATGCCCGGATGGCATCATCGGCGGGCACAATGGGTCAACCTCTTTCGGTGAGTCAAAGGCCTAATATCGATGGCGTTATCGGAAATTCCGATTCAATAAACCCAACTAAAATGCCTACGCTTTCAGCATCTCCCGCAATCTCGCCAATGCCGCTTCCTTACGCCGCGACATCGGTTCGCGCCGTCGGAAAAGGCTGAAAGCCACGTTGCGGGCCGGGGCGATGGACAGCGCCTTTAATAATCCCAACGTCACCTCATTTTCCGCGCAGGCGCGCGGGACGATGGCTATCCCGCCTTCCGATTGCACAATCATTTTAATGGTCTCGATATTATCGACGACCGCCAAAATATTGGGCTTGATACCGAGGTCTGTGAATAGTGAGAGAACCACCTGCCCATATCCCACCGTCAATTCGCTCATGATGAAGGGTTCAGCCAATAGCCGCCCGATATCGACGGGCTGCTTAGAGCGCGCCAGCGCATGCTTTGGATGCATGATCAATGCCATCTCTGCGTCAATCAGGCGGTCGAATACCAAACCGGCCGGCAATCGATCCGGATCGGATTCGATCGCAATACCCGCATCGATCTTCTCTTCGTGGAGTTCGTTGAAAATATTCTTGGTCGGCGCCGTCAGAAGTTCCAGCCTCACCCCCGGAAGGTCATTTTTGAGGTCTGCGAACATGCGCGGAATGAAAATCTGGGCCATGCCCGAGCCCATGCCGATCGTCAGCGTGTCCGACAACGCGCCGCGGAGGCGCCGCGCGGTATCGGAGAGACTGAGCAGATCGCTCATCACCCGTTCTGACTCGTACAAAAAAGTGCGGCCGCGGTCGGTCGACTCGATGCTGCGCGAGGTTCGGCGAAATAGTTCGAAGCCGATTTCTTCCTCAAGCAATTTGACTTGCTCGCTGACGGCCGACTGCGAGATATTGAGTCGCTTTGCCGCTTTGGTGAAGCTGCGCTCCTTTGCGACTGAAAGTGCGTAACGCAGTTGCCGGAAATCCAAATCCACATTCCTTCAAATGACCAGAGCCCTTCAAATAGCCGCCATAGCGTGGATATCGAAATAGCGGTGCATCTTGAGTTCGGCTTCCGCGATCAGTCTGCCTCTTCGAATCACCCAGCGGCGTGGAGCCCTGGTCGCGAATGCCCCACGCACGTCGCGGGCATCCAGCACCACCATATCCGCCACGGCACCGACCGCCACGCGAAATTCGGGGACGCGCAATGCTTTTGCGCCGTTGTTGGTTACCATATCCATTGCAGCAAGAATTTCGGCCGGTTGGCTCATCTGCGATGCATGGCATAGCAGGAACGCGATTTCGAGCGGATCGCTTTGCCCGAAGGGATAAAAAGTATCGTGCACGCAGTCCTGGCCGCAGGCGACATTGACCCCTGCCGCTAACAGCTCCTTGACCCGCGTCACCCCGCGGCGCTTCGGATAATCGTCGAGACGGCCCTGCAGCATCAGATTGGTGGCCGGATTTGCAATCATGTGGACGTTGGCTTCGCGAAGACAACCGATCACATGATCGGCGTAGTCTCTTGGATAACTCGCCAGCGCGCAGGTGTGTCCGGCGGTGACGCGGCCCTGCCAGCCATTGGCGATCGTCAATTCGGCCAGCACTTCCAGGGTTCGCGCCGCCGGGTCATCGGTCTCGTCGACGTGCATGTCGATGTCGGCGTTAAATTCCTTGGCGATGTCGAAGACAATCTCGATATGCCGTCGGCTATCTTCCGGAGAGGCCTCGTTGAAGGGCATGCCGCCGACGACATCGACGCCTTGCTTCATGACCTTGCGCATCAACGCTTCGGTGCCCGGAGATTTGACGATACCTTCCTGAGGAAAGGCGACGATCTGGATGTCGATCAGGTCGCGAAATCGGTCGCGTGCACGTATCAATCCCTCGGCGGGGCGCGTGCCTCCGATCGGATCGACATCGACATGGGTGCGCAGACGGAAAATGCCGTTTAAAAGCGCTTGCTCGAGCACACGCGAGGCGCGATCGGCAATTTCCTCCACCGTGTAGTTGCGCTTGATCTCCCACAAAATCTCGATCGCTTCGGTGAGCTTCCCTGAAACATTGACCGGCGCGCGCTCCGAAATCAGCGCCTTGTCGAGATGGATGTGGGGTTCGACAAAGCCCGGAACCGCCATGCGACCTTCCGCGTCGAGCGTGAGGGCTGCCGTTGAGGAAGCGGTATTTTGGCCGATGCTGACAAAGCGTCCCTTGGCTATGCCGACGTCGCACAGGCCTTCGTTGCTCCGAAGAGCAACGTTCTTGACGAGAATATCCAATGCCATCATAACGCCCTGCCTCGAACGTCGTCCAATATAGTCCATCGACGAATTTTTAGGCAGTATGTGCCGCTCTCCGCGGCATCAATTTAGTTCACTCGACACAGCGCGTACTGTACACTCCCGGCGCCGGGTTGCATCAAGAATGTCCTAACTCTCCTAGAGGATCATTATGTCTGCTGCGCCCACTTCGTTGCTTGCCCGCTTGCTGCTCGTGTCACTTGGGGCCCTGTCGCTTCTGCTTTCCGCGCCTCAAGCCCAGGCGGACGACAAGGTTCTCCGGGTCGGGACGTTGAAACTGATCCACGGCATCGCACCCTATTTTTATGAAAAATTCGCACCACCCGGTTACACCGTAGAGGTCGTACCGTTCGAAAGCCCGACGGACGGCAAGAACGCGGTGTTGACCGGCACGGTAGATACCTGCATCCACGGCATCGCTGCATTTTTGCTCGGCGCCGCCGCGGGCGAGCCGGTCGTGATCATCGCCGCCGCAACCAACCGCGGCATGGGTATCGTCGCCGACGCAAAATCCGACATCAAGACGATCAAGGATCTCAAGGGGAAACGTGTTGCCATCTTCCCAGGCTCGACACAGGAGGTCGTCATCCTCGAGCGTCTTAAGGCCGAAGGCATGTCGATTAACGACATTCAACCGATACGTCTTTCATTCAGCGACATGGCGGGAGCGCTCGCTCGCGGCGACATCGATGCTTACGTCGGCGCGGAGCCGGGTCCCGGCATCAGCCTTGCGAACGGCACCGGCAGGCTGATCGAATATCCGTATTCGACGCCGATCGGTTCGCTCAACATGATCATGTCCGCAAGCGAAAAGATGATCAAGGAAAATCCCGATCGTCTCAAAATGATCGTGAAGATGCATGAGCAAGCGACGGACTATGCAATGGCCCATCCCGACGAGATGATTCAAGTCGCGATGCAGAAGCTCGGTCAACAACGCAAGTCGATCGAGATCGCGGTTCCGAACGTCGAACTGATCTGGAAAATCGACGACGAGTTCGTCAAGCGTGCCAAGGCCTATAGCGAACTCATGGTCGAGAAGAAGCAGGTCCGCCAGGCGCCCGACATGTCCCGCGCGATCAACGACAAGTTCATGTAGTCAGTCGTGAGCGACCACGTCACCACCATATCAGAAGCTGCGCAGCGAACCGCACCCGAAGCGACGGCCGCGATGCGCCGGCGCAGTCATCAGCGGCTGGAAAAGCTGCGCGCCTTTGCCCTCGGCATCGGCTTCCCGATCCTGCTTGTGCTGATCTGGGATCGCGCGGTCGCTCTCACCGGTACGCGGCTCATTCCGAGTCCGTATCAAGTCGCCGTCATGATGTACGATTTCGCGTTCGGCGGCGTGTACGACGACGCCTTCAGCGGCACGATTTTGATCCATGTCTGGAAGTCGGTGCAGCGCGTCTACGGGGGATTTTTCCTGGCCGCGCTGATCGGCATTCCGCTTGGAATGCTGGTCGGACGTATCAAGATATTGCGGCAACTGCTCGATCCGACGATCTCGGTGCTACGGCCGATCCCGGTGACGGCGTGGCTGCCGCTATCAATGATCTTTTTTGGCCTGGGGCCGAATGCGGCGATCTTCCTGGTGTTCCTCGGCGCGTTTTACCCGATCCTGCTCAACACGATATTCGGCGTGCGCTCGGTCGATCCGCGCTTGTTCGAAGCTGCCTCGATGCTTGGTTGCTCGGGAGCCGGAATGTTTCGGCAGATCGTACTTCCCGCCTCATTACCTGCGATTTTCAACGGCCTGCGGATCGCACACGGCTTCGCTTGGATATTGATCGTGGTCGGAGAAATGACGGGCGTTCCCACCGGTCTCGGCTCCGTCGTCATGGACGGCCGCACGCTTTCGCGTACCGATCTCGTGATCACCGGCATGATCGTCATCGGCGCCTGCGGGTTTGTCACCGATCGAATCATCGTCGCGATCAGCAATCGCCTCTTGAAGTGGAGTCCGCAGCACCGTGACTGATGAAGCACGCCCGGTCAGCCTGACCATCCGCGGGGTGACCAAGCGCTTTGCGTTCGGCGACGACGAGGTCGTGGCACTCGCGCCTGTCGATCTGACCATTCCGACGGGTGAGTTCGTGTGCCTGATCGGTGCGTCGGGCTGTGGCAAGTCGACGCTTTTGCGCATCATTGCCGGCTTTGAAGAGCCGACCACCGGAGAAGCCTCGGTCAACGGCAAAACCATCACGGGCCCGGGCCGCGACCGCGGCATGGTATTCCAGGATTATGCGCTGTTTCCGTGGATGACCGTTCGCGAAAACATCAGCTTCGGACCGCGGCAGCGCCAATTGCCGGCCGGCGAAGTTGAGAGAACCACCGATGAATTTGTGAAAATGGTGGGCCTGGAGCGCTTTGCCGATCGATATCCCAGTCAATTGTCGGGCGGCATGAAGCAGCGCGTGGCGATCGCGCGTGTGCTCGCGAACAATGCCAATATCCTCCTGATGGATGAGCCTTTCGGCGCACTCGACGCGCTGACCCGCGAGCAGCTTCAGAATGAATTGTTGCAAATCTGGTCGCGCACCGGCGTCACCACCATCTTCGTCACGCATTCGGTCGAGGAAGCCGTGTTGTTGGCCGACCGAGTGCTGGTGATGAGCGCCGGACCGGGACGGATCGACAGCGATTTTCGCATCGACCTCACCCGGCCGCGCGATGTGTCCTCGCCCGAATTCAATACGCTGCGGCGTGACATTTCACGCCGGCTCACCAGCCATCTCGCGCCTTCACAGCGCCTGACTGCATAATTCCACAGCGGACTGAGTAGCGCCTTTTCCGTTCCGATTGAATCGGAACGGAGGCTCTATTTCTTTGTTTTGACGCGTTTTCTTGGCGCGAACCGGCATCCACTTCGCTGGAAAACGCTCTAGCGCTGCACAAAGAAACAGCATAAAATCCGAACGCCTTGGAGTTGTCCGCCTAACTATATGATAATAAATGACTTTCTCTAATCTACTTGATGGCATACAAGTTGCGTATCGCGGGAGCAAATGCAGTCCACTCCAGTCCAGCTAAGTGTTCGGAACGTCAAAAAATCCTTTTCCGGCAAGGCCGGTGAGGTCCGCGTGCTCGACGATCTTAGCTTTGTCATCAAAGAGCGCGACTTCGTCAGCATCATCGGCCCGAGCGGTTGCGGCAAAACGACGATCTTCAACATCATCGCCGGGCTGATCGAGCCCGATTCCGGCACCATGCACTATCGCGGCGAAGAGATCGAAAGCCTGCGCGGGCGCGTCGGCTACATGATGCAGAAGGATCTCTTGTTTCCGTGGCGGACGGTGCTCGGCAATGTCCTGCTCGGGCTCGAGACCCGCGGCGTCGATCGCGACGAGGCCGAAGGGAAAGCCCGAGAGTACTTGAAAGACTTCGGCCTTTCCGGCTTTGAGAACGCGTACCCGAAAACATTGTCCGGCGGCATGCGGCAACGCGTGGCGCTGATCCGCACGCTCATCATGGACCCCGACATTCTGTTGCTCGATGAACCGTTTTCGGCGCTCGACTACCAGACCCGCCTCTATCTCGAAGGCGTGTTGAAGGATGCGGTCGAGACTTACCACAAGACCGTGATCCTCGTGACGCACGACATCGATGAGGCGGTTGCGCTCTCGAAACGAGTCGTCGTGCTTAGCGGGCGTCCGGCGCGCGTGAAAATCGTGCATGACATCGAGATCGACGCTCCCTCGCCTATCGCGGCTCGCAGCGACAGCCGATTTTCAGGCTACTTCCACGCGCTCTGTGCCGAACTTGATATCCAGACCGAGAAAACAGCTTGACCATCACCATTCCTGAAACAACCGCCGTGCAAAAACGGAAAGCGCGCCGCAACCGACGACGCGTGAACTGGGACACCACCTTCGGCCGTGCAATGCTGCAGGTGGCGGCCGTGGTTTCGTTTTTCGTGCTGTGGGAGATCGGCGTCCGCGTGGGTTGGATTTCTGCCTTCCTGGTGGGATCGCCGAGCGGCATCTTCGAATTTGCCTACAAGATGATCCTAAGCGGCGAACTGCTCTCGGACACTTGGTATACTTTGTTCGAAGCGATCCTCGGATTCATCATCGGCACCATTGTCGGATCGTTCCTGGGCCTGGCGCTTTGGTACTCGGTGTTTGTGGCGCGGCTGGTCGAACCGTTTATCGTGGCCATCAACAGCGTGCCGAAAATCGCGTTGGCGCCGATCGTCGTGCTGTGGTTCGGCACCGGGCTCGTTTCCAAAGTCGCGTTGTCGGTATCGCTGACCGCGATCGTGGCGCTGATCGCCGCTTACCAGGCGGCAAAGGACGCCGACGTCGACCTTCAGTCGCTGTTGATTTCGATGGGGGCGGACAAACATCAGATCTTCTTCAAGGCGGTGGCGCCGTCGACCCTGCCTTCGATCATCGCGACGTTCCGTATCAATGTCGGTTTCGGGCTGGTCGGTGCTGTGGTGGGCGAATTCATCTCGTCGCAGCGCGGGCTCGGCCACATGATCTACAATGCCTCAAGTCTTTACGATCTCAACACCGTCTGGGTCGGGCTGTTCACGCTGATGATCATGGGGTTCGCCCTCTATTACGTGATCGACATCATCGAACGAACGAGTTTGCCCTGGAAACAATCGAGCACCACCCATCAGGTTCAAGTTTGACTCCAACGCCGAACACACGGAGACGTCCAATGTCGTTTTTTATGCGCATCGCTCGCGCCGCCGCACTTATTTCCATTCTGGCGACGCCGGCGCTCGCCCAGAACAAGAAAGTCACGCTGTCGCAGGCATTCCAATCGATGTTGTATTTGCCGCTCTACGTGGCGATCGACGAGGGCTTCTTCACCCAACAGGGTCTCGACCTCACCAAGGAGACCGCCGGCGCGCCCACCGTGGCGCTGTCGGCCGTCATCTCGGGAAGCGCACAGTTTTCGATCCACGGACCGGAGTGGACGGCGATCGCGGCATCCAAGGGCGCGCCCGTCAGCATCATCTCCAACGTCGTGAATGGCGCCGCGGTGTGGATCGCGACCGCGCCAGGCTTCAAGTTCGACAGCATCAAGGACGTCAAGGGTCAGAAGGTGGTTACGGGCCTGATGCCGACGACAAGCACATCGCTGTTCATCAAGCTCCTCAAAGAGAACGGCCTGGATGCGAAAACCGACGTCGAAATGATCCCCGTTGCGATCGGCTCCGAACCCGGTCCTTTCATCGCCAAACAGGCCGACATCGCGGTCATGTATGAGCCGGGCCTCGATCAAGCCGTTGCCAAGGGTATGAAGGTCGTTCTTGGATTCCCGAAACTCTACGGACCCTACGCCTTCTCGACCGTCACGGCCCGAAACGACGTCGATCCCGATCTGGCGCAACGCGTGGTCAACGGGATGGAAATGGCCATGCGATTCATGGCCAAGAACGAAGCCAAGACGGTGGAAATCGCCAAAAAGGAATTTCCGACGCTCGATCCCGTCGTCGTGGAAGCCGCGGTGAAGCGCATGCTAGCCGACGCCGTCTATCCCCCGAGCGTGGACATCACCCCAGACGCACTTAAAGTATCGATGGATACCCAGATTGCGCTCGGCAACCTTGCAGCCCAGCCGGACTACAAGACTTTCGTGGTGAAAAAATTCATCGAGCCGGCGCTCGCAATGAAATAGATGAGAGCAAGCGACATCTTGATCGTGCGCGACGCTCTTAGATATTAAAGAACCGGGACCTGACGAACCTTTGTTCAGGTCCCGACGCGCAACGATGCACGCTGCTTGCGAAGATAAGCAATCACGGAGAGCGCGGTGATCAGGCCTGTCTTTGGGTTTTCCGACGGGACATTCTCGATCGACATGGAAAAACGGGCGGAGTCGGACTCCACTTCGACACGATGGACATTGTGCGTCAAGGCGGGGTCAGCCCAGATTTCCAGCATCGTTCGATCTGGACCGATGCCTGCGAGCGACAGCGCGACCGCAACGTTCAGATTTGCCGGAAAGCCCTTCGCTGCCTCCCGCGCCGTGCCGTCGAAAATTTTCAGAGGCTCGGCGATGCGTTCAATGTCGATGTTGTTTTCGACAATGTAAGGCGCCCCGGCGAGGCCACGAATTGGCTTTCGCGTCACCATCCGGACCGAATGGATCTTCCCGACCGCAGCCGCGGTCACGGCATCGAGACCGATCAGGGCGCCCGTCGGCACCACGATTTGACCACCACTTTTCGCGGCAAGCTCCAGCAAGTCCTCGTGCTCGAGAAGAGCGCCCGCGCTAAGAACGATCGCGGTCTTGCCGCTTGTTGCAAATGGCGCGACGATCGATCTTAAGAGCTTGGCCGGCGCGCATTCCACCACAATGTCGGCGACTTCGGAGAGCGAGTCGATCGACAAGATGGCGGGCAAGCTTTTTAGCTTGCCAAGCCAGCTTCGATGCTTTTCAGGGCTTTGGACCGAGACGGCACTAAGAACCAACCCATCTATTCCGTCATCCAGCGCCTCGACGACTCTCCTTCCAATCGGCCCCATTCCCGCAACCGCAACGCGCAAGTCGGCTCGTGAGCTTTTCGATGAGTTCACCAAGTGATCGGCCATACCCCAACTTAATCGGAACGCTTGGCAATCATCAAGCCGCATCTTCTGGAGCGCCCCTGAGCTAGAGCGCCGGGCTTTATAGAACTCAACCTTGCCGAACGAACGGCTTCCGTTCGATCGGATGAATATCGACGGCCCGCAAGCGACCCATGCGCAACACATTCATCTCGAGCGCGCGATCGATCCGGTCGCGATCAAGCACGCGGATCAGATCGTCGACGCCGTTAATGCCGACGCCGTCCAGTTTGATCACAACATCCCCGGCCAGTAATCCGGCTTGCGCCGCCGGCCCGTCCGGCTCGATCTGGGCCAATAGGGCACCCATCCTGTTTTCGACGCCGGCAATGACCGCATGCCGTCGCGGGATTGGCGCGGTTTGGCCGGACACACCGATATAGGCGCGCCTGACATAGCCGTGACGGATGATTTCCGACAAAACAAATTGCGCGGTGTTGCTGGCAACCGCAAAACAAATGCCCTGCGCTCCACTGATGATCGCAGTGTTGATGCCGATCACCTCGGCCGCCGTCGATACCAGCGGTCCGCCGGAATTTCCGGGATTGAGCGCGGCGTCGGTTTGAATGACGTCCTCGATGGTTCGGCCGCTCATCGAGCGGATCGAACGCCCGAGCGCCGACACCACGCCGGCGGTCACCGTCGATTCAAAGCCCAGGGGATTGCCGATCGCAACGACCAGCTGGCCGCGGCGTAAGGTCTTCGAATCGCCAAGCGAGGCGTAGCGCAAATCCCGCACGCCGTCGGCGCGCAGCAGAGCCAGATCCGTATCGGAATCGACCCCGAGCACGTGCGCGTCGGTCGCGATGCCCTCGACATCCCGCAGCCTGATCTGCTTCGCGGAGCCAACCACGTGACTGTTGGTCAGCACGAGCCCGTCGGGAGAGATCACGATCCCCGAGCCGAGTCCGCTGCGCTCGCGTGCGTTCCGTACTTTCGGGCCTATTTCGACGCGGACCACGGCCGGCCCGACGCGTTCTGTTACGTCGACCACGGCATTGGAATAAGCGTCGAGCAGAGCGTGGTCGTTCGGGGCTTGTTCGGTCGTTTGAGATGAGCGGGCGCCCTCGCCCGGGGGCTCATCGAACGTGGCTTTCGCAAAATCCAACATGGCGAGTTCCTTCGCATGTCAGATGGTGAGCCTATTTTGCGCTGCAAGGGCCATCAAAGGCGGTCGGCCATACGTCGCAAATTCGGAAAGCTCGGCGCGCTGGTCTAGAGCCTTTTCCGTTCCGATTGAATCGGAACGGAGGCTCTATTTCTTTGTTTTGACGCGTTTTCTTGACGCGAACCGGCATCCACTTCGCTGGAAAACGCTCTAGGCGCTCGGCGTGCGCTCAAAACTCTGCCGATAAACATAAAAAAAGCGTCTCAGCCGGGGGCTTGTGGCTGAGACGCTTTGGAGGTTTCCGCCGGCTCCTTTGGAGGTTTTTGTTGGCTGGGCAGCGCCGGCGTTTCGACTTCTTGAGCGTGGTTACGCTCCCTCCGATAACGAGACCCACATTTGAATATCGATATTCCCGAAATTTGCATTTTGAGCTCTCGAAAGTGAAATATTTGCCGTCCTCCAACGCTGCACGGCAGCATCGAGGGCGGAACCCCCATCAACCCACTCGGGAATATCTGGAGTCCAAGGCGAGTCTTTTCTGGCAGAAGCGCTCCAGCGCCGCGGACTTACGGGAGAAACCGATGGCAAGATTTACACTTCTTTGTGCGGCCGCAATTCTATCGGCTGCAGCCGCTGCGCCGGTACTCGCACAAACCGCCATTCGTGGAACGGCCGACGCGATGGCATCGGCGCCGCTTCAGCCATCGAAGCGAGGAAACGAAACGTCGACTCTCCCCTGGTCGGCGCCCGTGGGTCATCGCCAGCCACGCGTCGACGAAGTTCCGGCATCGGAGCGTCTAACGCGAGAGGCCCTCGATCAGGAAGACGCGAACGTCGATCGAAAGATCAACAACATTTGCCGCGGTTGCTAGAGCCTTTTTTGTTCCGATTGAATCGGAACGGAGCCACACTCCCGGTTGCCCGTCCAATCAAGCGTTTGGAAAGCGCGCCAGTATCGCCTCCTGGACCTGGTTGATGTGGGCGCACACGAGAAAGGCCGCGCGCGGCGTGTCCCGCGCTTTGAAGGCTTGTATGATGTCGTCACAGGCGTGCGCCGCACGTTCGGCGAATTCCCGGCTCACATTTGCAATTCCCCCACACAGCTGGATTTGCAAGGTGAACCGCGCCAAAGTCTCGATAAGCGCGGAGTTTCCGGATTGCCTCGCGACCGATTCGTGAAATTCCCGATCTCGCATGGCGTATGTTTCAATATCGCCCTGCTTCAACGCGACCATCGCACCGGAAAGCATGTCTTCGAATCTTCGTATATCGTAATCGCTCATTTGCGGTACGGCGAGTTCGACCGCAAAACATTCAAGCCGTTTATATAGCTCGTAAAGGTCCGCCGTTTCATTGCGGGAGAAGCTGCGCACGTAAAAGCCGCGATAAGGCTTGATCTCAACCAGCCCCCCTTTTGCAAGGATGCCGATCGCTTCGCGAAACGGGGTCCGGCTCACCTGCAACCTGCCGATCACCTGCTTCTCGTCAACCCATTCGCCACTCGGTAATTCGCCAGAGACGATCAGACGAACGATCTCATCGTGAATTCTTTCCCGGAGGGTTTTCTTTCGCAGCTTTTCGAGGTTCTTTATGAGCATCAACGATGCGCCTACCGGAAGCCCGGATGGGCTTGCCATAGACGTCCCAGCAGCGCGGCAGACGATCTCACTCGTCTATTTGACTTCAGGCCGCGGCGACGATCCCGCGGAAAACGCGCGCTCGAAACTTGTAAGATCTGCGCTGGATAAGTCCGAAACCGCAACATATGTGAACTCCGCATCGCTCCAGCTTCGGACGTTATATCCCGAGATGGCCTGGTCGGAGACAGCCTGGCCGGGCCGCAGGGTCGTCAGGCTGAGGGTATGCGCCGCGTGTTTATAAACGACCGTCGCAACCGGAACCTGGTCAACGACATCCACGCGACCACCCGCGAGCATGAAGCCTTGCGCCGCGAGATCGACCACCTGGGGCGATTGCGGCAGGCGCGATGTGAACCATGGCTTGACCGTATGGCGGTCGGAAGATGCAACGTCAAAAGGCTGAGATGCCAGCAAACCCCGGATGTGACCCGCGACGACCTGGCTCGCGACATCCTCGCGCGGATTGTAGCGCTCTATCGTCAGCAAGACGGAGCTTGACATCACCGCGCCAAAGACCGCCGCGGCGGCCAGCGCCTGAAACGACCAGCTTCGTTGACGCGGGCGTGCCGCCGGGCGCGCACGAGCTGTCTGGCTTGCGCTTTCCGCATCGATCGTCGCTTCGACGCGGGCCCGCAGGCCGGCCGGCAGGTCATATTGAGGAAGCGAACGAACGGAGCGTCGCAACGACAACAAATTTATATATTGAGCGTTCAAAATCCTGTCGTCCGCCAACCGCCGCTCGAACTCGATCGCGGAAGCCGGATCGAGTTCGCCGTCGCAATAGGCATTCATCTGCAACGCGCGATCGTCTTTTATGGATGCAGTCATAACTACCTTCGGTCTCCCAGAAGTGCGATCAGAAGTTGCCTACCCCGCGACAAGCGGGACATCACCGTTCCAATTGGAACGCCGGTGATCTCGGCGATATCGCGATAATTCAATTGATTGATTTCCCGCAAAACAATGACTTCGCGAAACTGCGCCGGCAATTGCGCCAGAGCCTCTTGAACCGCCACGGCATCCGCCTTGAAAAGAGCAGCCTCCTCAGGCGTCTCTACCCTTCCTTGCGGGCCTTCATGCTCAAGCTCCTGCTGCTCCGCCTCACTCAAGTCGTCCGTGAAAACAACCGCCTTAGGTCTGTTTTTCGTCAACCAGCTATAGGCGGTGTTACGCACAATCGTCAGCGACCACGCGCGGGCATTGACGGCACCGAAGGTCTTGATGCCGCGAAATGCACGCAACGCTGCGTCCTGCACAATGTCTTCGGCGTCATAGGCGTTGCCGGTTAGCCATTGTGCCAAACGATAGGCTTCAGCCATATGCGGCAGGAAGACTTCGTCGAACACAGCACGATCATCCTTGTTCTGCACGATCGAACTCGGTGCCTGCTGCTGGCCAGACAAACAGTCTGAACCGTCCAACCGGTCATTTAACACGAATTCATCAGGTTCGATACGCCGGACGTTGGTCCGGCGTATCGATAAGAGTGTCGCCATGTTGCTACCCCAATATTCTCAGGGTCTTGCGATCACCTTGCGATGATCACTTTACGATGACTTGACCGACCATATGCGGATGCAAACCGCAGAAATAGTCGAACGTCCCCGCAGTCGCGAACGTGTAGCTAAAAGAGTCGTCGGTATCGAGCGCCTTCGAGCGGAAGGTCTTGTTCTTGTCGACCACACTGTGCGGAATATCGTCGTGGTTGGCCCACTTGATGGTCGTTCCGACAGCAACTGTCAGTTCCTTGGGCGTGAACACGAAGTTGTCGATAGTGATCTCGTTCGGGGCACCCTTGGCATCCTCCGCCGCTACGGTGGCGACAGCCACCATCGCTCCAATGATTGGACCCAAAAGCATTGCAGCGACCAGGGCCCGGTTTGTAGCAAACCGGGCCGGGGCGAGGCGAAGATAGTTAGTCAAAACTTGCATGTAGAATCCTCGATTAGAGCGTTTTCCAGCGAAGTGGATACCGGTTCGCGTCAAGAAAACGCGTCAAAATAGACGAGTAGAGCTTCCGTTCCGATTGGATCGGAACGGAAAAGGTTCTAGCCGGCCAACGTCTTGTCGACGATCGCGAGCTGCTTGTTACCCTGCACCACGGTGACGGTGGACAATCCCAGGAAGCCGCGAAGCTGCTCGGAGGGAACGACCATCGGTCCCGGCGAAGGCGCGCTGCCGGGGGCCGGCTGCGGGAACGCCGTCGACAAGGCCGTATGGAAGGTCATGTTGCCTTCGACCTTCTGGGCCAGCTGGTGAATATGTCCGTTCAGAACGGTGACGGAACCAAAGCGCTTGAGCAGGTTGAGCGCCTGCATGCCGTCTTCGGTACCCCAACCCCATTCCTTGTAGATCACCTGCAGCGGGATATGAGCGAACACGACGATCGGCGTAGAGTCCGACTTGCCCTTCAGGTCGGCTTCAAGCCATGCAAGCTGCTCGGCGCCGAGGTTGCCGAGGCCGCCAGCCTTCAGGTCGACGACGTTGACGAGACCGATGAAGTGGACGCCGTGGTCGTCGAAGCTGTACCAGCCCGCACCCTTGGAACCCTTGCCGTAGCGGTCCAGATAGGCCTTGCCGCGCTCTTCGTCGATGTTGTCGTGTTCGCCGGGCACATAATGCATTTGAAGGCCGGTCTCGCCGAATACCTTGTCGGCGTTATCGAATTCAGCAGGCTTGGAAAGATGCGTGATGTCGCCGGTATGGATGATGAAGGCCGGCTTGGTCGGCATCGCCTTTACCTTGGTAACGGCCTCGCGCAGCGTGGCCAGCGCATCCGGGTTCGCCTTCTTGTCAAAACCGATATGGCTGTCGCTCATCTGCAGGAACGTGAAACCAGTGGGCTCGGCAGCCATGGCTTCACCGAGCAGCCCCACTGAGTGCGGCACGCCACCGCTCACGGTCCAAAGCACGCCGGTTCCCGCCCAGACCATGCATTCCAGCGCCTGACGGCGGTTCAATCCCTGTTCTTGATCATCGTCAAAGCCATTTTTGGCCATGTCACATATCTCCTTGGGAGCCAAGCGGCTCGAAATGACGCCGAATTGCGCCAACAGGTTAAAGACTCCACCAACCGGGGCTTTATTCCCCAATGGTATACAATTTCTCGAGGCGCCAGCCGTGGGGCGCCTATCCCTGATGTCGGCCATTGGCCGAGGAATCAGGTTTTCTGTTGTTTGGAAGTGACCAATCCACTCTTCGTGTCCCGGGCGTGGATAGCGGCGTGCAACGCCCGCTTCGCAGAACCGGGACCATTTATATGCTGGAAACAAGGTGGGTCCCGGTTCTGCAGCGCATCATTTCGCTCCGCTCATGCTGCGGCTTACGCCCGGGACACGCGGCACATGCATCCTCGATCCCGCGACACCATGCGCCCGAGTTTTGCTTACAGCTTCGTCCCTCGAAAAACAGAGGGCGCAGGGAAAGCCGGGTGCCCGCCGCACCCGCAGCCTCGCATGCAAAATGAAAAAGCATACGAGCGTAGTCACCACAGGTTCACCGGAAAAACCCGGCCTTCCCTGCGCAATGGTTTTAACGGTTTCCTTCGCGCTCTCCTTGGTGACCGGGCTTGTTTGCCACCATCGCCAGCGGAAGATTTCTTCCG
>WNFR01000119.1_pt1 | contig 73037 bp, 62 predicted proteins | sample 5400221 | NCBI WGS metagenome assembly WNFR01 (sample SAMN13153357, study PRJNA577476) | soil metagenome | isolation source: 40 cm soil under Madrone tree | place: USA:California | collected 2016-06-14
CATCGGCAGCTCCTTTCAAAAAAAGCTGCCGAGCTTGAATCAAAATCTGTAGGCGAAGTCTACTTACATATGAGTTTTCAAAGAACTGTAACCGACGTCGTGGCACATACACCTGTTACCGACGTCGTGGCACTTGTCAGTTAGTGGGCAGTGGTCAGGAAAAAAGTGGTCAGTGGCGGACCGCCGCGGTCGAAAGACTCCCAACCGCCTATCGACTCTCTTTCCGCAAAGGAGCGGACAACCACCTGCCCCCTGACCACTGTTCTAGACGAGTCTGTTGAGGAGAGCCTTCGCTACGGCTTCGGAGCGGGTATGGACCTGCAGTTTTTCATAGATGCTGCGGACGTGGAAATTAACCGTGTTGACCGAGACGCCTAGCTCCGCGGCTGCCGTCTTGTAGTTGTGTCCTTCGACAAACAACTTCAGCAGCCGCGTCTCGTGCGGCGTCAGCTCATAATCAGCGCGGTCAGGCGGGCGTATCTCGCGGAACAACGTGATAACCCGGCGCGCGACTTCAGGGGACATCGGCGCGCCACCTTGCACAGCTTCTCTGAGACTCTCTATCAGACGCGCGGGTGGCGTCTTCTTCAACAAATAACCCGAGGCTCCTGCGCACATAGCATCGAATATGCGCTCGTCGTCGTCGTAGACCGTCAGCATCAACGATAACAGATTGGGATACCGTTCTTTGAGGATACGAACTCCCTCGATGCCATCCATACCGGGAAGGCCAATGTCACTCAACACCACATCAGGCAGTTGATGGCTAATTTTATCGAGAGCCTCTTCCATCGTGCGATAACTGCCCGTGCACGAGTAGCCTTCAGTGCCGTTGATCAGAAATGTCAGGCACTCGCGTATGTCGCGCTGGTCTTCGATAATAGCCACTTTTATCACGGTCGCAGGCGGCGCCGAGAAGCTGGATTGTGTGTGAGGTTCGTTGGGCATTCGTTCTTTTCCTTCGCTTCATAGCCTACGACGTGCGCCATCGCTTGTCACCGCATATTTATGCAGTACCTTCGATTATTGTTCCGGTCAATTCTCTCCACCGGCTGCTGCTGATGAACCTTGGTCCTCATGGATCAAAGGAATCGTAAACGCGAGCGTAGTTCCCTCGTCTTCCCGAGAGACGATTTCAAGCGTGCCGTTGAGTCCTTCCGTTCGCTCGCGCATGCTCGCGAGACCGTGGCCGGTACTCTTTTGCGAAGCATCGAAGCCGCGCCCGTCGTCGCTCAACCTCAAAACCAGGCCCTCGGCTTCGGCGCGGAATTCAATGTCGGCGTGGGAGCATCCGGAGTGCCGGACAATATTGTTGACGGCTTCTTTGAACAGCAGGAAAAGCTCCCGGCGGACGTTTGCGCCAACCTTGATATTCTGTTCGGCGTCAGGCGCGCGGAAGCGAAAATCAATTCCGCGCGCGGTGAAGACGTCACTTGCGAAGTGGCGCATGCGCTGAGAGAGGTCACTCAAGTGATCTTTCTTGGGATTGATGGCCCAGACGATGTCGCTCATAGAATCCACCAGCTCGCGCGAGAGTCTGGCAATCAACGAGAGCGGCTGGGCAACCGGCGCTTCAGTGCCGTCGATCTGTCGCTGCACGACTTCGCTCAGCAGCGAAATACGTGTAAGGCTTGAGCCAATGTCATCATGCAGGTCGGTAGCTATTCGTTGCCGCACTCTCTCGAGTTCGGTGAATCGTTCTTCGCGGCTGCGTCGTAAAGCTTCTTCCGCTTGCTCGCGCTCTTCTTCCACGCGCTTGCGTTCTGTTATGTCTCGCGCGATGCCTGTGAAGAATCGTTTGTCATCTCTGATGAACTCTCCGAAAGAAAGCTCCAGCGGGATCTCCGCCCCGCTCTTGTGCAGTCCCGGCAATTCAACCGCTTCCCATGAGATGTGCCGCTCGCCTGTCTCCCTGTAGCGCTTGAATCCCGCCTTATGAAGATGACGCAAATACTCGGGCATGAGCATGGTCATCTCATTGCCGCGCAGCTCATCCACGGTATAGCCGAAGATTCTTGCCGTCGCCTGATTGACGTAGACAATTCGGCTGTCCTCGTCGATCGTGATGATCGCATCGGAAGCTGTTTCGGCCAGCGTCCGAAACCGGTTTTCGCTCTGACGGAGAGCTTTCAGCCGCTGATAGCGATTACGCGCGAAAGCGCTAATCAAGAAAACGACAACCGTCGCTGCGATGGCTATAAACCACCACCTCCGCCAGACAGGGGCAAGAATACGAAAGCTCACCGTGGCGGGCAATTCGCTTAATGTGCTGTCTTCGGCGACAGCTCGCACCAGAAAGCGATACGCGCCGGGTGCGAGGCTGGCATAATTAACCGTCCGATGATCGGTCGGCGCGCTCCAGTCTGCGTCCAATCCGTCGAGCTTGTATTGATAGCGCAGCGGACCGCTCGAGCTGAAGCCCAAGCCGAAGAAATCAATCTGCACTTGATTCTGATTCGGTGCCAGCTCAAGAGCCGCGACTGCGGTCTCGCCCAAAGCGGAGAGCGGCTGCCGCACGCCTGCGAAGCTGAGTCCGGCGATCAGGATCCGCGGGGGCTGCGCCGGACGGTCAGGCTCCGGGACGAATCGTAGAAGCCCGGTGTTGGTGCCGAACCAAAGCACTCGGTTGCGATCGCGGAAAGCCGAATTAAAATCGGTGTTGCTGATTCCCGCGGTGTTGGTGAAGTGCTTGACCTGACCGGTGGCAGTGTCGAGCCGATCTATGCCGCGGCTGGTCGCGATGTAAATCCGCCCCTGCGCGTCTTCTACGACGCGATTGATGGTGCCGCCCATCAATCCGTCGCTTGCCGAATATGTGGTTATGCGCGGGTGGTCCGCGGTCGGATCTTCAATCCGAATCAGCCCGCGATATGCTGGACCCCAAAGCCGGCCCGCGTGGTCGAGATAAAGATTGCCGACATTACCAGGCGGCAGCCCGTCAGCTTCCGTAAAGAATGTGAAGCGTCCGGCGGCGTAGCGCACGAGTCCTCCCCCACGAAACGATATCCATATATTGCCGGCCGCATCTTCGCAGAAAGAAGACGGCGCACTGTACGGGCGCAGTCCGTTGGCCTCCGAATAATGGTGAAACGTTCCCGTCGCACGCTCCCATCTGGTCAATACCTCCCGGACCGGAGCGAAAGCCCCGATCCATATGTCGCCCCGCGTGTCTTCAAAAAGGCGCGTTATGTCGTTCTCGGGTAAGCCGTTCTGGGACGTGTAAACGGCCTTGGGTTTCACCGTGGACAGTTGCTCGATGCGACTCACCTTCGGAAAACGATAAAGACCGTCGGTTGTCCCGAACCACCACTCGCCTATGTGGTCTTCGAGACAGTTCTGCGCAGGCCGCCACGACACTATCGACTTCGGCAGGTTCGGTCTTACTGCAATAAAGCGGTTGCCGTCGAACCGGCTGATTACAACATTGCCGCTGACGACGCATAGCTCACCGGAATGGTCTTCGAAGACCGCGCCGACCGTCGGGCTGAGGCCATCGGATTCCTGGTACCTCACAAAGCCGTTTCTTGCAAGCCTCATCGCGCCACCGCGATACGTGCCCATCCACAACCCACCCTGGCCGTCTTCGGCAATCGTTAGGATAGCGGTGTCGCTTAACCCCTGCGCCGTCGTGTAGCTGAGAAAGCGCATGCCATCGAACTGGCTCAGTCCGCCATTTACCGTGCCGATCCATATAACTCCGTCGGCAGATTGATAAAGAGAAGAGACACGTTCGCTGGATAACCCTTCTGCTGTTGTGTAACGCCGGGCCTCTCCTTCCGCATTTGGCAGCGTCACCAATGGTGTGTTGCGGATTGCGGACCGCTCGTTTGGGGATTTTGGGCTCATAAACATTGCGGCGTCCGCCAAACTCTTTCTGTTCGGTGATCCACAATCAGCAAGTCCCAACGGGCAAGGCTTGAATACAACCAATCCCGATTCGTGACCTAGCCACAATCTTCCTTCGCGGTCTTCGAGCAGCGCGAGCACATGATCGGTGCTCGCGGACGGTCGGACTGCGTAATGCATTACTTGGCCATCGGGCGTTCGCCGCACCAGACCGAACCTGGTTCCGACCCAAAGGCTCCCTTCACGATCTGCGAGCATCGTCCACACCTGCACCAACTCATCAGGGTGCGAGAGGAGGCCGATTTCGACGCGGCGAAACGTGCCTTCCGCATCGCTCGCGTCCAGGCGAAACAAGCCGCCGTCTGTGCCAGCCCACAGATTGCCCGCGCGGTCTTGATAAAGAGCGTTGACTCGACTGCCCGCAGCCGAATCGCCGACTGAATACGGGGCGAATCCTGGTTTACTGCTGCCGTCCGCCGTAGAAGCCAAGCCCGCGTTCAAATCAACACGAACAACGCCGCCGCCGTTCGTGGCTAACCAGTAGATACCGTTACCTGTCTCCAGCATATCGTTGACGAACGGAAACGGCAGCCCGTCCTCGACTCTGTACGACATGAAGTTGTAACCGTCGAAGAGGCTCAATCCGTCCGACGTGCAGAACCAGAGAAAGCCGTGAGAGTCTCGAACGATGCGGTTGACATGATCGCGGGCGAGACCGTCGGCAGTAGTGTAGGTCTTGATCGGCAACCGCTCCGAGATCGCGACGCCGGGCGCGGCCAACAGCAGCGACAGAGACAATATTGTGCGAAAGACTCTGCTGATTTGCTCTGGTTCTGCCAGGCTCACCGAGGTCCCCTTGCTGCGTGCAAGCTATATCGTTAGCTCGCGATGCTATTGCTCGCGTCGATGCAAGTCAAGGAGTTGAACAGCCAGCACGGGAGTTGGGCCTTTCTCTTGCGGTGACGACGTATACCAAACTGCTGTCTGGGCTGAAGCACTGGGCGTGGGACTCGGCGGTCGGCCGAAGTGCACAGGAAGTCGGGGAGCGTTCGATACAGCGATGCTCACAATTGACATGGCTAGGCGCAAAAGCAAGCGGGCTGATCGTCTGAGGGGACCGGGCGCGATACAAGGCTTATCGAAGTGTGAGATGGCTCGCAGGGATCAAAATGCCTTTAACATGAGAATCGGAGCACGACCGTAGAGCACAGACAACCTAACTTCCTGGATGCAGTCTATGGCCACGGAGGTGATGTATCAGTCTTTGCGGCCTTCTTTCAACTCGTCGGGACCTGTTTCTAAGGGCCGACCGGACTCACATGAACTCCTGCATAAATTCCTCAAAACTCTCACGACCGAGTCCGAGCTTCTGGTGCACTAGAGGTCCCTCCTTGAAAGCCGGCTCGCTGTCCTCATACGTAGGCTGCTGGTCTTGATAGAAGAGACCAATGGGAATCCGGTCTCCCCATTCGAATGATCTCTGCACTGCCACTTCGGCGTTGTTGGAATCGTAGCTCGCTTCATCTTCAAGCTTGTAGACTCGCTCTTTGAACCACGGGTAGGTGTTCAATTTGTTGTAGGTGACGCACGGACTGAAAACGTCGATCAATGAGAACCCATGATGGGAGATGCCTCCGGCGATCAAACTAGCCATGTGCTCCGGTACGCCCGAGAAACCCCGAGCAACATAAGTCGCGCCCGACACAAGCGCGAGCGCGATCGGATTGATCGGCATCTCGACATTCCCGCGTGGCGTCGATTTGGTGCGCATGTCCTTCATGGTCGTCGGCGAAGCTTGCCCGGTTGTAAGCCCATAAATCTGATTGTTCATCACTATGTAGGTGATGTCGATGTTGCGCCTCATCGCATGAATGAAGTGTCCGATGCCAATGCCGTACCCATCGCCATCCCCGCCGGTTATAACAACATTCAGGTCGTGATTGGCGAGCTTGATCCCTTCGGCAACGGCGACCGCGCGCCCGTGCAGGCTGTGAACGCCATAAGTGTGAATGAATCCCGGCAGGTTAGACGAGCACCCAATGCCTGAAACTATGATCAAGTCCTTAGGCTTGATCCCAAGCTTGCCCGCTGCCACCTTGAGCGACTTCAAAACACCGAAGTCGCCGCAACCCGGGCACCAGTCAGAATCAATTATTCCTTCATAGGTTTGAATCGGTAGCTCGATAACAGTTGCCATAAGTCCTCCTGAGGTAGCATAGACTTTAGTCTGTGCAGTTTCGTTCGACCAAACATCAGGCGCAGACTGAAGTCTACGCTACCGGCTGCCACGAATACGTCGAGCCAGTTTCGACGCCGATCAGCAGCTCGCCTTGCTTGTCCCCGGATTCGCGTGACACGATCTCAACATCCCATACAGCTTCGTCAAAGCCATTCCCACCGCGCTGCTCGATTCTCCCGGGACGGAGCGTCTCGCTGAGCCGCGACCGAATGTAGTGATAAGCCATATCGCGAGCTTCTTCCATCGTCACATCTCTGCTTCTCTCTCTCCCTTCGAGAATGGCTTTCACTTCCTCGAGGATCTGATGTGGCTCGAACGGCTCGCAATCATACTTGAGAATGTGGTGGTCTACGGTTATCCCCGTCTCGGCTCTGAGATGGCGGGCGAACTGGCCGGTGTAGTTGGCTTCGACGCAAATCGTCTTCTTGCAGTTGCGAAGAATCTGCGTGATTTCGTTCGAGTGAAATGGAACCAGGTACTTGATCTGAAGCTGATTCGCCCGAATGCCTTCGGAGGCAAGCTGGACGATCGCTTCGTGAATAACTCCTTTGGTTGAGCCCCACCCGATCAGCGTAACATCGGCATTCGGGGGGCCTTCGAGCACCGGCGGCTCGGTGTCACGCAGCAGCCCATCAAGCTTGCGCATTCGCTTCTCTTGAACCTTGCGGCGCACCGCGGACGTCGTGAAGACATCGCTGATCAATATTCCTTCTTCGTCGTGATCGTCGGTCGCGGCAACGTAGAGGGTTCCCTCGGTACCAGGCAAGGCACGAGGTGAGACTCCAGACTTCGTGAAGGCGTAGCGTTTGTACGTGCCGTTGGACTTCGGCCAGTCGCTTACGATCTCGCCCCGATCGATTGGAACATCATTGGTGAGCGCATCGGGCTCGATCGTCTCCGGGTGCTCCGATACCAGCAGATCGCTGATGATCGTCACCGGCAGTTGATACTTCTCCGCAAGGTTCAACGCCTCAACCGCCGAGTAGAAACAATCAGTCGTGTCGGTCGGCGCGATGATGGCTCGCGGGTAATCACCTTGCGAGGCGCCGAACACCTGATTCAAGTCGGCTTGTTCGGTCTTGGTCGGCACGCCGGTGGAAGGCCCGCCGCGTTGCACTTCGACGATCACCACCGGAGCTTCTATCATTCCGGCCATGCCGATAGCTTCGGTCATCAGTGCGAACCCTCCGCCTGACGTCGCGCACATCGCCCTTACGCCCGCGTGCCCGGCGCCGATCGCCATGTTGGCGACCGCGAGCTCGTCTTCGCACTGCTTAACGACGACGCCGCAGCGTTCTCCGTGAGAAGCCATCCAGTGCAGGATCGAAGAGGCCGGTGTCATCGGATATGCCGAGTAGAACTTGCACCCCGCGGCGACGGCTCCCAGCGCAATCAGTTCGTTGCCGGTGACGAATGGCCTGCGCGTTCGCGTGAAGTTCCACTCATAACCGAGCGGCACAAAGGTGTCTCGAGCGTAGTCGTAACCAGCTCGCGCGATCCCGGCGTTCTGGTCAATCACTGCCTGCCCCTTGTGTTTGAAGGTGTCTTCCAGCACCCCTACATTGGTGTCGAAATCAAGTCCCGCGAGAAACATCAAAGCGCCCAGCGCAACCGTGTTCTGCATGACCGGCTGCACTTTTCCAAACGGTTTTGTCAGCGTAACCATTGGCAGCGGGACGGGTAACACGTTGTCCTTAAGCAGCACCGGATCAAGTTTGAACTTGTCCGAGTTATAGATGACCGCACCTCCCGAATTGACTTCCGGCGCATGTCGTTCGATCGAGTCCTGATTCAGCGCGATGAGCACATTCAAGCCGTCACCGTGAGAGTGGACCTTCTCTTCGGCAACGCGCACGCGCAGCCAGATGTGCCCGCCGCGAATAACCGATTGGTAGCTGTTATACGCGTAGACGTAGAGCCCGAGCCGGCCCGCCGTCTTCGCCAACGTATCGCCAGACTTGTCCAGGCCATCTCCGGCCGCGCCTCCGATTCCTATTGTAATCTCTCGCATATCATTGTCTCCCGACGAGGGGCGTAGCATAGACTTTAGTCTGTGTCCTGATGATTGATCTTGAAGCGGAGTCACCGGACACACACTAAAGTCTATGCTACATCAGCTCTGATTATGGTTTGCTCTGAACGGCGGATTCTATCACCGCGTCAAAGGCGGAGAAAGAGTCAATCAGAATATTTTAGGCTTCGAATCGAATAATCGCCGTCAGAGAACTTGCGCTAATTCGGTTCCGGCCACAGCGGGTCACTACGGTTTCGTCAGGAACAGAAGATTGGATCTCTTGCCGCTCGTGTTTTCAATCTGCAACTGGACGGTCTCTCCAGCCGCGATCCGCTTAGCAGCCTTCTTGGCGAACAGGACCTGTGTGGGGTCCGGGACATCGTTTCTCGTTTTGACCGGCTCGTCATTAACTCGCAGCACCGCGCCGGCATCGAAGCCTTGCCCGTACAAGATAAGATTTTTCCCGCTTATCACTGCCTGTATCAGGACCGGATGATTAGGAGTCGCATTCGGATCGATCTTCGCGATGAAGATGTCCCGCTGGCCGGAGTTATTGCGTACGAGAGGTGACACCGTTGGAAAGTCCGTGGAATCTGTAACCCCTGTAATGTATATGAGCCCGTCTCCGGCTAGAGCAACCGCAAACGCGGTGTCCTCGTTGCTGCCACCGAGATAACTCGAGAACGTCACGGCTCCGCCGGGTCCGAACTTCGCTACAAAAGCGTCCCCGTTGCCACGAGAAAACGACTGGATGGAGTTTACCGTCGCAGTCCCATCTCCCGCGGCGCCCACGATCACCGCATTGCCGGCGGAATCGACGGCGATTGCGTTGCCGGACTCGTCGCTAAAGGAAGCTCCAATAAAGGTGAGATATGAGATTGCCGACCCGGTTGCGTTGAGCTTCACCACGAAAGCATCAGTAGTGACGGTCGAGGCTCGAGTCGAGCTGGAGCCGGTGAAGCCGGTCGATTTGGTTCGTCCCGTCACGTAGGCGTTGCCGGCCTGGTCGTTTGCGATACCCAGACAGGAATCGTCATCGCTTCCGCCAAAGTAGGTGGAGTAAACGAAGTCGGAGCCGCTCGGATTGATCTTTGCGACAAAGCCATCCGACGTCGACGCCGAGCCGTTCTTGGCCGGCCGCAACGCGTTCCTGGTCGGGAAATCTGTCGACTTGTGTCACCGGTGACGTAAGCATTCCCGGACGCATCGACGCTTATTCCCGATCTGCCGAGCCCATTCTCCGTCCCGCTTCCGCCAAGCAATGTTGAATAGGTCAGCACCTTTCCATCAGGCGCCAGCTTCGCAACGAAGGCATCAGAGTCGCCGCCGCCATAGACAGGCTGAATCGGCCCAACGATCGGGAAATCAAGCGACGAAGTTCGTCCCGTGATGTAAGCGTTGCCTGCACTGTCGCCAGCGATGCTGACACCGCTTTCTGTGCCGCTGCCGCCGATCAAACTCGAATAGAAAAACTGATCGCCTGGCGGAGTCAGTTTGACTACGAACGCGTCCGACGCGCCCAGCAAAGTCGGGCCGACCGAATTCAAGATTGGGAAATCGGGAGACTCGGTCGTGCCGCAAAGGTAGAGATTACCCGAGCTATCGACGGCAAGCCCTGTTGCCGAGTCGTTCTTGCTCCCGCCAAAAAATGTGTAGGTCAGCAATAATCCGTTTGGACTCAGCTTACCTATGAACACATCCGAGTTTGTCGCGGAAGCGTTGCGCAGGAAATTCGAGGAGAATGAATCCCCGACCAGAAAGGAGTTTCCGGCCGAATCGACCACTATCCCTCTGCAGGAGTCGGCAGCATTGCCACCCAGATAAGTGGAGTAGACCAGCACCGGATCGATTACCAGCGGCCGCGCTGAATCGTATGACCCAATCTCGAAACCGACCGACCCATCATCCAGCCGCCTGAACTCGGCCGGCAACTCGAGCCGCGAGCCGTTCCTCTCCTGATACGCAACCGGCCGGTCGTGCCTAACCGCGCCCGCAGCAGTGTGTAGGATCAGCGCACCCTCGGAATTCAACTCCAGGTCATCCGCACCTTCGAACCGCAGCTTGATCTCTCGAGGGTCTGCGCCCGGGGCCACAGTGAAATCGTATTCGAGCTGCTGTTGATTACCGTAGAAGGTCAGGTCAACGCCGCGATATAAACCTGAATATGAGACCCGTGAGAAGGTCTCGATGTCTCGAAGCCATTTGGCCGGGTCATTGCCGATGAAGTAATTCGCCCGGACCTGCTGCTGCTCTTCACCCGAAATTAGCGGCGCCGAATTGGCGCCCTCGAGCTTCATGCTCAGTAGGTGTGATGCCAAAGATTCATCGTTCAAGGACGCGGTCGCCGCCCCGCCTGCCAAAGCTTGCCTCCGCTTGTGGAGCGAGAGTACTGCCTCATTTGGTTTGAGAAGCAGAGCGAACCCGTCTCCGCGTCCGACGAATTTCACATCGGCTTGAGCCTGGCCGCGATTTGTCTCGAAACTCAGCGGCATCGGCCGGCGGGCTTCATACACAGCGGACGCGGCAAGCGCGCCTGTGTGTTCCTCGGGGTAGTCGCCGCGGCCTTGCATCACGGGCAGCTCAACTCCAGACCGGATGTTCGGGAATATAGCCGGCGCCATAGACGCGATTGCGAGAATCAAGGCTGCGAGTTGAATCTTGTGAGGTCTGGTCTTCATTGCATCACCCCCCATGAGAGACATCGTGCCGCATAGCATACTCCACACTTACGGCTGAAGTCATCAAAGATTGTATCCTGGCGGCAACTGGTACAAATCAATCCTTCACAGGTTGCTTCCGGCCGCAACGTCGGAAAGATTATCTCGATAGCGGGCTAAGATCAAGCGGCCCAATCAATATGTTGTGCCTCAGAAGGGCTCCCCTACAACTTGCGGTATACACCTATCGCCGGCTGTGCTAGACTGCGAACCCGTAGAACATGTTTTCGTCGCGCGCGCGCACGGTTACGTTCGGGCAAGAGATCTAACTGAGCCCAGACCTCCTACCCGGGAACACAGGCTCCTGAACCGCAACGAAAGAACCAATGAACGAAAAAGACTTTGTCCATCTTCATCTTCACACCGACTTCAGTCTCCTTGACGGAGCGATCAAGATAAAGCCCCTCGCTCAGCGTGCCCAGGAACTTGGCGCCCGCGCCGTAGCCGTGACCGATCACGGCAATCTGTACGGCGCGATCTCCTTTTACAATCAGATGAAGTCCTCGGGCATCAAGCCCATCATCGGCATGGAAGCCTACATCGCCAGGGGCAAGCACACCGACCGCGGTGACGCCTCCGGGGAGAAAGGCACGAACCATATCATTCTGCTCGCCAAAAACCTGAAGGGCTATCACAATCTCGCGAAGCTTTCGTCCTTATCATTCACACAGGGTTTTTATTACAAGCCGAGAATCGATAAAGAACTGCTGGCCCAGAATAGTGAGGGTCTTGTCGCCCTTTCCGCCTGTCTTTCGGGAGTGCCATCCTCGTTGCTTCTGTCCGACAAGTTTGATGAAGCTGCGCGACAAGCGAAAGAATTTGAAGACATTCTGGGCAAAGGCAACTACTACCTCGAAGTTCAAAACCACGGCCTCGAACAGGAAGTGCAAACAGTCATTCCGGGTATGATCGCGCTCTCGAAAAAAACAGGCGTACCCCTGGCGGCAACCAACGACTGTCATTACCTGATGCAGGATGATTGGCGCGCCCACGACATCCTTGTGTGCATAGGCGCCGGCAAAACTGTAAACGAAAAGCGCGGACTCAAGTACAAAGAGGGTGAGTTCTACGTCCGTTCAGCCGCGGAGATGTGGGAGATCTTCGGCGGCGAATTGCCGGAAGCGCTTCTGAACACTGTGGCCATCGCCGAGATGTGCGATCTCGAACTGCCGAAGGACCAGAATCATCTGCCTGAGTATCGCGTGCCTGAGGGTGAGACCGCCGTCAGCTACTTCGCCAAGCGCGCTCGCGCCGGCCTTGAGGAAAGATGGGCGGACCTCAAGGACCGCCCCGACCGCAAATGCGGCCTCGATGATTATCGAGCTCGGCTCGAACAAGAGATCGCGGTGATCAATGCGATGGGCTACGCCGGCTACTTCCTGATCGTTTGGGATTTCATCGCCTACGCCCGAAAAAACAAGATCCCGGTCGGTCCGGGGCGAGGCTCGGCCGCCGGCTCGCTTGTAGCCTACTGCTTGAGGATCACCGACCTGGATCCGCTTCAGTACGACCTGCTCTTCGAGCGCTTCTTAAATCCGGAGCGGGTGTCGATGCCTGACATCGACATCGACTTCTGCGTGCGCGGCCGTCAGAAGGTGATCGATTACGTTGCCGACTACTACGGCCGCGATCACGTTTCGCAAATCAGCACGTTCGGGACCCTGGCTTCGAAGGCGGTGATTAAGGACGTAGGCCGGGCGCTCGAGATGCCCTACTCAGAAGTCGACAAGATCGCAAAGATGATTCCGCCGCCGGTGCGTGGGCGCAACGTTTCAATCGAAGACGCGATCAAACAGAACCCCGATCTCAAGCGAGCCATCAACACCGACGAGAGAGTGCGCGAGGTCATCGAGATAGCCCAGCGGCTTGAAGGCTGCTCACGTCACGCTTCGGTTCACGCAGCCGGCGTGGTGATTTCGCCCAAGCCGCTTCACGAGCTTGTGCCTATCTCGAAAACGGCACGCGATGAAATAACGACGCAGTATCCGATGAACGATCTCGAGAAGACCGGGATGCTCAAGATGGACTTCCTGGCGTTGACTACGTTGACGATCATCGACGACTGCCTCAAATCGATCGAGCGGGAAACCGGCACGACGGTCGACCTCACAAAGATTCCGCTCGACGACCGCAACGCGCTACAGTTGTTTGCCGAAGGAAAGACCGAAGCGATCTTTCAGTTCGAATCCGGCGGGATGAAGGACCTCTGCCGCAGGCTCAAACCTGAGGGCCTCGAAGATCTCTCCGCGCTCAACGCGCTTTTTCGCCCCGGTCCCATTGACAGCGGCTGGGTGGACGATTACATCGAGCGCCGTCACGGGCGAAGACAGGTGCGTTACGACTTTCCCGAGTTGAAAGAAATCATGGGGAACACTCTCGGGATATGTGTTTACCAGGAACAGCTAATGGCCGTGTTCCAGAAGCTGGCGGGCTACTCGTTGGGCGAAGCGGACCTCGTACGCCGCGCGATGGGCAAGAAGAAGCGTGAGGAGCTCGACAAGCACAAGCAGAAGTTTCTGAGGCAAGCAATAGAGCGCGGTCACAACGCAGGCAGGCTTGAAAAGTTGTGGCTCAGCTTCGAGGGATTCGCCGACTACGCCTTCAACCGCGCGCATTCCTTCTCTTATGGGTATCTCGCTTATCAGACGGCGTATTTGAAGGCATACCACCCGACCCACTTCTGGGCGGCGGTGCTGTCGAACGAATTGAACAACACCGCGAAGGTCGTCAGGTACATCAACGAAGCGCGATCCCAAGGCATCCAGATACTCCCGCCGGACGTCAACGCGAGTCTCGACAACTTCACCGCCAGCGGTAACTCGATTCGATTCGGTCTTGCGGCGATCAAAGGCATCGGCCAGTCGGCGGTATGTTCTATTATCGAAGCTCGCAACGCGGGCGGACCTTTCTCGTCGAGCTTCGACTTCACAGAACGGGTTGACTCGCGCGCCGTTAACAAGCGGGTTCTGGAGGGTCTTATTCGTGGGGGCGCCTTTGATTCAGTGAACCAGAGCCGCGCGCGGTTGTTTGCGGCGATCGACTCAGCTATTGAAAGCGGGCAGCGGGTGCAGCGCTCGCGTGCAAGCGGACAGGCTGATTTGTTTGGCGCGCTCGGGGCGTCGATGCCGGCAGTTGAGCCTCCTCTGCCGCATGCCCCGGAGTGGGCAAATCACGAATTGCTCAGGGGCGAGAAGGAAACACTCGGCTTTTACATTTCGGGTCATCCGCTTTCCGGCTACGAAGAAGCGCTCAAGGATTTTGCCGATGCAGATGTCGATGGGCTGTCTAGTCTCAACCACGGCGCCGTGGTGACGCTCGGCGGCGTCGTGCTGGACCTGAACCTGCGGACGACGAAGAAGGGCGATCGCTTCGGTTTGTTCCAACTCGAAGATCAGTTCGGCTCGGTAAAGATCGTTGCGTGGCCTGACGTGTTCAGCAGGGCGAACGGTGTGCTGGAGAACGACGGCGCTGTTCTGGTGCGCGGCCGCCTCGAAATAGACGACGGCGGTGCAATGACGATAATCGCCGAAGAGATTCAATCGCTCGAGAACATTCGCGAGCGATCCGCACGTACTGTCGTACTGCACTTCGACGTCAATTCAGTTGACGACAAGAAGCTGGAGCGGCTCCACTGGTTGCTCGACAAAAATCGCGGCGAATGCGGAATCATCTTTGAAGTGAAACTCGCCGACGGCAGCATCGCTCGCGTGCAGCCGAATCAGCACGTTCGCGTGAAAGTCACACCCTCGCTCACCAACTCCATAAAGGAAATCATGGCTGATTGCAGCGTTGAGTTGGTAGTCCAACGCGCAAGCAGCGCCGCGCGGTAGGCATGAAAGGGGAAGCCCTCTTGGCCCTTGACGGGGATGACCTGGCGCGCAAGCCATACTCAGGGAACGAGAAGAAATTCGGTAAGCGCGCCCGGTCGATCGCCTTGTTAGACTGCCGGAGTTAGCGGCTATTCATTTCGAAGGTTTCCAGATGTATTTACCCTCTTTGTTAACATAGCCCCATCTGGTTCCAAGTTTTACACGCGCAACTCCGTTGCTGAAATCCTCGGCATCATCAAACATTACATCAGTAATTCTATTTCCCACCTTGTCTGTGTATCCATACTTGCCATCGTCGTAGACGCGAGCGGCGCCACTGGAGAATCTAAACGCCTTTTCAAACTGTGGCTTTATAACTATATTCCCCGTCTTATCGACGTAGCCCACCTTTGGGGTTCCCGCGATGCCAACAGCCGCTAGCCCTTCTGAGAATGCCTCTGCACTCTCAAATTGCGGCTGGATGATGACCTCTCCTGAGCTATTAATGTATGCCCATGGAAGAATCACATTTTGACGCAGAATACGCACTGCGGCTAACCCCTCAGAGAATCCTTGGGCAAACAGGAATTGAGGATCGAGGATCATCTTACCTGCCTGATCGATATAACCCCATCGGCCGTCTTGCGCAATTGGGAGAAGGTTACTCGGCTGTTTGGTTTGTGATCGTCCGCCTATGGCAAACGTTAGGATGATGAGAGACAAGAAAAGTGACTTTCGCATCTAAACCTCCCGAGCTTTCCCCATCCGAAGAGATTATCGCTAATACCTCGCCTGCCGTCTAACGCTTTTCGGACTGCGGCGGCATCCGTACGTTACCCAGCTTTGGGGTGCCGTGGGTTCGACCAAAAAGTGGCGGCCAACCCACAGATGCCGCCGCCTTCCAAAAGGGCCGTCTCTACACGCTTTGCCTCCCTCCTCGCTTCGGTGCTACAGTCTTCGTGGCTCTCACGGTGGTTAGCGCATTTAACTTGATAGCCAACAACCAAATCGCGCAAGCAGGAATCTAACCGCCCGACGCAGTTGAAAGGAACGCAAGTTCGTAGAGCCTTGGTAACTGTCACACAAAAACCTAAGACTCGGGTCCTTCAGCGACAACAGCCGCGACCGAGCCTGATCCGCCGCATCTTCACCCCGTTGCGGCTCGCCATACTTGGAGTCATCCTCCTCATCTTCGTTTCCGTGTTCGCATTCTTCTACGCCAAGTATGCGAGAATGATCGACGCGCGGCTGCGCGGTGACGTAATTGTCCGAACAACCGGCATCTACGCAGCGCCACGCACGATCCGCGTCTCGCAAGGGATAACGCTCCCTTCATTGAAGACCTACCTCGACGGCATCGGCTACGTCGAGTCATCCAAGGACGCCGATGCGAACCGCGGACGGTATCTGATCAAAGGGAACACCATTGAGATCCGCACAAGCGGGACCTCAGTCATCAACGGCTCGCGACAGTTTCCCAACCTCACTCTCGCGTTCGGCGCGGGCGGCAAGGGCATCAACAAAATCACCGACATCGACACCAAGCGCAATCTCGACAGCTCGCTTCTCGAGCCGGAGTTGGTGACCGCGATCTCGAATGAGAAACAGAGGCAGAAACAAAAACTCGTCTCGTTCAAAGATCTGCCAAAAGACTATGTGAATGCAGTGGTCGCGATCGAAGATCGCCAGTTCTTTGAACACTCCGGCATCAACTTCCGGGGAATCATGCGGGCGCTGTGGCGCGACGCGAGCGAGGGTCAGCTTCAAGAGGGCGGGTCGTCGATCACTCAGCAACTGGTTAAGAACTTTTTCCTCACCCCCGAGCGCACCTGGAAGCGCAAGGCCCAGGAGATGATGATCGCGGTGGTGCTTGAAACCAAGCTGCATAAGGAAGGAATCTTCCAGCTCTACTCCAACGAAGTTTACATGGGTCAGTCGGGCAGCTATTCGATCAACGGGGTCGGCGAAGCGTCGTCGGCTTACTTCAACAAGGATGTGGTAAATCTCACGCTGCCGGAGTGTGCATTCCTTGCCGGAATAATCAGAGGTCCGAGCCTGTACTCACCCTACCGCGATCCGGAGCGCGCAAAGTCGCGGCGCAATCAGGTGCTCGACTCGATGGTCGAAGCCGGCTTGCTACCACGTGACAAGGCTGAGCAGGCAAAGGCGACTGAGCTGAAGTTCGTGCCGAAACACAACGCGCTCAACAGCAACGCACCTTACTTCGTGGATTACTTGCAGCAGCAATTGGTGAACGAACTTCCCACGCGGGACCTGGCGCGCCAGTCCTATCGCGTGTACACGACCATCGATATGGACCTGCAGCGAGCCGCCGACAAAGCCGTCAACGACACGCTAACCTCGCTCGATCAGATCTTCCTCAAGCGCAAAAAGAATCCGGTTCCAGCAGGCACGCTGCAAGCCGCGTTGGTCGCGTTGAACTCGAAGACCGGCGAGATACTTGCGATGGTCGGCGGGCGCGATTACGGTCAGAGCCAGCTCAATCGCGCGGTTGATGCGAACCGGCAGCCCGGCTCGGTGTTCAAGCCGATCGTTTACGCCACCGCGCTCGACCCAGCTTCCGATGAAGATGCGGAAGAGAAGATCACCGCGGCGTCATTGTTCATGGACGCACCAGAAACTTTCCTGTACGGCCGCGGTCAGACTTACTCGCCTGAGAACTTCGGCAAGACGTATTCAAATCGCGATGTCTCCTTGCGCGAAGGGCTGGTGCATTCGCTCAACGTGGTGACTGTGCGAATCGCCGAGAAGGTTGGTTATTCGAAGATCGCGCGCCAGGCTGAGAAGCTCGGGCTGCCCCGGCCTCAGCCCTTCCCTGCCCTTGCGTTGGGAACGGCAGAGGCAACACCGCTGCAGATCGCCTCGGCTTACACGGCGTTCGCAAACGGAGGGCTGCTTTCGGAGTCACGACCGATCAAACGGGTTACGAACTCCGACGGCGTCGGATTGACTGAAGCGAAATCGCAAACACGACAGGCTCTCAAACCAGAGGTCAGTTGGCTGATGACCAACATTATGCAGGACGTGCTCAACAGAGGCACGGCTTCTCGAGCGCGAGCGATGGGGTTCACTGGGACCGCTGCCGGCAAGACCGGTACATCCCGCGACGGCTGGTTTGCCGGGTATACCCCAAACATGGTCTGCGTTGTGTGGGTCGGCTTCGACGACAACTCCGAGCTTGGCCTCGAAGGCGCGAAATCGGCGCTGCCGATTTGGGCTTCGTTCATGAAAGGGGCCCTGGCGCTGAGGCCAGAGCTTGGGGGCGAGAGCTTCCCGCCCCCGCCGGACGGGATCGTAACGGATGAGATTGACCCTACGACGGGGCTTATTGCGACGGACCAGTGCCCTGCTCGCCGAACCGAGTACTTCATCGAAGGCACGCAACCGCAGCGGCTATGCGAAGTTCATTCGGGCGAACATCCGGAACAAACCCCGATCCCGGGCTTCACATGGCCCGAGGGTCAGGACGTCGAAGACAAGGCAAAGAAACTGTTGCGCGATGCAGAGAAAGGGATCGACGACGCCCAGCGCGAGATGAAGAAGCAGATTAAGAAAGCGACGGGAAAACCTTAGCCACGCGTGGAGCGAGGCATTAGCGCCTTCGCGAGAGTCCGCGGATCCTGGCACCCTTTGCGCGAAACCCTAGATCAACTCACCGCATACACACCTCGTTAGAGATTGTGTGAGAGTCTGAACACCCCCAAATTTTTCACTTGGGGGTTCTTTAATTTCGGCCTACGTCGAAGCGCCCGCCCTCTCCCCCGTTGTTACTCTTTTCCCCTTATCTCGCGTCGCGAGGGAAGAGAGATATCAAAACAAAGAGGGGACCTGCTGCTTCGACGTAGGCTGACGCTAAAGATCCCCAAACTGAAGTTGGGGGTGTTGCGGGAGTTTTCACACACCCTCGTCAGAGACGGGTATGCGCAAAAACTTGACGCGCACCCTCGCGGACTCTCCGCATTGACAGAGCCTCCGGAATACATATAACTTAGCGCGTGTCACTGGGTCACAATCACGGGTCTGATCTTAAGTGAGAGACCTCAGAGTTTGGCGAGCCGAACCGACAACAGTTTTCTTAACCCTTACAGATAAGTCCCGGATTGGTGAGCCAGCTTCTGGTCAATTGTTTGCTCAATGGCCTCTTATGAAGGCGATATGGAACAAACCACTCTCACAGTGATCACGCCAATCAGCCCGGGCAAGGTAGAACCTCTTAGATCTTTATTGAACATTATTGGCGATGACATAGACGGCGCTAAACATAATAAGTACATCCGGTTCTCTGATCTTTCAACAACCCACTTCGCGCGCTGGGTGATCATTCCCGAAGATAAAGCGAAAGGATATAAACCCCATCTTGCCTTCGAAAGCAATTTCGACGGCGGACTGGATGAATACCTCAAAGACCTAACCCGGAAGGCGGGGGACGGATTGGACCAGATCTATGCCAATTGCGAAGGCTATCCTGCGCGGGGAACCGAAGATCTGAAAGCGTTCGGAAAGTACATCAGAGATCATTCGGTGAAATACTCTGCGCGCTACATCGCGTATCGCGGGAGAAAGGTAAAGGACATTCACAATAACACTCGATTGCGCCACAAGGTCGAGGAGTTTCTGGATGAGGCGGATAGTAGCCATGCTCTTGATGGAATATCGACGGCCGCGATCAAAAGCAAAATACAGGAGTTCTTGCTACAAGAGAAAGCGAAGGACCCTGAACTGGCGACAATGCCTGTCAAAATCTCTTCGCTATCGAGACAGGTGACGCTGGTTGTTTTGCTTGCATCGGCGGTCTTGATTCTCTTTCCATTTCCGGTGTTTTTCGCTCCGCTTCCACTCGTTGTCAGGCTGCTTATCTTTTTTGCCCCGTTGCTTCTGTTGGGGATTTTTCTATTTGTACTGAGAAGACACGAAAGAGCAGACGCGCAGAGCAAAGTGGAGTTCGTGGCTGTTGAGGAGGCAATATTTAGCAAAGAGAATCACCAGGTACAAAATCAGTTAACTCATCTTGTTGAGATCAAGCAAGGTCGGTTTAGGCTGTTCACCATAAAGGCAGTTCTCGGGGTAGTCAATCTCGCGGCCAAGTTCTACTGGTACAAAGGCAATCTTGGGAGTATCCCGACCATACACTTTGCTCGATGGGTCATAATAGATGACAACAAACGCCTGCTCTTTCTGAGCAACTTTGACGGAAGCTGGGAGAATTATCTGGGTGACTTCATTGATAAAGCGGCGGTTGGATTGACGGGTGTTTGGAGCAATGCAGTTGAGTTCCCGAAAACGGAGTTCCTATTCCTGAAGGGAGCCAAAGACGAAGAACGGTTCAAAGAATGGGCGCGGGCAAAGCAGATCCCCACACAGGTTTGGTACAGCGCCCATCCCAACGAAACAGTCCAGAATATCCTGAATAACTTTGAAATACGCAACAACATTGAGGCGACTCTGGATGACGAGCAGACCGAACAATGGCTGCGGCGATTGTAGTTACAGCACGGGTTGTCGTTTTCCTGCCCAACATAGATCGAGCTGGCCCTGTTCATCTAATTTGAATGGCAGGCGTCATTGGTCTGGAAGCTGGCTTTCGAAAGGAGGTTCACCATGGCAGACCTAAAACTCAGCGAGATTCAAGGCATAATCCTGCGCGGCTATAATCACCACAGGTATTCAAGGTATTTGTTTTTTCACATCGTGGATTCCGACAAGGCCAAACATTGGCTCGCCGCCGCAATCCCCGAAATAACAACTTCCGCACTTTGGCCCAAGGGCGCGCCAAAGCCCGATACGAGCCTCAACATCGCATTCAGTTATGCCGGACTTGAAAGCCTCGGATACAAGGACACAACCAAAACCTTTTCCCGGGAATTCCGGACAGGTATGCCGGAAGAGGATCGCGCACGAACGCTGGGAGACACTGGCGAAAGCGAGCCTGGCAAATGGGAACTGGGCGGCCCAACCGGCCCGCTCAGTAAGGATAAGCTTCACATATTGCTCATGCTTTATGGCAAAGACTGGGCTTCGCTTGATGAGCACGCCAGGAATCAGAAAAGCCGTATAAGTAAGACAGGTGGATTGGAGCTCGTGTATGAGCAGGATTCCTACATGAACCCTGAGCAAAAGGAACCGTTCGGATTCCGTGATGGTTTGTCTCAGCCTCCTGTTGAAGGGTTCTCTACACTTTCTGGTGTCGGTCAGGCTAAGGATGGAAACGCTTCAGCGGAGGATCCAATCAAGGCGGGTGAGTTTATACTCGGCTATCCGAACGAGTATAACCAGTTGCCCTTTACACCGACCGTGCCCATTGAGATGGATAAGAAGATGATTCTGGCGCCTCTGCCTTCTGACCCTGATAAACCGAATCAACCAACCGAAGATGCGATACGAGATTTCGGGCAAAACGGCTCGTACCTGGTGTACAGAAAGCTGCAGCAGGATGTCAAAGGTTTTCGTGATTTCATGCTTAAGACGGCTGGCAATCATGCCGGGGCTCTCCAACTGGCAGCGAAGTTCATGGGCCGCTGGCAAAGCGGAACTCCGTTGGTGTTGGCTCCGGAGAAGGATGACGCCGAGATAGCCGCGGCCCCGGAAAAGTTTAACAACTTCGGATACCACGACATGGACCCGCACGGCTACAAGTGCCCGATCGGCTCTCATGTTCGCCGGTCTAATCCACGTGATTCCCTCGAGCCTGGCCCGAAACAGTCTAAAACGATGGTTAACCGCCATAGGATCATCAGGCGCGGCAGGCCCTATGGGATTCCGGCCCCGGACGACCGATCTACAGTGAAGAAGAGCGAAGGCGTAGGAATCATATTCATCGCAATCAATGCGAGTATCAAACGCCAATTTGAGTTCGTCCAACAGATGTGGGTTAACGATGAGAAATTCGACGAGATGTATGAAAACAAGGATGCCGTCACCGGCGATAGTGATAGAGCGACCATCATGACGATCCAGGCTAAACCCGTCCGCAAGCGCATTCGAGACGTTCCGCGCTTTGTTCAGGTAAAGGGAGGAGGCTACTTTTTTCTGCCGAGCATAGCGGCATTGAAGTACCTCGCAAGTGAGATGTGACGCCTGGGAATCTTCTGGGTAAGGAGGGCGAAAATGCTAGCCAGGATCAAGACATTCCTCTTAAACCTCTTCTCAGGAGAGCGGCGACGCTTGAGACGGTTGTGGGCTTCTGCCCTGGATGAAGAGGTGAAACTAAATCGTGATCTAAGCAATCTAAAGGAGCACGCCCAGGCAAGCCTGCAACACTGGTTGTCAAACCCCGAAGTAATAAGGAAAGTTCTTGAAGAGTTGCGCGAGCACAAACCGATCCTGGTCACGCGCAATTTCGCGGTTGTGACGAAGTATTCGGATGTAATCGAGGTACTCTCACACGATGAAGATTTTACGGTTAAACAGATCTATGCGGCTAAGATGGAGCGCACCAGCGGCTCCTTTTTTCTCGGGATGGATAAAGGGGAACAGTACGAAGGCGAACATGCGAAACTACAGATGGCAATTCATCCGAAGGAGGATGTTCCAAGAATCAGGAAGTTTGTCAGCGATAACGCAGATATGCTCATCGACGACGCGAAGCGCAACGGGCGAATCGATGTAGTCAATGGTTTATTTCGCCTGGTTGCGACTCGACTGGTTGAGCATTACTTCGGTGTGCCGGGCCCCGACGAAGCGAGGATGATGACATGGCATCGCACGATTTTTCGAGACATCTTTCTCAACCTCAACAATGATCCCGAAGTCATGAAAAAGGCCACAGCGTCGGCTGAAGAAATGAATAAATACATGGACGAATTAATCGCGCGGCGGAAAGCTGAACTGGCTGCCGGCGATGATGGTCGCGATGATGTGCTCACTCGACTCTTAAAGTTGCAGAGTGATCCCAAAAACAGCTTTGATGACGCGGGAATTCGCCGCAATCTGGGAGGAACTATTCTCGGCGCGATAGAGACTACTTCTAAAGCAGCCACACAGGCTTTCGATCAATTGTTAAATCGCCCGGAACTACTGCGCGTGGCTCAAGAAGCCGCTCTGGCTGATGACGATCAACTGGTTTCCTCATGTGTTTTTGAAGCCCTTCGATTCAACCCGCACAATCCAATAATCATCCGTCACTGCGATAGATCGTATACACTGGCCAAAGGCACCAAACGCGAGAAGGAGATTCCTCAAGGGAGTACGGTTTTTGCGGCCACTCTTGCGGCGATGTTCGATCCGGAGGAATTCCCTTCTCCCAACGAATTTCGGACCGATAGACCCGCTGGGAAATACATCCATTTTGGTTTCGGCATGCACAGTTGCTTTGGAGAATACCTCAATGTTGCGCAAGTGCCCGGGGCAATAAAAAGGTTACTGCGACAACAGGGCCTCAGGCGAGCTCCCGGCGATGATGGTCAAATGCGGTTCGATGGCCCTTTCCCCGACAGCTTGATTGTTGCTTTTGATGCTTAGTATTTCGACAACACATAATCTTGACGAAATCAACTCCTCACATCGCCTTAGGATCAGACCCCTCTTTCCTATTGTCCGAACTACCTCTGTTGCCCGCCGGTCCAAGGTACCAGTTTCTCTGTCCACCCGTTAGTCCCATCCCAGATCCGCACGGTATACGAACGTTTGAGCGTCGGGCATTCTTCCAAAGGGTGTTCTATCCGATGTTCAGCAGACAGTCGGCGATGCAGTTCGCCATAGCCGTCAGTCATCGACACACTCTCAACATCGAGACTCTTCGAGAGTTGGTATAGGAACTGCGCAGCGGGTTCAACCTCGCGAGTGGCGAGTTCTAAGTGATTCTCAAAGACGCGCAAATCCCTCACCGGGTTATAAGGAGCGCCCTGCAGGGTATTCAGTTCTGAGCGAGGGAACAGATAGTAGCGCTGAGGCCGCCCTTCCGGACATGCATCACATGTGTAGACGGAGCCTGGACTCTGCGGGGACGAAGATGGGGCTTGGCTCTCAACAAGTACAGCTAAACACCCCGCGCTGTATTCGTTGTTCACGCCGCAAGCGAGTATGAACGACCCCTATCATTACGGACGTAACCTAACCTGTAAGTCCCCGCCTGAGTTAACAAACTGCACCGTGGGATTCACTTTCGGGTCCAGCTTGGCGACGAAAGACGGCCACCAAGTATGATGACTCATTGCCAGCCAAAGGCTCTTGCCGGCATCGCCGTCGCACGTTAGTAAGTCAGTAATACGCCAAGGACTCTCGAAAGAGTTCACCGGGGACCGGCCAATAAAGACACAGTTCAGTAATAGCAACATCGAGAACTACCTGCTGACGCAAATCGAAGACGAGATCAAGAGTTCCAATGCGGAAAAGATCGCACAAGACGCGAGTCAGGAGACAGCTGCGACTAATGGCTCGATTGACTACTTCAAATCCGCACCAGGAAAGTACATTAACAAAAATAAAGTGACCGAATATCTTGAGCTAAAGCCAGACGGCACCTTCTTCCTCCATGAGCGGGGGAAGGGCTTTGCCGGCAAGTACGAAGTCTCGGGCGACGAAATAACTCTCGTTGTGAGCAATAGGATGGCAACTAAAGGGAAGCTGCGCGGGAACACTTTAATCGACGACGCGGGCCAGGACTGGGTGAAGTCGGCAGACTCGCTGACTACTTCGATTACGCCATGAGAAGTACTGACCAACGCCGATATATTGCGTATGGTGGCAGCAAAGCTCCCCGATACTGTGATCCTCGCCAAGATTCGGAGTTCGCAGTGCAAGTTCGACACTAGCACCGACGGGCTCATAAGGCTCAAACAGGACGGTGTAAGCGATGGCGTGATCCAGGCGATGGCGGAGTCAGGTTCGAGGTAAGGAGGCGAAGTGAACTGTTTCTATCATCCAGAAACAACCGCCGTCGGAACATGTAACCAGTGCGGCAAGGGCGCATGTCGGGATTGCGTTCAAGATATCGGCGGCGCCCTCTTATGTTCCAGTTGTGTCGAGGTTCTGCAGGAGGAGCTGGAGGCCGAAACGCAAGCCGACGAACGCGAAAAAGAAGAAAGCCTTCAAGGATTCAGGTCGCGATTACGATGGTCTTGGATTATAGGCTGCTCTTGCGCGGTCCTTGCTCTCTTGGTTGCCTCGCCGGCTCAGATGTCTGCGTCGGTACATCAAGGCCAAGCTTCTAGCGTCACCCTGGCGTTCGGATTATTCCTGGGGAGCCTTGTCTCCGGTTACGTCTTCTGGTCGCTCTATTGGGGCATTCCCGCCGTTTGGTCCTGGGGTCGTAAGCTGATCAACAATGTCGGCTGCTTCGTCGTGGCCAATCCGTTCGCCTGGTTAATCATTGTAGTGTTTTTGTTTTGGGTACCGCTAATGCTGGGCGTATATTACGGGGTGCTGGGCGGGGCTATCTATCAATATTTCAAGTATCGTCGCAGGGCTGAGGTCGGGCTGACCCGTCGGAAGCTCGTTCTGTCTGCCGCGTTCGTCGGTTTACTCGCCGTGGGGTCCGCCGTGTCTTTAGCGCTGGCTCCAAACGTAATCGTGCCGCGTCAAACCCTACTGGGCACAGCCGACGTAGGTGGCGAGGTCACCACTCCCTCTGGACTCAAGTATGTCGACCAAGTAGTCGGAACCGGCAAGAGTCCCTCGCCGGAGAAGAGAGTCTCAATACATTACACTGGCACGCTGATGGACGGAACAGAGTTCGATAGTTCGCTTGACCGCGGACGGCCATTCGAGTTCCGTATCGGTACGGGAGCCGTGATCAAGGGATGGGACGAGGGAGTGATGACAATGAAAGTAGGGGGCAAGCGGAAACTAATCATCCCTGCCAGTCTCGGCTTCGGCAGAAGCGGGAGCCCACCGAGAATTCCTCCCAACGCCACGCTTATATTCGAAGTAGAACTGCTCAGCGTGCGGTGATTATGTCCTATTTGAGCTAGAGCAACTCGACCATTCCAGATTCGCATTAAGACTGATCGAGGTCGCGTCAATGAATAAACATATCGCCGTCACCGTCAACGGAGTCCTGCATCCCGACGAAGTTGAGCCTCGCATGGAGTGCGCGGGCTGACCGACACCCACGTCGGTTGCGAGACCTCGATCTTCATCGTCGACGGTCAGGTGGACAACGAGCAAACGAAGCGAGGACCCGCGGTTGATTCAGGGCCTCGGTCATCGCGTCGATAATGTGGGTTGTTAGGTACGCTTCACGTCGCGTTGCGGCGCCCGTTGTACGCACACGCACATCAGGAGCATGTCAGCCCATGGATTGGCGCATAGAGGCCACCACTCCCATATCGAGATATCTGACCGTAGTATGTATTTCCCGGGCCGGTGTCCGCTCTCCTAAACCGGGTAAACATCTCAGGTCCTCCTTAAGGCGCGGCCTAGTCTCGCGCCCATTTTTTCCAACCTGTTTTTCTATCCCTGTTTGACCTCGGAATCAGCGCCGCTTAGAATGTTGGGGCCGGAAACCCGGCGAACTCATCCCTCGCTACATTTCCGCGCGTGGCGCGACAACCGGAGGCGATATGATCAAAGACATCGAGCAAATCCTCGGCAACGAAGCCGAATCTCTGCTGACTTATCAGTGCAGAACCGTGACCAAAGAGATGCTGCACCTGCCAGGGCCCGACTTTATAGACCGTGTGATGGTGGCGACCGATCGCCGGCCTCAGGTGTTGCGCAACCTCGCTGCTATGTTCAACCACGGTCGGCTCTCGGGTACGGGCTACCTGTCCATCCTGCCTGTCGATCAAGGCATCGAGCACTCAGCCGGCGCTTCGTTCGCACCCAACCCTGAGTACTTCGATCCTGAGAACATCGTGAGACTCGCGATCGAAGGAGGGTGCAACGCCGTTGCTACAACCCTCGGCGTTCTCGGGTCGGTCTCGCGCAAGTACGCCCACAAGATCCCTTTCATTCTCAAGTTCAATCACAACGAGTTTCTCTCTTACCCAAATACCTACGATCAAATAATCTTCGGGTCGATTGATCAAGCGTATGAACAGGGCTGCGCCGGGGTTGGCGCGACGATCTATTTCGGGTCCGAGGAATCGAAGCGGCAGCTCCAAGAGGTCACCAAAGCGTTTGCGCGCGCACACGAGCTTGGGATGTTCACCGTCTTGTGGTGCTACCTGCGAAACGCTGCGTTCAAGACCAAGGAAGTCGACTATCACGGAGCCGCCGATTTGACGGGACAAGCTAATCACCTCGGCGTCACCATTCAAGCCGACATCATCAAACAGAAGCTCCCCGAGAACAACGGCGGCTACAACGCGCTCAAGTTCGGCAAGACCGACAAGAGGGTCTACTCGGAGTTGAGCAGCGATCATCCGATCGACCTCACCCGCTACCAGTTATTGAACTGCTACATGGGCCGCGCGGGTCTGATCAACTCGGGCGGGGCGTCGGGTGAAAACGACATTCAGCAAGCAGTGAAGACCGCTGTCATCAATAAGCGCGCCGGCGGCACCGGGTTGATCTCCGGCCGCAAAGCCTTCCAGAAGCCGATGCCGGAAGGAATCAAGATTCTCAACGCGATTCAGGATGTGTATCTCGCACAAGAGATCACGGTGGCTTGAAGTAAGGATCTCAATATGTCCCAACAGCCAGAAAAAAAGCCGGTCGATGTTGAAGAGCTCAAGGAGTCGCTCGCCAACCTTCGCTTCAGCGTCTCGGAATTTCAGGACAGCATCGGCGAATACCTCGAGGCGGTTGAGGAATTGTGGAGCGAGGTCAAGTCACACCTTGCTTCAGTCGAGGCGCGCCTTGCGGGACTGGAGGTGCAGCTCTCGGCAATGCCGGGGGATGCTGAATGGAAGGTTGAGAAGCTTGACCAGATGCTGCAGGACTTGAGGGAGATTGGCGAGGGAATCAGCAGGATGCGCCAGCGGTTCCGCTCGTTTACTCAAGGATATAAGGAGAGGATCAACTGAGGGTAGTCACTTCACTTCTTTGATATTGGACGGTTTCGCGAACAGTTTGTCAGGCACGCTCACATTGAAGCTCACGGTGTCGAAACTCACACGCGCGCTCTGTTTGCCGTTGCGATAGGAATCCTGGATGGTAGGAAACTTTATCCCGCCGAAGTCGACCCACCGGTAGTAACGCACCTCGTTGTTGACTGTTCCCTCCTCACCCACTGTCTTGTATTCAGTCATAAGCGGAAGCTTGGACCGCGGATCGATGTGCAATGTCGCGGTGCCTCCATCGGCGAAGTCGATGCGCAACGCTTCGGAGAATGTGTTACGCCAGACTTCCCGTCGTCCCAAATAAATGAGCTTCACGCCTGACTGGTGCGCCGCCGTTCTCAACAGGTTGTCGAGGTCGTAGCGCGCGCTCTGCTGAAACTCTTTTACTTGTTCTTCCTTCTGGTCCCGAATCATCCTTTGGTTGGCGTCGTAAACCCAGTTCGCCGTTTCAGAGTTGCTTTGGATCAGCTTGCTGTCGCCTTTGCCAAACTCGGTGCGCTCGCGTCCCGGGTAAACGACATAGTCGACGAAAGGCATCGGATCGCCGGACACCGCCTTCTGGAACGGGGTGAACTGGCCGCGGCTCTCGACGGAGGTTATCTTCAAGTAGGCCTCGCCGCCTCGCGCGGCGACCGCATCGCGGACCAGCGCGGCGGCCTTCGCTGGGTCGTTTTCGTCTGTTTCCTGAGCGGTAACGACCGCTTGAAAAGTTATGACTGCTATGAGCAGAGTGCCGGCAAGCGATATTGCGAATCTTAACAAGTCACCCTCCGAACGTTGCTTCTAGATTGGTCCAGTTCAAATTGTATCGCAGACGGCGGTAGCGGCGCATGAAGAAAGCGGCGCAGACTGCCGGCTGCGCCGCTTTTCGCCAACTCGATCGCTCTCGTTCAGATCAAGGCTCCGACGCGCTGATCTTCAACTCGCCGTCCTGGAAGTCCACCTGGAATCGCTCCGCTTCCTTCCACCGGGTAGTCATTGGCAGCTTCACGATCTCATCAATCGTGCGCTTGAGAAAGCGCGCTCCGTAGGTAGGGCTGAAGCCCTTCTCAACCAGGTGCACAACCGCGCTCTCGCTCACCTCAAGCTCCTTACCTTGCCGCTTCATCTGGCGCTTGATGATGCCAATGTACAGCTCGGCGATTTGCTTCACCTCATCTTGAGTGAGCGGCGAGAACACCACGATCTCGTCGATGCGGTTGCGGAACTCGGGTGAGAACCTCTCTTCTGCCGCTTTGATTACCTCTCGCTTGATCTGCTTGACGTCCGCGAGGGTCTTGGTCCCGAACCCGAGCGGCTTCATGTACTTCTTAAAACTGTCCGAACCGAGATTCGAAGTCATGATGACGATCGCATCCGATAGATAGACCTTCTTGCCGCGGCCATCGGTGATCCATCCTTCGTCGAACGCTTGCAAGAACAAGTTGAGCAGGTAGGAAGATGCCTTCTCAATTTCGTCGAGCAACAGGACGGTGTACGGATTGTCGCGAAGCCGTTCGGTCAGTATGCCGCCTCGCTCGCTGCCGACGATGCCCCGAGGCATTCCGATAAGCTTCTCGATGGCGATGGTCCCGTCCTGATACTCGGACATGTCTATGCGAACCATCTTGTCGTCGTCGCCAAACATGAACTCGGCTACCGCTTTCGCCAGTTCGGTCTTGCCGACCCCGGTCGGACCAAGGAACAACAGCACGCCATCCGGCTTGTAGAAATTCTCCTTGAGCGGGCCCTTGTTGAGCCGCAGCCGCTGAGCCACCGCCTTGATCGCTTCCTTCTGCCCGATTACTCGAGCCCCGAGCCCGCTCTCCATAAGCGCGAAGCGGTCGTTAGTGTCGCGGAAAATCATATCGCGCGGTATGCGCGATTCCTGGCTTATCACGTCGATGATGTGTTCGGATCGAACCTCGGATAACTCGGGCTGGCTGATCTCAACCTTCACCGAAGCGGTGTCGAGCCAGCCGATCACCTTGTCGGGCAGGTGCAAGTTGCGAACGTAGCGCGGCGCCATTTCGAGCGCCGTCTCAATGGCTTCATCGGAGATCGTAACCGAATAGTTGCGCTCCAGTCTCGGGCGCACGCCGGCGATGATTTTGCGCGTGTCTTCAACCGATGGCTCGTCGACCTTGACGAGCCGAAACCTTCGAGCAAGCGCTTCATCTTCGGAGATGTACTCCTTGTATTCGGTCATCGTGGTCGCGCCGATGATTCGAATCTCGCCCCGCGCGAGAGCGGATTTGAACATGTTGGCCGCGTCGGAACTGGCTCCCAGAGCCGATCCTGCGCCTATAATGGTGTGAGCCTCGTCGATGAACAGGATCAGGTTGTCGCGTTCCTTTACTTCGCTGATGATCCCCTGGATGCGCTCCTCGAACATGCCTCGCAGCATTGTGCCGGCGACGATGCCGGACATTTGAAGCTGAACGATGTGGGAGTTGCGCAATCTCTGCGGCAGAATCTCAGGTTCGAGCTCGATCTTGCGAGCCAGCCCCTCGACGACGGCGGTCTTGCCGACGCCTGCTTCGCCTACGAGCATCGGCGAGTTCGCACGCTCGCGATGGCAAAGTATCTCGACGATTTGTCTGATTTCTTCGTTGCGTCCGATGACCGGCGGCAGCTTGTCCTGACGAGCCAGCTTGTTCAAGCTGACGCCGAAGTGTTTGAGGTAAGGCGGAAGCTCATAACGGCGCCGGTACTTTTCTTCCTTTTCTTCGTGGCTTCGCACACGCGTAGCTATCTTCTGCATCACCATCTCACGATCCGCCCCCAGCCGCCTGAGGAGCTCAACCGGGTAGCTGTGCGTATCCGTGAACAGCGCATAAAAGAGATCGGTCGACTCGATAAGCCGGCGTCCCTGCTCGCGAGAGTGTTTCAGCGCGTTTGACAGCAGAGTCCTGAGCGGCTCGGAAATCTTCATCCCTCTGCCAAGGTAGTCGCGCTGATCCAGTTTTGTTTCGAGCGCCTGAATGACGACCTGCGGGTCCAGGTTGAGGCTTTGCATCACTTCGTTGAAGAACGGACGTTCCACTTCGGCGATTGAAACGAAAAGGTGCTCCGGCGCCAGCTGATTGTGATCGCGACCCCGGGCTTCTTCATACGCCTTACGAATCAACCGGCGGCCGCTCTCGGCAATCTTGTCTGTATAGATTTCCAAGTCGATCATTTGTTTTGACTTCCCGCGTCCACCGGCAGCACTCGAGTCGGGACATTCACTCTACCGGTCTACGAATACACGATTGCAGTATATCAGAGGCGAAAAATGTACTCAAGAATAGCCTTTTTTCGGCCGTGTCTTGCCGTGGTGAAGACCTGAGATCACAGGCTGGGTCTTTCGAACCAAAAGCTTCTCCGCTGCTCGATCCGCAACCTCATCTGCCACTGACTCACCTCGACTAGCCTCTCGCTTGGCGATGACGCTCGCGTAAATGCCGCGCCGCGAGCGCACCTGTAGCCCAGGTATCGTCGCGTATACGCTAATCGCGTGAAACCTCGTATCGTCAGGCTGGCGTTCTGTTGAATAGGCAAAGAGGTACTCGGCGCTGATCTCGGTGGTTATCTGCGGACTGAGCCTTCCAAACTCTTCGCGAGTGCCCGGAATCCAAATCGCGCCGCCTGTTTCTTCGGCAAGCCCTTTGAGCGTAATCTCAGCCGCTTCCAGTTGCTTATAGTACACGCGCAGCTTTTCGATTCGCTTGCGAGCCTGAGGATCCAGCATCTCGTACCACGAGAGCGCATTGAAGGCGCGCGGCTTGATCTCGCGCAGCAACATCGCGTTCTGGCTGACAACGTAGACGGTGGCGCGCGCCCGATGAAGCGCGTTCAGCACTTTTTCAAAATCCAGTTCATCGAACGAGTCTACCCCGTCCGTCATGATCACGACGCTGCGACGTCCGCTGACCTTGGGCAGCACTTCCTCGGCGGCATAGAGCAGGGCCCGATAAAAGTCCGACCTGAGGCCGGGTTTGAACTTCCATTCGAGCGCCCGCCTCAGGGCATCCTTATCACCTGTCCACTGCGAAAGCAGATTCGTCTTATCGGCATAAGTGATCACTGCCGCCTTGTCTTGCTCTCCCAGCGAGTCGACCATCCTCAATGCCAGGTCGCGGTTTATGTTCAAGTTCTTGAGCGTGCTGTCACCACCCGCATCGAGGATGAACAGTACGTTCGCGGGCGTGTGCATGACCGAGTTGATAACCTGGCGTTTCCCGTCTTCGGTCAGTATGAAATCAGTTCGCTGAAGATTGGGCGGAAGCCTTCCAAGGTCGCTGTGAACGCTGACCGGAAGCAAAACTTCCTCGACGCGCAGGCGAATGGGTTCCTTGTCGTCGCGACGTTGAGGAGCTTTTGGTTGACCGCGCATCCGGCCGCTTTGGGCTTGTGCCTGCGCCGCTGAAGCGATGATCACCCAGAGAACCATTGCTGCCTGTGCCTTCAACTTGAGCGACATGTCAAATCCCCCAAGAGATCGAGCGGACGTTGATGAGAAGGTCCCCGCCTGGTTCGCGTCGCGCGCCTTTGAGTTTACTAGAAGTCTCAGACAAATGAAACGAAGACTTCGTTGGAAAGCAAGCGGCCAGCGGCGGTCAGCGCCAATCGACCGCCACCTATCTCAATTAACCCGGCCTCGGCGAGCCGGGGCAGTTCGTCGCCGTAGCGCTCGATTACGTCGACACCATACTCGGAGCGGAACGCAGCCAGGTTGACGCCCTCCTTCAATCGTAGCCCCATGAACAGGGCTTCAGCCGCGCGGTCCGCTTTACGAAGCTCGTTGCGTTCGGCGATGGCGTTTCCGGTTTGAGCGACTCTCTCGATGTAGGTATCGGTTTTCGATACGTTGACCCATCGGGCGCTCCCGTCGTACGAATGTGCGCCGCATCCTATGCCATAGAACCGCGCTCCGGTCCAGTATTTCAGATTGTGTTTCGACCTGAACGGGCTGATCGGTTCGGCCGCGCCGCGTTCGACAATCCGAGCGAAATTCGAAATCTCATAGTGTTCGTAGCCAGCTACCTGGGTCGCACTGGAGATCATTCGATACATCTCCGCAGCGAGATCATCGTCAGGCTGCGGCCTTAGCCCACGCTTTAGTTGCGCGTAGAGTTGCGTGCCTTCCTTTAGATCCAGCATGTATAGCGACAAATGCTCGGGCCGGATTGCCAGAGCTTCACGCAGGTTGAACTCCCAATCCGCCAGGTCTTGTTCGGGAAGTCCCGCGATCAAATCGAGACTAATGTTTTCGAATCCTGCTTCCTGCAGCACCTCGATCGTGCGGCGCGCGTCATCGGCTGTGTGCGTGCGGCTAAGCGAAGCAAGCTCCGCATCGATGAACGACTGCACGCCGACGCTTGCGCGATTTATGCCGGCGGTCAGCCACTCCGCTACCTTCGTTTTAGAAAACGTCGCGGGATTGATTTCGATTGTGACTTCGGAGTCCGGCGCAACATCAAACGCCGCGCGGCAAGACACGATCAGCTTTGCCAGTTGCGTTGCATCGATTATCGAAGGAGTACCGCCGCCAAAGTAAATCGTGTCCACCTGGGCGCGAACACCATCATACACCTTCGTCAGATTCTCTCCCCAGTAAGCTATCTCGCGGCTCACCGCGTCGATGTAGCGGCCGGCCAGCTCCTCAAAGAAATCGGTCGTGTTGAAATTGCAATAAGTGCACTTACGTTCGCAGAAGGGTATGTGAATGTAGATGCCAACTGGCTTTTGCACTCCGCGATTATATCACGCAATGGGCAGGGCAAAGGGCGAAGAGCAAAGGGCCAAGAGCAAAAAGGCAAAGGGCTAGGGGCGAAGGTCCCTTTGCGCTCTGCGCTTTGCTCTTTGCCCTTCGCGCTTTGCGCTGATATTCTTCCTTTCTCTGTTCACAGCCCCCAACTACAAGCTAATCCCAGCGGCGCGTCGTGGCAGCGGCAATGCCTTTGCCCCACTTGAATCGGAAAAATGGAGCGATGATGAGCTATCCTGAGAAACTCGCCGGCAAGAAAATAGTGGTCACCGGCGGCGCGGGGTTCGTCGGATCAAATGTTGTTCGCAGACTGCTGGCAGAGAACGCCCGCGTGGTCGTCCTCGATGACTTCTACACTGGCGACGACAACAACTTGCCAGTCGGTGAATCAAACCTTGACGTTGTTCGTGGAAGCGTGACCGAGTTCGATCTCGTGCGCGATGTGATTAAGGGGGCGAGCCTGGTCTTCCACCTTGCTGCTCGCAACATTATCGTCTCGACCAGAAATCCGCGCGAAGACTACGAGGTCAACATAGGTGGAACGCTCAACGTGCTGCTGGCCGCGCGCGAGTTGAACACCCCGCGTGTCGTCTATTCATCGTCGACTTCGGTTTACGGCAACCCGCGGTACCTGCCCATCAACGAAGACGACGCGACCAACATGCTGAGCCCATACGCCGTGTCAAAGTTCGCCGGTGAGAATTACTGCAAAGCGTTTTATGAGAGCTACGGGCTCTCGTCGGCTGTCGTTCGATACTCGAACGTCTACGGCACGGCGCAGCGGCCGGACAATCCCTACTGCGGCGTCGTCTCAAAGTTCTTTGAATCGGCGATGAACGGCGAGTCTCCGCGCATTCACGGGGATGGCGAGCAGACCCGCGACTTCACGTACATCGACGACGTAGTTGAAGCGACCCTGCTGGCAGGCATCAGTCCGAAGGCGGATGGGCAGGTTTACAACGTTGGGACCGGGCGCGAGGTGACCGTGAACCAGCTCGCGCGGACGATAATCGAAATAACCGGCGCGAAACTCGAGCCCGCTTATGTTGATCGCCGGGACATAGACAACATCCGCCGGCGCGTGGTGAACATCGAGAAGATCCGCCGCGAGCTGCGATGGATTCCCACTTTCACAGTCGAGCAGGGTTTGCGTCGAACGTATCAATGGCTGAAAGAAACGTCGAAGTGAATACCGAGGTGATTGGCGGCGTTCGAGAGGCGCGCGAGGCAGTTCTGCGAACGAACACCCCGCCGCGAGTTCTGTGTGTCGCTCCCGCCTGGAACGAAGGCGAACGGATTGCTCGAGTTGTCAGGGCTGTGCCTCGCGATTTAGTAGAAACAATAGTGGTCGTGGATGACGGCTCGACCGATGACACGGCCGATCACGCCGAGAGGGGCGGAGCAACGGTCATTCGAAGCGGCGCGAATCGCGGCGTAGGAGCAGCGATTCGTAGCGGCATCGACTACGCAATCGAACACGGCTATGACATTGTTGTAGTCGTATCGGGCGGGGGCAAGACTCCGCCGGAACAAATACCGCGGCTGCTCGATCCAATAATCAAAGACGACGTGGAGTTGGCCCAGGGCTCACGCTATTTGGAAGGCGGCGAGTATCTGCGAATGCCTCTCCGGCGCAGGCTCGGCACGCGAGGTTACACGCTTTTGTTTTCCATCTTCTGCGGGCACCGAGTTACAGACGCATCGAGCGGCTTTCGCGCCTTCAAGGTTTCGCTCTTCAGCGACAAGCGAATGAATCTGTGGCAGGACTGGCTCGACCGCTACGAGCTTGAGCCCTACCTACTGTTCAAGGCCTTGCGACTCAAACACAGAGTCGTCGAAGTACCGGTGACGATCGAGTACCCAAAGACCGACGGCATCGCGTACACCAAGATGCGCGCGATAACCGATTGGTGGAAGATCTTCCGGCCGGTGCTGTTCCTTGGGCTGAGATTGAAACGATAACCCAAGGGTTCAATCCGCTCGATCCCCTTCTAATGCTGCCCGACGACCTGCCGTTTGATGACCCACGTAAATAAAGAGGATTCTTGGGTGTGACAGCGGACGCTTGCGCGGTATCGTTGGTTAGCAAGACTTGCCGGAGCACCCGCCTTTAGTTCAAGACCGTTCAACTGCTCTTGAATAGCGAAGCGCTCCTAAGGGACCCTAGAGCACCCGAGATAACCTCATATGCTGGCTTGAATTTACGAGCCCACTTCACCGGTTTGGGGTATTGACAGTGAGTTTTTTTCAAAGTATGCTCTCCGCCGACTCGGGTTGTGGCAGGTTAGTTGTGCGCAGCCCGCCAACCTCGTCGCACCAGGGGTACTATTGGCATCCTGTGTACGAGCTAAATGCGATAGCAAAGCAAACTGGGAGGTGTCCGCTGCGACCACCTCCGCCCAATCCGATCGTAATCCTCCTGACAAAGCACTGCGCAGCGATTCACACCGGTTGGCGCCTACCCTTTCAGGCCATTCCGAGAGATAGCAGAAATGTTCGGCTTAAGCACATCGAGTGATGAGTTGGCCACTGGTTCCCTCGACAGTCACTTGATCGCCGCAACCAGGCTCATTCTCGCCGTATCAGCCGTTCTGATACTTGATTATACATCGATGGCCCGCTTCAATAGCGATGCAACGCGCCTGGTACTTGTCCTCTATATCGCGTATAGCGCAGCACTCTATCTGTTGACCGCCCGTCGCATTCGACATAAGCAAGCAATTCCGATCTGGTCCCAGTGGACGGACATCGTCTGGTATACGTTGCTGTTAGCGCTCAGCGGCGGTTCCAATAGCATCTTTTTCTTCGGCTTCTTCTTTGCCATCCTGGTTGCCTCGTTTGAATGGGGCTTCACCTCGGGCCTATTGACTACTGTTGTCTCGTGCTTCCTTTTCGTGACAGTTGGCTTAGCGACGAGTGATCAGGGGTCGGCCTTCGAGTTGCACCGCTTCCTGGTGCGTCTAGTCTACCTATCTGTCCTCGGGTATCTCATGGCGCATTGGGGCGGCCTGAAGGTTACATTGAATCGCCGCCTCAAACTACTGAAGCAGATAGCAACACTTACCACCGCGCGCACGAGCGTTGACGCCCTGATTGAGTCAACAATTGACCGACTGCGAGCCTTCTACGATGTCGACATCTACTTTCTTATTCTGGGCGACTCAGGCACCGACGACTACCGCTTGCACAGAGTCAAGCGTTACGACGCAGCCACGCCGACGGATGCAGAGCCAATCCCAGACGAAATGGTTCGAGTGCTGTTAGCACTACCGGCCGAACACGCGGTGGTTTCCAGCGAAGGCCTGCTAGGATGGCGGGGCTTGGATCACATATACGATGTAACGAAACATGAGACTGAAACCAACCCCCGCGATGAACGTACGACGTTAGCTACTTTGCTCGACGCCAAGTCCCTTGTGACTGTGCCGTTGCGCAACCACAGCCAGACGGTTGGTCGGCTCTACCTCACGTCTCAGCAGCGGCGCGCTTTCGATATTTCGGATGCGGAGCTCCTTATCCAAGTGACTGACTATCTCATGCCAGTCATCGATAGCATTCGACTTGTGGATCGACTTGCAGCGGAAGCAGCGGAAGAGGAACGTAAGCGAATCGCGCGCGACATACACGACAGCATAATCCAGCCATACATCGGTCTGCAGATGGGCCTGGCTGGTGTCCGCCAAAAACTCGCCGCGGATGACATCGACGCAAGCACCGACCGGAACAACCTGCTAGAAGTAATCAGGGATGCGGCCGCCGATACCGATCGACTGATCGAGATGACCGGCGATGGGATCAATGACCTGCGACGCTACGTGCACGGGCTGAGAGATACCGGCGATAATGAGGGCGACCTGACCTCGTCGGTTCGACGTTTCGCCTCAAAGTTCAGCCAGGCAACCAATATCGTCGTGCAGGTTAGAGCCGATGCCGATATCGGTGTGGATGATCGGCTCGCCTCGGAGATGTTCCAGATAATAGTTGAAGGCTTGAGCAATATCAGGCAGCATACGCAGTCCGCCCGCGCCTTTATCGATATGGAGCGTTCAGATAGTCGTCTCATCCTGCGCATCGAGAATGACGGAACAAGTGGCTCGACGCCAACACCTTTCAAACCGCGATCGATCGCTGAGCGCGCGCATTCGTTGGGCGGTCGCGCCTATGTGGAATTCTTCGGGGATATGGGGACCTCCGTGATCGTCGAAATACCGCTTCAGGACGGGTAGCCGGGCAATATGCCAGACTCCATCAAAGAACCTATCAGAATCCTGTTGATAGACGATCACGCGATCGTTCGTGCTGGACTGCGTATGCTCATCGAGAACCACAAGGGAATGGTTGTGGTGGGCGAAGCGGGAAACCGCATTGACGCTCTTGCTATCGCGGCCCGCGAGAAGCCTCAGATCATTCTGCTCGACCTTGATATGGGCAAAGAAAGCGGTCTGGACTTCCTTCGCGAGCTGCTCGGGGCGACCGCCGGCGCACGCGTCGTCATGTTGACCGGCGTGCGTGACCCCGAGGCGCATCGGCGCGCTGTTCACCTTGGCGCGATGGGGCTCGTATTAAAAGATAAGGCGGCGGAGGTCCTCATAAAGGCCATCGAGAAGGTCCACGCCGGAGAGGTGTGGCTCGATCGCTCTCTGACGGCAAGCGTCCTGTACGAGATGTCGCAAACTGATCAGACGAGCAGAGCGGATCCGGAGGCCGAGAAAATCAAATCTTTGACCAGTCGAGAGCGCGAGATTGTCGGGCTCGTCTGCGAGGGACTCAAGAATAAGCAGATCGGCGAGCGGTTGTTCATTAGCGAAGCCACTGTGCGCAACCATCTCACCTCAATCCTCAGCAAGCTAGAGGTTTCAGACCGCTTCGAACTCGCTCTGTACTCCTATCGTCAACATTTGGCAAAGCCTCCAAGTTAGCTTGATACCTGCATATTCTTTGGACGCGCCCACCAGATTTCCGCGAAACAGCCGAACCTTCAACGAATCAGCATCGTGCGAGCCTAGGACTATTGTCCTACGAAGAAAGTGACTCCAGTCTGATGCATCTCCGTTGCGATTTCGGTAGCATTGAACTGCCAATCCGAGGTGCTGCTCGGTGTGTGATTGGGATTCGGCCCCTGTTTCATCAAAGCTACACGATCTGTTTGACCGCTTCCGCGAGGGATAGGTTAGCTTGGGATTTCGGAGTTCGCGGAAGAGGTCTGTAGTCCTTCAAACCCAATGAGTGATAAATGAACCTCAACACGAAGGTCGTAGATAGACTGTCATACGACGGGATAGAGCGCCGCAACCGGCTGCGAATCTATGAACAGTTCCCCGCAAGAGTGCGCGCAAAGGACTCGGACGGTGATCGATTCGAGATCGATGCAGTGCTGGACAATATCGGACTTCATGGTCTGCATATGCAGGTGGCCCGAGAGGTCGGGCAGGGCACGAACGTATTCGTTGTCGTGCGCCTTACTTCCTCAAATGACCGGTCCGTGTTCGCGCCCAGGCTGGCCCTTCAGGGAAACGTGTTGCGCGCTGAACCACAGCCTGATGGCTCGTATGGAGTCGCAGTTCAGGTTCAACGACGACGGCTTCTTTTGAATGCCTGAGGTTCTGGTAACGGCGCAAAATCGACATGGCAGGTGTCGATTCTCACTGAGCTAATCCAGACCTTCTGTGACGCTCTTTTGCGCATGCTGCTTACTTTGTCTGGCGCGCCCGCACACCGCCAGGGTTGACTCGAGGAATCACAATATGGCACGCAGAACGTGGGAACAATATGAGAGGTACCTACTGCAGCAATGGCCCCTTACCCGTCGCGAGGTCCAGATCTGTGTTGAGTGCATCAAGGGGAAAAAGAACAAAGAGATAGCTTCGCTTTTGGGGATCGGCGCCGAGACCGTTAATAAGACCCTCGATCATATCTACAGGGCGACGGGAGTAAACGGCCGCGATCAGCTCGTCGCGAAACTACTGATCGCGGACATCGATAACACTCCCCTTCAGCAGTCGCTAACGCTAGCTGGGGAAGGCGCCGCGCTCGTTGGCGCAGGTTTCCTGGCTACTCTTTACGCTTCCAGGGGTGAAAGAAAAAGACCTCGCTCGCTTCGAGCTGGTTTGCTCACATCCAAAGGCACCGCAGAGCGAAAGGAACCTACAGACCCGGTTGCGGCAAAGGAACGCCGGGAGAGGTCCAACGACGCCGCAGCAGCGGCTGGGGTTGGCTCGCATACCTCAGCGCGTTCGGGTAAGGCTGAGACGATTCCCCCAAGAGGCGCTGAAGACCTTCCGTGGATGATCGCTTGCGACTCGCTGATGGAGACGACGGTGCGCGAGAGTTAACTCAGCTATTTTACTGAATCGACTTGGCTATTCTCAGAAGTCAGTCCGAGGCAACCGGGCTATCCCCCAACCTACCTAGGACTAGACTCCCAAGCAAAAAGTGACACTAGTCGGATGCGCTTGCATTGACGCGCGTGTATCCTTTAATCCCCTTTGAGGGTTGTTGTGCATACGCGTGGGTGATCTGTTGAGAATGGCCAGTCGCAGTCGATCCAGGATAGAAAAGTACAGCAACCAATGTCACATTTTAGCGTGATACCTCCGGGCGGAAACTCAGCACGTGGCGGAGCGACGGTGAACCACGGCTTTGGTCGGATTCGTCCGTCGCTACGCAACGAGGTCGTAGAAAGGCACGCTCTCAGCAGGTTACAAATGACCTGCCCAACTATTCGGTCGTCCGTACGGACGCCACTGGCAAGGGACTTAGTTCCCGTCGTCGATTAGGGGGTACTGTTAAGACAATCCTTCGTCGGAGGATTTGTCTCCGACCGCGCAAGCTCACTGCGAAACTGACCGAAGTGGCCGCGAACCTCGCCCATGTTGACGCCGGCTTCTTTGGTGATCTGGCCAATTGACATTCCGGCGACTAGTTTGGCGATGATGTCGTTCAATGACATATCAATCCTGTCCGCTAAGAGAACCGCCGCAACGAATTGCCCGAATTGAAAATCGGTTAGCGAATCGAACTTTGCCTTAAGCTCTTGCGCCGTGCCGACGCCGGTCGTGTGAGCAGCGAGTATGCAAAACACGACGTTTCGGCCAAGCTGGTCTGCCGCTTCCTCGGCTTTTGCGCCGGTTTTGTTGGCTTCTTTATTGAGCTGCTTCATTTCCTGCTTGCTGGAGCCTTGCCCTTGAGCGAGCGCGTTATGTGAAGTCACCAACAACAGCGATGCCGCCACCACCAGTACCAATCCTGACCTGAGCCTGTTAACTTCTTTCATGTCCAATCTCCTTAAAATGAAAAATGCTCTCCGTGCCAAAGCGGGCGATCTCGTTGGCGCGTCTCACTTCGGCCTTGCCTCGCCCCTTCGAGGAAGTTCGGGTCTATGTGCGTCCCTCTCTCTCAAGGAGGGTTGCCGCTTTCGGTGAGGATGAAATCTGGAAGCCAGTCAAGTCTATGCCGGCCGATCGCGCACGTCAATAATAAAAGAGTCATCACGCGGCGGAATCGCTGATTTGAGAACAGCGGGCTCGCGTGCTATCGTTCTTCTTGAAATTCTCTCTGACGTATTACTCCAACGCAGCTAATCACTCGCGAGGAATCGAAGGTGGGCGTCGATCGAGCCCGTGAGGCTCTTCAAAAACATTTCGGATTCTCTGACTTCCTCGAGGGCCAGGCCGAAGTCATCGAGTCCGTGCTCGCCGCTCACAGCGCCGTCGTCGTGATGCCCACTGGAGGCGGCAAGTCGCTCTGCTATCAGTTGCCTGCGTTGATGCTCGACGGCGTGACGCTTGTCGTCTCGCCGCTCATCGCGTTGATGAAGGACCAGGTGGATGCGCTCGCCGCCCGGGACATCCCGACCACTTTTATTAATAGCTCCCTCGGTTACGCTGAAACCAACAAACGGCTGAGCGAGATCCGCCGAGGTATATACAAGCTTGTTTACGTAGCGCCCGAGCGCTTTCGAAGCCAGGCATTCATGGACACGATCGCGACCGTCAAAGTGAGGTTGTTCGCAGTTGATGAAGCCCACTGCATATCGCATTGGGGACACGACTTCAGACCGGATTACTTGAGGCTCAAAGACGCCGTCGAGCGCCTCGGGCATCCACAGATAATCGCCCTGACCGCAACCGCCACTCAGAAAGTCAGAGCGGACATCAGCGAACAACTCGGCCTAACCGATCCCCGCTATCTCGTAGCCGGCTTCGATCGCCCGAACCTGGCTCTTCGAGTCGTTCACGTCTCAGCCGAGAAAGAAAAACTCGATACGCTGAAGCGAGTAATCAAAATATCCGGGGGCTCCGGAATAATCTACGCAGCAACTCGCAAGACTGTCGAGCAGATCGCCGCCAAGCTCAAGATGGCCGGCCTCAGCGTCGAGCCATATCACGGCGGGATGGGTGAGCTCGAGCGTACCCGCGCACAGGACAGCTTCATGAGCGGCCGCGTCCAGGCAATCATCGCCACCAACGCGTTCGGCATGGGGATAGACAAACGCGACATTCGATTCGTCGTTCACTATCACTTGCCCGGCTCGATCGAAGCCTACTATCAAGAGGTCGGACGCGCCGGGCGAGACGGTCTTCCTGCTGATTGCCTGCTGCTGTTCAACTACGCCGACACGCGCACTCAACAGTTTTTCATCGAAGGCAACCACCCACCGCCGGAATTGATCCGCCGCGTCTATCATGAGATCGCTTCATTCGGACTCGAAAAGATCGAGATGTCCGCGCGCGAGCTGGCACAGCGGCTCGGAGAGAAAAACGATATGTCGATCTACTCGGCGTTGGTCGTGCTTGAAAAAGCCGGTCACATCGAGCGTGGCCGTCCGACCGACAAGAACATCATCATGCGGCTGACCTCTCGCGTGGACTTCGCACTGGAGCAGGTCGATGGCGAGTCAGCAGAGGGCGCCGTGCTGCGCGAACTGATCTTCAACCGAGACATCAATGATCGTGATCAGACGGAGATTGATCTGAACGCGATGGGTCGGGCGCTCGATCTTGACGATGGGCAGACTCGACGCGCGCTCCGAGGGCTTTCAGCGCGCGGCGTCATCTCGTATCGCAACGCGTACCAGGGACGTGGAATAAAGCTGACGGAAGATCCGCCGGCCCGCGCGCTGCGAATCGACACAAAGGAATTGGCTGCGCGAGCGGCGGCCGAGCAGTGGAAGCTGCGCAAGATGATCGACTACTGTTATAGCAAAGCCTGTCTGCGGCGATTCATCTTGAATTACTTCGGGGATCGCAAGAAGGTCGAGCGGTGTCAGACTTGCTCGGTATGCGCGCCGCACCCGCCGAGCTACGTTGACGTTTCGCATTCTGAGAGGGCTCGCGCCGGCGCCGGCACATTGAGAGTCGGCTCGGCGGCACGCTCCGCCAAGCTTCCGGCGGCTACCGGGATCGACGAGATGATCATCGATAACGCGCCCACCGGCAGGGAGCTTCGCGCTGAGTTGAGAAAGCGGGCCGAGCTTGATCGTGCCATGAGTGGAGCAGTAACCATTGCTGAACCAGAGGCCCCGCCGGGACGCAGCCTCAACCCCGCCGAGACAATCGTCGTGAGAAAGATATTGAGTTGCGTCGCGAGACTCAACGGCAGGTTCGGCAAGGGAACAGTCGCTGCGGTGCTTCGGGGCTCGAGTTCAAAGCAGGTGATCGAGCATCGCCTCGATCAGCTCTCAACATACGGATTGCTCAAAGAGATGACGCAAGACGACATCACCGCATATGTGAAAGCGCTCATTCAAGCAGGCTGCATAGCCGTGGGCCGGGGCCAATACCCGACAGTGAGCCTCACGGATTTCGGCAGAGAAGTTATGACGTCTCGCGCGGAAGTGATGCTCGATATATGATAGATTCTGATCGGAGTCCTTAATGCAAACTGAACAGCCCGCTTCCGGAGTTCTCCAAATAAATGAAAAAGGCTTCGGCTTCCTTCGTCACGCAGAAACTAATTATCTGCCTTCGCCGAAAGATGTCTTCGTCCCGCGAAATTTGATTCAGCACTTCAGGCTGAGGGAAGGCGTGCAACTGACTGGGACTTCGAGCCCATCCGACGATGGGCACGGCGGGCGCGGGGGCCGCGGCCGCGTCCAATCCGATCAACTCGCGAGCATCGAACTGATCAACGGGACGGATCCCGATCAGTACTCTCGGATGCCCGAGTTCACCAAACTAACCAGCGTCGATCCAACCGAGCGGCTCGAGTTGTCGGCGGGCAATCCAAACATGTCTATGCGGGTGCTCGACCTGATCGCGCCGATAGGCAAAGGCCAGCGCGGCTTGATCGTCGCGCCGCCCAAGACCGGCAAGACCACGCTTATTGAAGAGATCGCCGAAGCGGTCGCCGATAACCATCCTGAGACTTATCTGGTCGTCCTGCTGGTCGATGAACGGCCCGAAGAAGTGACACACCTGAAACGCCGCGTGCGCGGCGAGGTGATCGCTTCATCGGCCGACCAAAACGCCGACTATCACCTGATGATCACCCATCTTGTACACGAACGAGTGAAGCGAATGGTCGAATGCAAACAGGACGTCGTTATGCTGCTGGATTCGATCACCCGCCTGGCTCGCGCTTCGAATCGTGAGACCAGCCGCCGGGGCCGCACGATGAGCGGCGGCGTCGACTCGCGCGCCCTTGAATTTCCGCGAAAATTCTTCGGCGCAGCGCGCAAGGCGGAAGAAGGCGGCTCGCTGACGATCATCGGCACGGCGCTGATCGACACCGGCAGTCAGATGGACGAAGTGATCTTTCAAGAGTTCAAGGGAACCGGCAATCTGGAAATCCAGTTGGATCGAAGGCTCGCCGAAAGAAGAATCTGGCCGGCGATAGACATCTCGAAGTCAGGCACTCGCAAGGAAGAGAAACTGTTCGACGCGGACACGATGCCGCAAATCAACTTGCTCCGTCGCGCGCTTGCGAACAAGAAGCCTATCGAAGCGATGGAAATGTTGCTAAAAGGCTTAAGCGAGAGTCGCGACAATCTTGCGTTCCTTGAGAAGTTGAAGCAGAACGCCTGATCGAGTGTTACGCACCGAAGAGCCAGTCACCGATGATTGAAAACAATTTCGACGTACCCTTCATTTCGAGCCTCGCCCTACGAGAGAAGCAGATTCAGCAGAATTACCGCCCGCTCATCGCTGTGCACAAGTGGTTTGCACGAAGACCCGGAACATTGTTCCGCGGATTGCTCCTCTCCGAATTCGCCTCAGGCCCAATTAGTGAGGAATTCTATCGTGCACAGGACTTCGGTGGTAAGCGTATCGCTGATCCATTCATGGGAGGAGGAACTCCGCTCGTCGAGGCCAACCGAACCGGATGCGCAACCATCGGCTTCGACATTAACCCGATGGCGTGGTGGATTGTCCGCGAGCAGATCGAACATCTCGATCTGGCGTCGTACCGGCGGGCTGCCGCCGATCTGCGCGCGTCGCTGGACCAGGAGATTGGCTATTTGTATCGCACACGCTGCCTAATCGATGGTCGGCCTGACGCGCCAGTAAAATACTTTCTTTGGGTTAAGGTGCTCCGATGCGATGGCTGCGGCGCCAAGTTCGATCTCTTCCCTGGCTACCTGCTTTCTGAGGACATTCGTCATCCTAAGAATGTGTTAGTCTGCGCAGCGTGTGGGGAACTCAACGAGGTTGCAGATCGGAAGCATCCAGGTCGATGCGGATTCTGCCCTTCACCGTTATGTACCGTGGGAGTTGTTTCTCGAGGAAAGTGCATTTGTCCTAACTGCAGGAAAAGCCATAGCATTCCCGGAAAACCGTCGGCGCCCTTCGAGCACAGGCTGTTTGCCATCGAATACGCGAACCCCTCTTGTGTAAAGCGCCACCAAGGCCGATTTTTCAAGAAGCCAGATAGTGAGGATCTCGAAAACATCGAGAAGGCGAGTAAACTGTCTGCTGCCTTAACACCAAAGTTTATCCCTGATGACCGTATTCCCGAGGGAGACGAGACTAGCAGACTTCACCGGTGGGGATACGGGCGCTACAGGGAAATGTTTAATGAACGCCAACTGCTTGGTCTGGAATTGAGTGCTCGCGCGATTGCAGCAAAACGTAATAGCCGCGTCCGCACTGCCCTCGCAACAAACCTTTTTGACTTGCTGCGGTATCAGAACATGCTTTGTCGTTACGATAGTATGGCCCTCAAGTCGCTAGACATTTTCTCGGTTCACGGCTTTCCTATTGGCCTGATACAGGTCGAATCGAACTTGCTCGGCGTGCTCAACCCTACAACCAGGCAACCGATTGGGAGCGGCGGGTGGCTGAACATTATGGAGAAGTATGCCAAAGCGAAGGCGTATTGCGATAAGCCTTTCGAGATCAGGCACGTAGCTGGCCGCAAAGTGACCGTAACGTTGGCCGGCGAGTGGATTGGGAAAGCAGCAACGGCAACGGCTCACCCGATAGAGAGGGGCGACTAGAATGCCGCGATTCGGCTGCAGTTCATCTGAGTAAGGGATCCCTGGATGCGGTCTTTACTGATCCCCCGTATTACGGCAATGTCCAATATGCCGAGCTTATGGACTTCTGTTATGTCTGGCTTCGGAGGTTACTGCCGGAATTTCCCGCCTTTCGAGCCGCCAGCACGAGATGCGCCGAAGAGCTCACCGGGAACGAGACCGCCGGACGCGGGCTTCCACATTTCACTGAAGGTCTGAGCCAAGTTTTCCGGCACATGGCAGGGGCACTAAAAGAGGGTGCGCCGCTTGTTTTTACTTTTCACCACAATAACCTTGAAGCGTACTTTCCAATCACGGTCGCAATTCTAGACGCGGGCCTTGCTTGCTCCGCTCGCTCCCTTGCCCTGCCGAAATGGGTGCATCGATCCACATCAGCGGGACACGTTCGTCCATCATCGACACTGTATTCGTCTGCCGAAGTACCGGTCGCATACGGCGACACTGGCTTGCCGAGAACACAGAGCAACTAGCCACATTGATCACAGAGGATCTCGCGCAGATTAGCCTAGGCGGGGTGAAGCCTACGGAGGGGGACGCCCGTTGCATTGCTTACGGTCACCTTGCGCGCCTAGCTGTTTGGAACCTACGCTCTGGGTGGACTGATGCCTTACTAGTTGACGAGAAACTTCGGGCAGTTGCGTCGTGGATTGAAGGCTTCGGTGGCGCTGCATCAGTGTTGCGACATGTACGCAGCAGATTACAGCTTCCTTCGCGCCAACCGGTCGCGCCCGTACGGGAATCGCCGGGAGCTTACGGGAAGGACTTGAATGAAGTTTCCTTTTGAAGCGGACCTCGCAGAAATCGAAGCGTCGCCCGATCAGTTCGTCGACTCGGTTTTCTCTTGCCTTGAATCGGAATTCCTCGTAATGCCTCTCGGCCAGGGATTCGTCACGTTTCCTACGTTCGAAGGCGGTTATGAGGCGCTCAAACAAGCAGCCAGCGGCTTCACGAAACTCGACGTCGACGCCATTGGCGAAACAGTCATTCGGTTCCCCATGACGTTCGTCGGCTTACGGGCCATGCTTGGGTTCACGCCTCCCGAGTGGGCCTATGTCGCAACGCAGGAAACGAAGACGGATATCTCTCAAGGATTTATCCGAACACTTGACAGGAAGATTCGCTCCCGTCCGCTTGAACCTCTTCGCACGACACCTGAGAGTGCCAGCCGCATTCGCAAGTTAGTAACAGTCGCATGCCTATTGCTAGAACAAGGCGCCCCAGACGTGGACGCAAATCAGCTTCACCGGTTGGATAAGGCAGACACAAAGTCGGGGCTAGTCAGTATCCGGACCGCGGCCCAGATAGGCGTTCCGTATGCTATGTTGCTTTACGAGCGCTTTCTCGGCCGTCCATTCGCAGGACACCGTGATTCCGTAAGCGAGATCATTGGCGATGCGCTCGAGTCTGCGATCGAAGAAGTGCTTTCACGGGCCGGAATAAGCTTCCGCAAAACCAAACGCGCCGAAAGGATTCCGGGGTTCGACCAAACACCGGACTTCATGATTCCGAGCGAGTTTAATCCTCAAGTTGTTATTGAGGCTAAGATAACCGAGGATGACGGTACCGCACGCGATAAGGTAACGCGAGTTCAACATCTCAACGAACTGAGCCGAGTGGCTGCAGTGCTGGGCAGACCCGGATTCGAAGTCATCGCTTGTATCGGCGGCAGAGGTTTCGGAGTTAGGCGCGAAGACATGAAGAAGATGCTAATCGCAACAAGGGGAAAGGTTTTCACTTTGAAGACAATTGAGTGCCTTGTGGATTCCACCAGGCTGAGCGAGTTTCGGACTGTTTCGTCTGCGAGATCTTAGATCGCGGGAAGGTCGTTTATGAAGCCAATCACCAAGGAATGGATTAGCAAAGCGGAGGCAGACTGGAATTCCGCCGGGCTCCTGTTCCGCGCCCGCAAGCACCCGTATTACGATGCAGCTTGCTTTCACACTCAGCAGTGCGCCGAGAAGTACGTGAAGGCTCGGCTTGAGGAGGCCAGCATTGCGTTCGCCAAAACAACACCAGATCTGAAAAAACTGTTGCGCCTCGTGCTGACAGTTGAACCTTCGTGGAGCGCGCTCGGCCAGGATTTGATCTTCTTAACAGACTTCGCGCTCGACTCTCAGTGTCTCGGAAACACGGCGACGAAGGCTGAGGCCAAGGAAGCAATCACGCGTTGCGGAAACGTCCGCCGCGTCGTTCGACGAGCGTTCGGTTTGAAACCCTGAGCCGGAAGACTGGGCATGCCGCAGCCCTACCAACTAAGAGTCAAAGCCAGTATATCCAGTGGCGGATTCTCACTTCCCGAACACCAATATCACAAAGCTGTTAGGCAACATCGCCGGCCTCGGGTTCGGGCGCTCGGGTGTAGCCGCAGGCGGTGGGCCGTATTGAGCCGTCGCGAGGAACACGTTGTGAGTCTTCGGGTCCAGGGCCATCGTGCGCGCGCCTCGCTGCGTTGGCACGTTCGCAACGACCGAGTACTTGTCGGCGGAATCCTGGTGAACCACAGTCAGCGTGCCGTCCTGACCGTTTGAACTGAACGCGAGGCTGGTTTCGGGGTCGAAGCCTGCCGCGTCGGGGCCCCCTCCGATCGGAACGTCCGCGACCACCTTGCCGGTGTTTGCGTCCATCACCGCCATCTTCTTGTTGCCGCAGACTGAAAACAACCGCGAGTGTTTCCGGTCGATGGCCATGCCCGAACAGTCTTCCGCCGGCGCGACCGGCCAGTGGGCTTTGACTTCGAGCTTCTTGGAATCGATGGCCACCACCTCGCTCTTATTATCGAGGTTGACGAAAACCATGCCCTTGCCATCGGCTGTAGCGAATTCGGGATGGCCTCCCAATGCGATCGGGGCAGCCATGTCACCGGTCTTCGCTTCGATCGCCGACACATCATCGCTGCCGCGATTGAAGGCGAAAACGCGATGCGTTGCAGCGTCGTAGATGATGCAATCGGGGTTCTTGCCAACCTTCACCTTGCTAATGGGCTTCAAGGTCTTCAGCTCAAATACGGTCACGGAGCCATCCCGCCCATTGCTGGTAAAGCCGCGGCCAAGATCATCGGCGATGGCGATGCCGTGCACCCCGGGTGTGTCGGGAATCTCTCCTACCGAGGCGCCGCTGTCCGCGTCAAACACCATCACTCTGGTTCCGCGCGAGACGTAAAGCCGGCGCGCGGCCCCATCCACTATGAGGTAGTCCCATCCGCCTTCTCCTCCGACTTCGATTTTCTTTAGCAGATGGTAGCCCGATGCAGGCAGCGCCGTGGTCGGTTTCTGAGCCTGCGGCTTATTACCAGGCGCCGTCATGGTGACCAGGGCAAGCAGAACAAATGAGCACACGATAGATGCTGCATGTCGCATGATTGAACCTCCCCTACAGTGTTGAATACGCTCCACTGAACGTTCGGTTGGACCGGCAAGCACATTTCTTCTATCGCCCAGCGCCCCGTCTTGTCAATGCGCCCAGGGTGGGATATTGGACACGCAACGCCCCAAACGGCCCGTTAATGGATCGACTTGCTTTCGAGGCGTACAGGCTGGTAAAAAGCCACCGGTGTCAAACTTGATAATAAACTCCAAGTGAGATTGTCTGATCGAAAGGACCTGTTTCTTTGGGAGGTTGATATGATTTTCTTGACGACAGTGAGACGCCTCGGTTTCGGGGGCGCTATGGTGTGCACAATGTTGCTACTGTTGGCCGGTACTCGAGACAAGGTAACAGCAACCTCCGATTCCAGATCCGATCCGCTCGCGAAGGCGTTTCGCACCGAGCGAAACGGGTGGGTTTACATTCACCTCGAAGGCTCGCCCGAGGAAATCGGCTATCAACACGGCTATCTGCTCGCCCGCGAGATCGATGAGTCGCTGCGTGTTTTCAAGAAATACCTGCCGCATACCACTAAGCGTGACTGGCAGTTCTATCGCGACTCGGCGCACGAGCTCTTCTGGAAGAAGATCGGTGACGAGTATCAAAAGGAAATCGAAGGCATAGCCCGCGGAGCTTCTGCTCGCGGAGTCAAGATCGACACGGACGACGTTCTCGCGATGAATGCGTGGATCGAGCTTTCCTCCTACTACGTACCTTCATTGCATCAAGCGAGACTAGCCGATCTCGAGCTTCACCAGTCACCGCCGCCGTCGTGTTCTGCGTTCATCGCAACGGGTAGTTGGACCAAGAATGGCGAGATAGTCATCGGGCACAACAACTGGATCGATTATTTGATCGGCCGGCGTTGGAACATCATGGTTGATCTGAAGCCCGCCTCGGGGCATCGCATCCTGATGGATTCGTTCCCAGGCTTCATTCATTCGGGCGACGATTTCTACATTACTGACGCCGGTCTGATGGTGACCGAGACGACCATCACTCAGTTCAAAGGATTCGACACGGAAGGTCTGCCGGAATTCTATCGCATCAGAAAAGCGACGCAATATTCCAACTCGATCGATGATTGGCTGAAGGTGATGATGGACCGACCGAACGGCGGCTACGCGAATGACTGGCTAATCGGCGACCGTAAGACCGGAGAGATCGCGCGACTCGAAAACGGAATCAAGAACAACATAGTCGAGCGAACAAAGGATGGCTACTACGTCGGGTCGAACTTCCCGGTGCACGAGAAGACGACTCGCGAGGAGACAACCTTTGATCCTACCAACGCGGCGAATTCCGCTAACGCGCGTCACCGGCGCTGGGACGAGTTGATGAAGGTCAACAAAGGTAAGATTGATATCAATCTGGCGAAGAAGTTCGAAGCCGATCACTACGACGTTGTGCGCAAGCGAGAGGCAGGGTCGGCCAACACATTGTGCGGGCACGTCGACGCCGACGAACTCGGTGCGCCCGAATGGGACTGGAAGAACTTCTACCCGGGCGGCACGGTGAACGCCAAGGTTGCTGACAGTCAGATGGCCGAGCGGATGTCGCTCTGGGGCTCGGTTGGACATCCGTGTGGCGGCGATTTCAAGTTGGAGGCTTTCCTCAAATCACATCCGGAATACGGATGGCAACGCGAGATCGCGGGCGACATGCCAAGCGGGGCGTGGACCCAGTTTTCTATAAGAAGCACGCCCAAGCCGGGTGAGGAGATCGGGATCAAACCCGGCATTCAACAGAACAAAACCGATTACGAGGACGCAGCAAGGCGCCGCAGGGATCCCGGCGAGGCCCAACCTCCTTCTCGCCCCGGTCAGCCGCGCCCTCCGCAGTAGACGGAGGGACGCAGCGATGCAGGCGATCGGCGCGCTGGCCGATCGCCCATGCTCAAACCCCAGCAGCAACTAGTAGAGCTGAAGTACCACGCCGGGTTTGTTGATGTTTACATCGATTTCATGCTTCGAAGGCCCGCGCCGGAAGACGCCCGTGAAATAAAGCACGGCCAACAGCGCAAGCAAAATCAGTACAACGGCAAGGACCATCATTGCGCCGCTTCCCCCGCCGTCCGAGTGAATGTGCTCCTCTACGATTCTATCTGCCATCGTTCTATCCTCCGTTAGTGGTGGTCAGTAGTCGACACGGACTTAAGAGCAACCGCGATGCCAGCAAGCAGGCGGCGAATGAACGCTGTTAATGGCTTAATCCGAATCAACTCAATCGAATCAGACGGACGGATTCCCGCTGGAGTGTACTGGATGAAAACAGTGGCTTAATTGTAGGATTGTCCTTTCAATTCGAATCTACGACCTAAACGGCAAGGGTGGCAGAATGGACCAAACGTATATTCGTGATGTCTCTAAACACGTTGGCGACGAAATCAAAATCAACGGTTGGCTCTACAACATGCGGTCGAGCGGCAAGTTGATGTTTCCGCAGATCCGCGACGGGTCGGGCATAATCCAGGGCGTCGTCTTCAAGAAAGGCGTCCCGGAACAAGTGTGGAACGATTGCGAGAAGCTCACGCAGGAATCCTCGATCATCGTAACGGGCAAGGTCCGGGCCGACGAGCGCGCGCCGGGCGGCTACGAGCTTGATGTGACGGGCGTAGAAGTCCTGCAGATCGCTCACGACTATCCGATCACACCCAAAGAGCACGGCGTCGAGTTCCTGATGGACAATCGGCATCTGTGGCTGAGATCGAAGCGGCAACACGCAATTCTCTCTATCAGAGCCGAGGTTATTCGAGCCGTCCGCGACTTCTTCGACTCGAATGGATTTCTGCTGATGGACACGCCGATCTTCACCCCGGCCGCGTGCGAAGGCACTACTACGCTGTTCGAGGTCGACTACTTCGAAGACGCCAAGGCGTATCTCACGCAGTCGGGTCAGCTCTACAACGAAGCGACGGCTGCCGCGTTCGGCAAGGTCTACTGTTTCGGACCGACCTTTCGCGCCGAGAAGTCGAAGACGCGCCGGCACCTGACCGAGTTCTGGATGGTCGAGCCCGAAGTCGCCTACGCCGAGCTTGACGACATCATGAACCTGGCGGAAGAGTTCATCACCTTCATCGTGCATCGGGTGCTCGAGAATCGGCGCGCGGAACTGACCGAGCTTGAGCGCGATATTTCAAAGCTGGAGAAGATCGCGCCGCCGTTCCCGAGGCTTCAATACGACGACGCAGTGAAGATGCTGCAAGAAGCGCATTCTAAGGGCGAGCTTCAAGAGCGGTTCGAATGGGGCGGGGATTTTGGGGCGCCCGATGAGACTTATCTGTCGAATCAATTTGATCGTCCGGTGATGGTGCATCGCTACCCGGCGGCGGTGAAGGCTTTTTACATGAAGCCGGACGCGGAGCGGTCCGAGCTTGCGCTGTGCGTGGACGTGCTTGCGTCTGAAGGCTACGGCGAGGTGATAGGCGGCGGCCAGCGCGCGGATGACCTGGAGTACTTGCTTAAGCAGATTCAAGCTCACGGGCTGCCCGAGGAAGCGTTCGACTGGTATCTGGATCTGCGCAAGTACGGAACGTTCCCGCACGGCGGCTTTGGGATGGGGATCGAGCGCTGCACGGCATGGCTCTGTGGCATCGAGCACATCCGTGAGACAATTCCGTTTCCAAGGATGCTTTATCGATTGAAACCCTAGGCCCATATGACAGCTCGGGTATTGATTTTCGTCTTACTACTGCTAGTCGCGACAGCCTTGGGCTGCCGAGAAAAAACAGCCCGAGTCTCGGCCGAAAGCTCTCAATCAAATGCTAATCAGCATTCGCCGGGACAAGCGCTTTCAAGAATTCTCGGTTCAACGACTATCTCTCCCCGCCAACTTGAAGCGTACACAAACCAGCACGATCAATATGAACCCGAGTTTGTCGACTTCAAGGTGATATGGAGAAGGCTGCAAATACCACGAGACCAAGACGGAACCTTCGACGGCTTTGATCCGTCTTCAACCAGGTGGAAAGCTGAGCTTATCGATGCGAGCAACCCGCGACTAGAGCTTGTGAAGAGTATAGTCAAGATCTCGGCGTATGGCGGAGCGGACCGGACGTATCTTGTGTTCGATAGAGCTGAAGCTTCGCCAGGTGAAGAGCAATGGCGCTTCTCCGGCAATATCGACCTTACGGATAACTATGAGGCTTCAGAACAGACCAAGTATGATCGCGTTGTGTCGGATTCGAAACATCTTTGGCTCGTTTTGAGAACGAATCCACGAATTGGAACAGGCATATCAGCTAGCGACGAGAGGTGGTACCTGATCGATGGTAGAGAGCCGCCCCGAGAGGTGTTGAAGTATCCCCTCGAGGGGGGTCGCGTGACGGGAGAGTTATCTGATCTCGAGTATGAGGCGAGCATCCCAGAGTCAAAGTTCGTTGGCGGTCGTCTCACACAGGCTGTTCGATACAGAGTGTCATTCGGTGTTGCGTCCAAGCCGAAGTTTCATTGGCTTTTCGCGAAGAGGGCGCAGGTTAATTTTGCCTGGGATGAGAATCGCAACAAATTCGTCGTCGATGGGTCCACGTCTAGTGTATCTACAGAAGAGCTGAATACGACGTTTGGCAGCGCGGATGAGGAACGGTTCATCGAGTACAATCTTCGTGAGTTTGTTCGTTTAGCTAAAGGAGCCTCCGCAGAGCAGCAGGCATGGCTGAAGAGTGTAATTGATAAAATCCCTCACGGACCGCAGAAGGCAGAGTTAATTCAGGCGCTAAGACAATGAACAGCAGAAATAACAAACGCATCACCGTTTTCGGAGGCTCGCGGTGCGGGCCGGATGCGGCCGAATATAAAGAAGCGCTCAGGCTCGGCCGCCTGCTAGTCGAAGCCGGCTTCGATGTGTGCTCAGGCGGCTACGCTGGTGTCATGGAAGCGATCAGCCGTGGCGCGCACGACGCGGGTGGTCAAGTCATCGGCGTGACGATGGAACAGTTCAAGTCTGCGCCTAATCCTTATCTAAAGAAGATCGAGCCGAGCGCCGATTTCTACGCGCGGCTTCAAATACTGATCCGCGACTCGGCCGGCTACATCGCGCTGCGTGGGGGAATGGGAACCGTCACCGAGATATCGCTGGTGTGGAACAAGCTGGTGATGAACGTGCTTCCCCAGCGGCCCTTGATCCTTCTCGGCGAGTGTTGGCCTCGCGCCATCGATTGCCTGCGCCAGCATCTGGTCGTTTCCGACGATGACATGACACATCTCACATTCGCAGCTAACGCCGAGGAGGCCGTTGCCGTGCTGCAAGAAAAACTACATTAGTTTTGGACCTCGCCGCGGGCAGCTTTCTTGCAATTTCATTGCAACCGGTCACATGTCTGGATTTGCCGCATCTCAGACTGGTAAGCTTAGTTTTCAGCAATCGGGGAAACCGAAGAACAAGGAGTATGGGTGCTGACTTTGACTTGCTGGTAAAACGACCTCTCAGACGAGCAGTTCACATCCCGTAGTCCCAAATTGTCGACATTTTTAGAATCGCAGCCGGCGTGTGCCCGCTGGTTGGTATAGGAGTATCAATGAAGCCAGGCCGTTCTCTTGTCCCAAGCTCAGAAGACTCTTCCGCAAAGAAACGTATAGTTAAGAAACTCTTCGCAACCGTCCTTTGCACTGTCGCCCTTTCAACCGCGACGCTTAACGCCGCCGGCGATCTTCCTTCCGCCGGTTGTGATCGCACCGAAGACGATGTCATCACCTCCGTGCGCCCCGGTCTTAGTCGCACGCGCCCAGCCTTCAGAAAGGCTATGAGTATGCTGGCGGAGGCCGCCCCGGCGGATGAACGTCTTGCAGACTACTACGACCGTGTTACAAAGCGTGTGAAAGGCGATGAAGCTGATGGTGAAAATAATCCGGGCGCGGGCGTGGTCAAACTCGTTCGCAGAAACAATCCCGGACGGCCCGATGCAACAAACGTTAACACGACGCCTGCCTCGGACGCCCCATCGCAAGTGGCGTTTCAAAGCTTGCTAGCTGGGGCGCAGGACGCGCAGACAACAGAGCCTCGCGACCCGCAGAGCTATTCAACTGGAGACGGTTCGCAGTCTGGAGCCGAGGGCGGACCGAGCGCCTTACCGCAGTTCACGGTTGGCGACATGGCTTTTGATACAAACCCGGCGATCGAGCAGTGGATGACCTACTATACCGCGACACCGGTCGGACGACGGACTCTGCAGATCGGCATCGAACGCAGCAACTCATATCTCGAAATGGCTCGCGCGGAGTTTCGAAGTGCCGGCGTGCCTGAAGACCTGGTGTGGCTTGCATTCGTAGAAAGCGTCTGGAACCCGCGGGCGGTCTCACCCGCAGCCGCGGGCGGCCTCTGGCAGTTCATGCCGGCGACCGCGACCGAATATGGGCTCAAGGTTCAAAGCGGAAACGACGAGCGCGCAGACCCGTTCAAGCAGACACGTGTCGCGGCTGTATACCTTCGCGACCTTTACACCATTTTCGGCGATTGGAACCTTGCCATGGCCGCCTACAACTCGGGCGAGCCCCGAGTCATGGGCGCAATCGTAAGGAACGGCAACGCGAATTTCTGGGAGCTGTACGACAAACAGTTGCTGCCCAAGGAGACTTGCAATTACGTTCCAAAGATTCTTGCGACGATCAAGCTCGCAAGCCAGGCGGAAGTGTACGGATTGGCCCCTCAATTGGAGCCAGCAGTCTACACTGGCGGTTAAAGAGACACAGGCTCAGTTCTACATTCTCATCGGTTTAAGGCTGCGCGATGCAGCCTTTTTTTTCTTGCCTTCGCCAAAAAGCTCCTTCGCGGCGGATCGTCTATCTTGCCTCTCGAACGGTGGGATGGGAGAATATCGCTGCGTCAACCACGCTCTGATTCGCGTGTAGCATTAGCAAGAAGCTTTGTGAATAAGAAGGCTAAAATAATCGGAGTACCAATGGACCTGGGCGCCGGTCGACGCGGCGTCGATATGGGCCCGTCGGCAATTCGAATAGCCGGTCTCAATCAAGCGATCGCGCTGCTCGGTTATGAAGTGACCGACGCCGGCAATGTCCACGTCCATCCGCCGGAAGCCGTGAAGGAAATGAATCCCCGCGCCCGTTACCTGTCGCAAATCGCAGCGGCAGCCGAAGAACTGGCGGCGATGACCGAAGCTGCTCTCGAAGAAGGCGCGCTGCCGGTCGTCCTTGGTGGCGATCACTCGATAGCCATCGGCAGCGTCGCCGGGCTTGCTTCTTACTATCGCAAGCGCCAAAAGAGAGTCGGCATAATCTGGCTGGACGCCCACACGGATTCAAACACGCCCGAGACTTCCCCTTCCGGTAACATTCATGGCATGCCGCTGGCCGCGTTGCTGGGTCGTGGCGCTCGCGAATTGACCCACGTCGCCGGATTCGCGCCGAAAGTCCTTCCGGAGAACACCGCGATCATCGGCGCCCGGAGCATAGACCCGGGCGAGCGCGCGCTCCTGAAATCGTTGGGCATCCGCGTGTTCACGATGAGCGAGCTGGACGAGCGCGGAATGGCGGACGTGGTCCTCGAGGCGGTGGAGATTGCCTCGCTCAACACGGCTGGGCTTCACGTGACGATGGATATGGATTTCCTTGATCCGTTCTACGCGCCGGGCGTGGGAACACCGGAACGCGGCGGCGCCACATATCGAGAAGGCCATCTTGCGATGGAGAAAATCGCTGAATCGGGCCGCGTGTTGTCGGTTGAGCTGACCGAGGTGAATCCGGTATTTGACACTGCGAATCAAACCGCGCAGCTTGCGGTCGAACTGATACTGTCGGCGCTCGGAAAGAAGATTCTATAAATAGCTGTCTAACCAATACAGATGGCAGGGCATAGATACTCACACGAATTGAATCCCGACTTTCGCCGGCAAGCCGCGCAGGCGATTGAGCGGGATAGACTCGCCCTCGACTTGCAGGACAGAGTTACAAAGCTCAACGAGCAGGCGCGAATCTTCATCCCTCTTATCGCGCTCTGCTTGATCGTGGCGATCCCAGTTTGGTCGAAATCGGCGGTTCGATTTCTGATGCTACTCCTGAGTCCTTTCGTATTGTTGCCAGTGGGATTCTGCGTAGTCCATCTAATGTTGGCGTGGCGCGGAATCGTAAAAGCCAGGACTCGAATACGTGATTGGGAACGCGCCGTGCACGAGAGCAATGAGTTGAAATCGTAACCCGGTCGATGCGAGCTTCAAACTCGGAAGCACAATGCGGCATCCAAGGCGCGAACCCCCACAACCAAGCGGAGCGAGGAATTTGACTAAGAAACTCAGAGTCGGTGTGATCTTCGGAGGGCGTTCCGGCGAGCACGAAGTGTCGCTGCGGTCGGCAGAATCCGTCATCAACGCGATGGACAAAGCCAGGTATGAGGTTGTGCCGATTGGCATCACCAAAGAGGGCCGCTGGTTGATATCGGCAAACGCGGCGTCGCTGGTGCCTGAGGCCGTGATGTCTTCAACCAGTCATCGACAGGTCGCGATCATCGGTGACCCGACGCGTCAGGGATTGACGCGGCTCGATGACCGAGAACGCTTATTGTCGAGCGAGCCTCTCGACGCGGTCTTCCCGGTGCTGCACGGCACCTACGGAGAAGACGGCACAATTCAGGGCTTGCTTGAAATGGCCGGCGTTCCCTACGTCGGTTGCGGCGTGCTGGCCTCGGCAACCGGCATGGACAAAGTCGCGATGAAGCAGTTGTTCGAGCGCGCCGGCCTTACCCTCATCGAATATGATTGGTTCTTGCGCTCCTCGTGGGAAGAGAATCCTGACGCCGTAATGAAGCGCATCAATCGGTCGCTCGGGTTTCCAGTGTTCGTCAAGCCCGCTAATCTGGGCTCATCCGTTGGCATCTCAAAGGCGGCTAACAAGCGTGAGTTGCGCGATGCGATCGATGACGCTGCCCGCTACGACCGAAAAGTAGTGGTCGAGCGCGCGGTTGACGGGCGCGAGATAGAAGTGAGCATACTCGGCAATGAGCATCCGATGGCCAGCCTGCCGGGTGAGATCATCACCGGGCACGAATTCTACGACTACGAAGATAAGTACATCGATACTACTTCGAGGACGGAAGTGCCGGCTAAGCTACCAAAGAAGATCATCGACCGCATCCAACGCGACGGAATACGCGCGTTCCAGGCGATCGACGGCTCAGGGTTGGCGCGAGTCGACTTCTTCGTCGAGCGCCGGACGAATCGTGTGATCATAAATGAGATAAACACGATGCCCGGATTCACCTCGATCAGCATGTATCCGAAGCTATGGGAGGCGAGCGGAATTCCTTATTCGGAACTGATCGACCGGCTGATCCAACTTGCGATCGAACGCCACCGTGACAAGTCGCGAAATCTGACGAGTTATCAACCGCAGAGATAATTGCTCACAACAACTGTTCTCGGAAATAGTGTAGCGCTAACTGACAGGCATCAGAATGGGCGTTTGGGTTTGGTCGTGCGAGTTCAGTAATTTAACCAACGCTCAGCTTTGTGCCGTGCGGATTCTTAGTAACAGGCGATTCTTGTCTTTGAAGGCTGTTCTGCCGTGTAGTATTTCGTGGTTATTAGCAAGCAATATATCTCCAGAGTTCAAGCTAAAAGTGTACTTGCCGTGCCGCGCTAAAGCGTGGTGGAAATAGTCGACGGCCCATTGCACCTCACTGGAAGCGTAGGAGGGTTCACACTTGAAACCAGCTCGAATAGTGTCGTACCGATAACGTATAAGCGGTGAATCAGAGATGATTCGGTGCAGGGCCAGCTCAGGTTCTTCCTCCATGCAGTTTTCCGTAAATGCGGTTGGTACTCGAGAAGGACAGGGTACTGAACGCAGGACATTCACGCATTCTCTACCCTGCCTACTTTCGCTAAGCGTCGAAAGGAACTCGCGGCCGTCGAGAATGTGAGAAAGACCCCCCTCTTTGGCTGGCCTGATTACAAACAATGCGACGTATCTTTCCGGGACATCTACATACGATGAGTCCGTGTGTAACTCTGCTGCTTGGTTATGTTCAGTGATGGTCGGTGTATAACCATCTGGTAAATGCGTTCTCGGTGTTACTTCCCATATTATTTCTTTACCCGCCTTATCCGTTGGGGTTGGCTTCCCTATGCATGACATAAGTGCCAGGAAAAGAAAGTTGCGCGCGCCAATTTCGTCGTGAGGAAGTGGGTAGTCATCAACTATGACAAACCGACGATTATTCTCAAGTCGATACCGTATGCCTGAAGCTAACTCTGATAACTGTGGTAGTTTTTGGCGAACAAATTCACAGAATGAGGGGTCAAGGGGAAACGTGTGGAAATCATTGCGGTTTGAAATGTAGTTGCGAATATCACTCATTACGTTCTCGCGTACCTTGACATAGCCGGCGGTTATGCTATTGGCCTCCTTGTCTACGAGCCGCATCATGATATTGCCTCTTTGACCAAGAACTACATTGGATAGCATAGAGGCTATCATGCAGTCCTTGTGATAGCCGCATCTATTAGGGGTAAGCACCCTTTTGCTTCTGGCGTCTCCACTCTGAATGATATGCTCACGAAGCAGACTAATTCTCCCCAAGGCTTTCAGTGGTGACTAACCTACACTTCATGCAGAGAAACTGTGAGTGCTTCGAGATTATCATAGTAGTCGCCAAACTCGACCTCTCTTAACCAATTCTCGACCGTATAAGTATTGCCCTCGGCTACATCAAGCAGTAGCCCGGCGCGCAAACAATCGAAGACCGAGACATCTGCCGCTCGGGCTTCCTTTAAGACCTTCCGGCAGCCCTGCTTTCGTGGTTTACCAGTCTCTTTGCACATTTGAGCCACTCGGATTGTTTCTTTGATCTTCATAGTATGGGGACTCTCCTTTCCTCAAGGCTCAATAGGTAATTTTTCGGCTCACATCATAGCTCTTTTTCAGAGAAAGGAAATGGCCGGGGCGCCTATAGAAACCTAGGCGAGAGCGAATTGTCCTACTCTGTACGGTCGCTCATATTGACCTAGCCAGCTCTGCAATTTTGGCATGGTGAGTATCCCCAGCTGGTTGTGCTGTTGTATGATTCAAACTCGAAAAGGCTGGACAAGGATGCAAAAAAGGCGCCTCGTCTTTTCAGTAGAATCTCTCAAGAAGGTTAACCCTGAAATGCTCGTGCCAGACTTCATAATCGAATGCGCCATCGCTTTGATGGAGTCGTATCGGAAGAAACCTTTTCCCTTTGATTTCAGGTGTGACCAGATCGCATCTCCGCTGATAGGTAGCCGGAGCAAGTTACCCATTAGTGTAGACTGGCAGAAAGATACATTCCCAAATTCCCAACGACTGTTTAACACGTATCAGCGGGAAGTCATCGTCGAGAATGCGGCTATCGCTGTCGCGTTTATTCTCGTGACTCACATCGCAGAATGCCGGAACCTAGAGGTTACGGAGCGCGGGATAAAGCCGATTACTTCTTAAATGATAGAGCCTCCATGCTTGAAATAAGCGGCACGGAAGTCCAGAGGCAACGAAATCGAAGGCATAAAGACAAGATAAAGCAATTGCTGGCGAATCGGCTTGGCAAACGCGGGTATGTTGTGGTGTGCTGTTTTTCAAATCAAACCGGATGGTTCTCCTATCATTGAGGAGGGATGTAGAATGCAGGCGAAAGCTAAAATGCGAAAACCGACGAAGACGACGTTACCGTCACGGTCGTTGATCCGTCAGAAGTCTGAACGACTGATGCAGGCGCGATCTATTGAGGCCGCCGGCCGCTTTGATGAGGCAGTGGTGTTGTATCAAACTGTGGCACGAGATGAGGAAAAAATTGCCCGACACTGGAACGAGGCTGGAAAGCCGTCAGAAGCAGCGGTGAATCAGATCAGCGCTGCCTCTTGCTGGAAAAAAGCGGGAGATCATGACAAGGCAATTCGCCTACTGGATAAAGTCCTCGCAACAGAGGGCATTCACAATAAGCTCAGATGGGAAGTGAAAGCGTTACGACAGGAATGGATCGAAAGCTTCAGTGAAAAAGCGGTACCGGATAGTGTACTGTCGGCGATTGCAGAAGCTAGCGTTTTGCGTGACATCGAGCGAGCGATGAGGAACTTAAACGAGTGGCGTAATCAAATCATCTCGTTATCCCCCTTACAGAGAAATGCCGTTCCTTTGCTAGCTTACTTTGCTCGCGGCATTGATTTTGAGTCGTCATACCTTTCTCTGGTCGAGAGAGTGCTGCCCTCGTTCCAAAGGAGCCCTGAGAGTTCACTAACACTTTTAGATTCCGCGCACTTAGAGACAGCAGAGGGACTTGTGGACTTACATCGGGAGAGATATGACGAAGCTATTGCACACTTTACCTATGCAATGAACGTTGCTGATCACATTGGAGACGCTGATTTGATGACCGTTTCTCGTTACTACTCGGCAAGGTGTTATTGGAAGAAGACCAACTACAATGAAGCTCTTCGCTACATCCGTGATGCAAAAGCGCATGACAGGGCCTTAAAGCACTCAAAGAGATGGACAGCCATTGAACTGGTGGAGAGTTGGTTACTGTTTCTTATGGGGGAGTTTGAGGATGCCAAGAACATACTTGAACATGCCGAATCGGAACTCAAGAAAATGAACAATTACATAGACCTCGGCAATGCACTCTCATCCCATGGAAGGTTCGCCAGGCAAGAGGGGAAATACGATGAAGCACTACAATACTTCTCCGATGCAATCACACAATACCAAAGACGGGATCCAAACTTCCGTAATATTGCTCGCTGTCACACTAATATGGCCTTCGTCTATCGTCTCAAAGCTCGTGAGCTTGCAGAAACCGTAGCTCCTGCAATACAACTGCAAGAGATCGGGCAAGAGATAAACGAGTTGCGTCTACACGCGTTTAACCATCTAACGGAGGCTGAGCGAATCTACAACGTTGATCCTGAACGGCACCACCGCGGCAATGGAAGAGTTCATGAAATCCGTGCGCTGCTACATTTTGATGTGAGCGAATTTGACAGAGCGGAGTTGGAGGCTGAAGAAGCGTACTGTCTTGGGAAGGAGAAGGATGATCACGTAGTGATGGCTAACGCTAAGATTATTCAGTGTATGGTTGCATTGGAAACCGACAGATGGAATGACGCACGACCGGCGCTTAAAATAGCGGACCGAGCGGTTGCGCTCGCCAAAGAGACTGAGAACCGACGACTACAGGCCCGGGCCTATATCTGGCGAGGGCGAGTCCTCTTAGAACCCCCTTTCAATGATCCGGTAGCAGCATTGGAGTGGTGGGATGCTGCCAATGATCGACTGTCTCCTCAGGAGAAGGACTATTTGCGCGAGGATCTTAAGTCGCTCAAAAAGCGGATCGATTTACACCCGGCGCCTGCCCCGATAATTTCTTGCTTAACCCCTGGTCGGATAGCCGGGCGCTCCTTAGAGGAGATTATCGGCGGGGTTGAGAAAGACGTAGTCCGCTATGTGTATGAGCAAACAGGTAGAAAGATCAATCAAGCCGCTAAGGAATTACGCACCGCGCCTAGGCGAGTTAAGAAAAGCATCTGACAATTGCTCTCCGGGAAGGTCACTTCGTTCCCCAACGTCCATAGTACATATAGCACTTCACTGTTGTCATTTTGATAGCCTTAATCCCGATGGCTCACTTTGTCACTTGCGTCACTTGAGTTGATAGAGTCTCCTTGTATTCAAGAAAGAGTGCGGATATATGTACGTGGTCGAAGTCATCAGACCATTAAGCACGAGCTAATCCTGGTGTGATGAGTGGTGGAGAACCGTCCCGATGTGGGTTCCCGGCTAAGAGTCCCCACATCGGGCCTACATCGAGGCAGTCAGCCTCAATGTGTCCAACGGCTAATGCCGTTCCATAAAGGGTAATGCTATGGAGTCGGGATTAGCAAGCAGGCATGGGGTCAGCGGCCTCAGGAGACAAACCATGAGATCGCGTTCACGAAACCTGATCGAACATTTCTGCTTAGCTATAGCAGTACTGTGGCCCGGTATATTATTGGCAACCACGGACTGCGGGTCGCAGCTCTTTGCTGCTGTGGTGATTAACTATGGGGTAGGCACCTTGCTGGGGTTAAGCCTGTATATTTACCGGCAGCTCGGCCACTGATACCCCAGCTGAAATACGCAGGATGTGGTTTTCGGCCTTGTCCTCGGGCGGATCACATCCTGCGGATTTTCTACATCTTCTGGATAGATCCAGTACTAATAGGTATTGTATCTAACTGAAGGCATCTGACGGCTCGCTCTTCCACTCTCGTATCGCAAAATACCGAAGTATAGCGCGCTAATGTATTACGTAAACAGATAGGGGATTGCGCGCCTCTTTTTGTTTTGGTAATCAATCGAGACAGAATTGCTCAAGACGCTTCATCTGAGCGATGGTTTCTCAAACACAGGTGTATTGCAAAGGGTCTGGCTCGGTATAGCTGAGAAGAAAAACTCGCTGCAATGACCAAAAAGTAATTCATACTCTACGTGGGAAAACCGTTGATCGCAGCGATCATCTGTCGCACCGCGCGCTCCATTCCTACAAGCGCCGCTCGCGCGACGATGTTGTGCCCGATGTTGAGTTCCTCGATGGGATAAATTTCGGCGATCGAGCCGACGTTCCGGTAAGTCAACCCGTGACCCGCCGCGACCTTCAGCCCAAGCTCACCCGCCCGGCTCGCACATTCGGATATGCGTGCCAACTCCGCTTCGATCTGGCCGGTCTCAGAGGCACGCGCCGGATCCGTCAGCTCGGCATAACGGGCTGTGCATATCTCGATCTGGTGAGCACCTACGCGGTGCGAAGCTTCGATCTGAGCCATATCCGGATCGACAAAGATGCTCACCAGCACGCCCGCCTCTGAAAGCTCTCGGACAGAGTGACGGATCTCTTCTTCACGAGACGTGACGTCGAGTCCGCCCTCTGTCGTTACTTCATCGGGCCGCTCCGGGACTAACGTCGCCGTGTTAGGTCGGACGTCGCACGCGATCCTAACCATCTCCTCGGTGGCCGCCATTTCGAGGTTCAGGTGGGTCTTGACCAACCCGCGCAAGATACGCAAGTCATCATCCTGGATATGACGCCGATCCCCACGCAGATGAATCGTGATTCCGCTGGCGCCGGCGAGATCCGCAAACACCGCCGCTGCGGCGACGCTTGGCTCCCATGTACGACGCGCTTGCCGTATCGTCGCGATGTGATCGATGTTGACGTTCAATCTAATGGTCATGATAGGCCTTCGATTTCATTTGAAAGAAGCGGAGCCAGGGTTAACAATATCAGCGCCCGGCAGGTTGTGCCAGAATTACTGACGCTGGGTAGTGGATGGAGTACTAATACCCCACTTGCGTTTGGGGATCATCGAGGGTGATGTGATGAAAATATTCCTTAGTTGGCATGGTACCCGTAGTAGAGCAATCGCGGAAGCTTTGAATGATTGGCTACCCCGAGTTATTCAGGCCGTTAAACCTTTCTTCTCGCCAGAAATGGAAAAGGGCGCGAAGTGGAGCAATGAGATCGATAGCGCACTCGAAGGAACACGGTTCGGAATAGTTTGTCTCACGCCGGACAATCTTCAGAGTATCTGGATCCATTATGAGACAGGGGCTCTATCAAGAACCAACGATGCAATCATCTGGACATTGTTGCAGGGTCTTAAATTTGAAGACGTGCCTCCGCCACTGGGCAAGTTCCAGCATACATTGGCGCAAAAGGATGATGTACTCAGATTAATGAGATCAATAAACAAGCGTCTTGGGGAGGCAGGAGGTGAGGCATTAGACGACCGGCTAATGACAGATAGTTTCGACGCCTATTGGCCTCAGCTGGAGGAGCAGCTGACACGCGCCGAAACGGTTTCGATGACAGAAGAGATAACCCCGGAAACAGCTGTGGAAGCGCCACGCGACAGCCGAGATATTCTTGGTGAGATCCTTGAACTTGCCAGGAACCAAGAGCGCAGGCTTTCTGCGATTGAGGGACGCTTTGCAGGGCCCGCGGCCTCTTCCTCTCCCTCACCATCGCCTGCCTACAAGAATGACTTTTACAAAGAAATTACTCTGCGCCTTGCGGTGGACGAACCAGACCCCTCAACTCTTGTCGAGACACTTAGCAAAGGATTTCAGATGTTCATTCCTGGAACACGGATCGGACTCAAAGACGTGAATGACAGCCTGGTCCAGCTTACAGTCAACTTTCCCTACCCAGTTGATGAAGATTATGTAGACGAAGTGCTACAGAAGGTAAAGCAGCAATTGGGGATAAGGATCGGAGGCTATTCATCAAGTCCAGCTTGGTAACATCCCGACCCGCTAGGAGGTGCCATCCGCAGAGTTACTTCTGATACTGAGGACCGGATGCTGCTCGAAGCTACTTGCGAGCCGGGCCCCTTCACATCCGCACCTCACGGTTTAGGGTCGATATGAAGCATTTCTTCACCCCACTCCGGTGGCGTCTCACGCTTCACTCAATCAACTCGGCCCGCCGCACGCTTGGTCGTTTGCTCGGCGGGCTGGCTTGATTCGATCTGAGATTCGGCGGGAGGATTCTTGTAGCGACCCGCAAGATCATTGAAGCGAATGCGTATCAAGTCGGCGAACATGTTTATCGAGTCGCGCACGTAGTTCAACTTGCTTTGCAACTCGCCGCCTTCGCAGTGGTTCCAGACCACCGGCACTTCCAACAATCGATTGCCCTGCTTTTTGGCGATGTAGAGCACCTCGGGGTCGAAGCCGAACCGGTCGACGCGCTGGAGGGCAAACACCGGAAGCGCGGCCTCACGCCGGAAGGCCTTGAAACCGCATTGCGTGTCCTTGAACTTCAAACCGGTAATGGTTCGCATACAGAGATTGAACACCATGCCGCCAACCTCGCGCATTCGCGGCTGGTGCACGCCGATCAACTCGCGGTTGAGCGCTCGAGAGCCAAGGGTGACATCGGCGCGCCCTGCTGCGATGGGATCAATCAGCTTAGGCGCTTCGGTGATTGGGGAAGAAAAGTCGGCGTCACTGAACATAACTATTTCGCCGCCGGCCTCCGTGAGTCCGCGTTTCACGCTGTAGCCCTTGCCGCGGTTTGGAGTGTTTGTCAAAACGCGAAGGTCGTGCCCTGCGCCGCGATAGTCAGACGCTCTCTCCGACACGCGCCTGGCCGTTTCGTCAGACGACCCGTCATCCACGACAATCACTTCCGCGCGGTAGGTCTGGCCCTCAAGAAAGCGCAAGACATCATCAAGGCTCCGCTCTATGCGTTTCTCTTCGTTGTAGGCGGGGATTACGATGGATAAGAACCAGGCCATATGCATTCGCCATTATGTCGATTGCGAGCGATTGAATATAGCATACCTATGTACAATGGTGAACGGGGACGAGGATCTGTCTTTTGCGATTGTTAACTCATCCGCTTGTTCGTATCGCTTCTCCCGAAGCACTATTTACAAAGCACTATTTACTACTTGACCCGACTTATGAAGGGGCATAACATACAGCCGTCTGCGCAAGGGCGTAAACGAGCCGCAGTACTTCAGCACACTGACAGAATTGGGGTTCCAGTGAACTGCACCGAACGCCGGTCGAGTTCGGGTAAGGTGTTCACGGTGAATCCCGGCTCCTTTCGACCCAGTCGCGATCCAAGTCCAGTATTAGCCTTCGATGAAGCGAGGTAAGGTCTATGAAAAACTCAACGGTTATAGGGGTCCTGGGTTCGACTCGAGTTCTGAGCGCGTGCTTAATCCTGCTCGCCGCTTTCATCCTCGGGATGGTGAAGGTGATCGCCAGCAGTGGAAATGCACCTCGACCGCTATCTCAGAAGCTGCCCGGCGGCCTGACTATGGACGAGCGGACCGCCTACCAGCGTGCCATCGAAGCGGTTTACTGGCAGCATCGAATCTGGCCCAAGGAGAACTCAAAGCCGAAGCCCCCATTGGATGAAGTCACACCGCTTTCAGAACTGCGCGCAAAGGTCGACGACTATCTGCGAATGACGTCTGCGCTGGAGACCTCCTGGCAACAGCCGATCACCGGGCAGCAGTTGCAGGCCGAGATCGACCGAATGGCCACCCAGACTAAACAGCCGGACTTGCTCAAAGAACTGTGGGCTGCTCTTGGGAATAATCCTTACGCTATAGCGGAATGCCTGGCGCGGCCAGCTCTGGCGGCTCGGTTGGCCAGGAACTGGTATGCGTACGACGAAAGATTTCACGGAGACTTGAAAGCGCAAGCTGAAGGCAGGCTGAGTCAGCACCGGTCCCCCGCTCAGATGCGTGAGCTTGGGGGCGCTTATCGCGAATCCGAGTGGGCGCTCGGCGAAAGCACAAAGAGCAAGGGTCCACAATCTGGTTCGGAGGTAGTCTCCGCGGATGAGTGGAACGCGCGTGGGTACAAGCTTGCGCAAGTCTTCGCGAAAGCCAATCGGGAGCCAGGCCCTCCCGGCGCTCAAGCATGGCTCAATCTGATACCAGTCAGCGAATTGAGCGATCTCCAGGAGTCCGAAGATGCGTTCTACGTGGTGGCCGTGCTGGACAAGAGCAAAGATCGTATCAGGCTGGCCAGTGTCGAATGGAGAAAAGAGCCCTTTGACGCGTGGTGGAGTAAAGCGGGAACCGGCTTGGGCATGGGCGCGGCAGCGTCTGTCTTTAACTACTCGTTGAAGCCAATCGCGCCCGCCGCCGGGACAGACGTATGGGATTCGATCGTTTCGTCAGCGCCAAACGGCCGAAACAACCACTCGTCAGTGTGGACCGGAAGCGAGATGATTATCTGGGGCGGATCGGAGTTCAATAACTGTTGCAGCAATACTTACTCGAATGGAGGAGGACGCTACAATCCGGCAACCGACACGTGGGTGCTAACCGGCACCGTCAATGCCCCCACGCCCCGCGGCCTTCACACCGCCGTGTGGACGGGCACCCAGATGATTGTGTGGGGCGGACAGGATTTCAGCAACCGCTATAACACTGGCGGCCGCTACAATCCCTCGACCAATACCTGGACGGGACTCAACACCGCTGGAGCCCCCAGCCCCCGTGTCTCTCACACGGCAGTGTGGACGGGCAGTGAGATGATTATCTGGGGCGGAACCGACAACAACAATTGTTGCAGCAGCACCGGGTTGAATACCGGCGCGCGATACAATCCGACGACTGATAGCTGGACGGCGACCAGCACACCGCTGGCTCCAAGCGGGCGCGGCTTTCATACCGCCGTTTGGACGGGAAACTCAATGATCGTCTGGGGCGGTAGTACCAACCCAGGCTCTGGCTCCAACGTCCTCAACACTGGAGGCCGTTACAATCCTTCCACCAACACATGGACGGGAACGAACACCGCGGGCGCGCCGCCTGCACGAAGCAGCCACACCGCCGTTTGGAGCGGCAGCGAGATGATTATCTGGGGCGGCACCACCGTAAACTGTTGCACAGGGAACAACACCGGCGGCAAGTATAATCCGGCCACCGATAGCTGGGCCTTGACTACTACCGTCGGAGCGCCTGAGGGCAGGCAGAGCCATACGGCGGTTTGGGCCGGGAGCGTGATGATCATCTGGGGTGGCAACAATTCCCTTAATTCGGGGGGCCGATATAACCCCGGCGAGGATAGCTGGACCGCCACAAGCCTGTCCAACGCTCCTTCCGGTCGAAGCGGCCATACCGCGGTGTGGACGGGCATCGAAATGATCATCTGGGGAGGCAACAATTTCGGCACACCTAACAACACAGGCGGGCGCTACAACGCATCAGCTAATTCCTGGACGGCGACCAGCACCACCATCGCTCCCACTGGTCGCGAACGCCAGACCACGGTTTGGACGGGCAGCGAAATGATCGTTTGGGGCGGCTATTCTTTTGCCAACACCACCCCGTCAATTCTCAACTCTGGTGGGCGATACAATTCGGCTCTGGACACCTGGACGCCAACCAACACTTCGAATCCGCCCACGGCGCGATACGGGCACACGGCCGTGTGGACAGGCAATGAAGTGATCGAATGGGGCGGATATGATGGCGCCAGCGTGCTAAACACGGGAGGCCGGTACAATCCTGCAACAAACATCTGGACAGCGACCGACTCCGGCGGGCCTGGTCCGAGGTATCAGCACACAGCCGTATGGTCGGGCAGCGAGATGATCGTGTGGGGCGGATCTGATGGCTTCAACTATTTCAACACCGGGGGCCGGTACAACCCTTCAGCTCACACCTGGTCTGCGACAGACACCTTGACCGCGCCGTCTGGGCGAGACAACCATACAGCCATCTGGTCTGGCAGCGAGATGATTGTTTGGGGCGGCTACAACAGCGGCGCGGGCAATCTTAACTCAGGAGGGCGCTACGCACCCGGCAGCAATAACTGGACAGCGACCAACCCGGCCGGTGCTCCGGGCGGCCGCATCAACCATACCGCGGTGTGGACGGGCAGTGAAATGATCGTGTGGGGCGGATCTGACGGGGCTAATCAACTCAATACAGGAGGGCGGTACACTCCCGGAGGAAACAATTGGTCCCTGGTAAATCCAATAGGCGCGCCAACCGCGCGAAGCAATCACACGGCCGTTTGGACGGGCATCGAGATGGTCGTCTGGGGCGGATTCGACGGCCTCAGCTACTTCAACACCGGCAGCCGGTATGACCCGTCGGTCAACGGCTGGGCGGTGGTGAACCCAGTGAACGTTCCAAGCGAGCGTTATCGCCATTCGGCGGTGTGGACAGGGAATGAGATGATTGTCTGGAGTGGATTTGATGGCACGAATTATCTGAGCACAGGCGGACGTTACATCGCTCCGCTGGGACCTCTTTGCGCTTATTCGATTTCTCCCAGAAGTTCGTTCTGCACGCCCGTCGGAATGGAGTGCGAAATCAACGTAACGGCTGGCAACACCTGCTCCTGGGCCGCAGTCAGCGACGCCGCCTGGATCACTATCACGTCGGATACGGGCGGCATAGGTAACGGCACCGTAACAATCGTGGTCAGAGACAACCTCGAAGACGTCCCGCGTACAGGAACCCTAACTATAGCAGGACAGACCTTCACCCTGGTTCAGGACAGTAGCGCTTCGCCAGACTGCTTATATACCGTTAGCCCGTCATTCGTGTCAGTCTCGGCGGCCGGCGGAAGCGGCAGCTTCCAGGTGTTCACGGAAGAGCGGTGCGCATGGGGTGCGGCCAGTAGTGTCAGTTGGATAACGATCACCTCCAACAGCAGCGGCATCGGGTCAGGGACTGTCAGCTACACCGTCGATGCCAACCCGAACACGGCTGGCCGTAAAGGGACGATCACGGTTGCAGGTCAGACTTTCTCTGTGAAGCAGAAGGGCAGCTGACGATTTAACGGGGCGATGAGAATTAATTGGCCGGCGGAGACGCAACGCGAAACTGGCTGTCAGAGCCTGTTTCACCGCCGGGGCCGGAAGAATACAGCTCGAAGCTGCGGCCGCCATCCGCCGTGTGATACACGTAGTCATTTCCCCAGGGATCGACTTCCGGCACGTTTTCGAGGTAAGGCCCGAACCAGTAGCTCGAACGTCCTGCACCGGCAGCCTCAAATGCTGCCGGCTTCCGCGCGAGGCATCTGAGTCCTTCTTCGTTTGTCGGATAACGTTCTACATCCCCCCTGAATCTAGCCAACGCCTCGGCCAATGCATTTAGTTCGCGATGCGCGGCCTGCTCGCGCGCCATCGTTCTTTGAGCCTCGCGCCGGCCGCGGTTGATCATATTCAAAGCAATCGATCCAGCAACGACAACAGCCAACGCGATCGTCGCGGTGATAATCATTCGCTTCCGGCTGCGTGCGCGGCGCGCGATCGCTTCATGTCGTTCGGGTGAAAACACCAAGGTAGGATCAGGCCGGTGCGTGGTTGCAGTCTTGCGAGCGAGTTCAACGTGTGCCCGCGATGCGCTTGCCCCCATGGGGGAATAGCAGTGCACACAGTAGCGACGGTCAGGGGCTACTCTTGCCCCACATTGCAGGCATATCTGCGAGTTTTGTTCCTGAGTCACCATGAGTCCTACAGCCGCTAGTTTAGACTGCTCGGCGCCAAGGAGACAATGAAAGCGTCAATATGGAGCTGACGAGATATCAGAGTACTCGCCGGAAGAACTGGATCATCTCGCCCCAGGCTTGATCGGTGACCTCCGGATCGTAGCGCGGACCTTCGTCTCGCATGAATGCATGCTCGGCAGGATGGAGGCTTATAGAAAAATGGGTGCCGGCGCGATCGAGCGCCGCGTTTATCTTCGCGCGGCCTTCCTCGGGCACATGCGGGTCAAGTGTGCCGAAGACCAACAGCAACTCCCCTCGAATCTCCGAAGCTCTTTCAAGTGAGCCGGCGTCTTCGTCCTTCCCAAGCTTGCCGTTGTGAATCCCGGTTCCGTAAAAACTAGCGGTCGCGAGAACGTCTGTCTGAAGGGCTGCTCGAAAAGAAAGATGCCCGCCGATGCAGAATCCGCCCGCGCCAAGCTTCCCTCTCTCGACGCTCGGATATTGATCAAGGTAGTCGAGCGCGGCGCGGCAATCAGCGTCAAAATCTGCGACGGTGGTTTGCGCTGCCCCGGCCAACCCGCGTTCTCGGCCTTCGTCATCGAAGGGGATCGCCGTTCCCGCGGGCTCGACCCGATGATAGATCTCAGGCGCGGCGACAACGAACCCGTAACCCGCTAAGCGCATAGTTGCCCGAATCATCGGACCCGTGAGTTGAAAGATGTCCGAATAAAAAAGAATCCCCGGATACTTTCCTTCCTGCTTCGGGGCAGCGACAAACATCCTCATCGGGCTTCCGCCGGCAGGTAAGTCTACGTACTTGGTCGTAATGAGCATAGCGGTTCTCGAGACAAGCCCATGGCCGGGTAACCTGGACTCCGGCGAAAGCATCGGCCGGGCTCACTTCGCCGATGGGACTGTTCCTCCGAACTTCCTCCGCAGCAGCCCCAAGAGCCACCTCAGGGCTGTTCGAAAAAACCCGTGCTTTGGCGGAGGCTCGTTAGCATCCGTTTTGGCCTCGGCCTCTATTGCGGTGAAGAACTGAGTAGCCATCATCTTCACCGCGCCTTGGAGCATACGCTGGCCCACGCTCGCTATCGTGCCGCCAACCTGTACATCGCCTTTGTAGGTGACTATGGTCACGCCGTTCCGCTCCTCGAAATCAAGATCGCCCGCGCCTTTCAAGAAACCAGGTTGGCCCTTGCCCTCTACAACCATGCGGAAGTGACGCGGCGGGTGCATGTCTTCGAGCCGAACGTTGCCGGTGAACAGGCCTTTGATCGAACCGACTCCCGCCCGAAGAGTCGTCGAGTAAGCATTCTCTCCGGTTTTCTCGAGGCGCTCACAGCCTGGTATGCAGCGCTGCAGAACGATGGGGTCAATCAAGGTTGCGTAGACGCGCTCAGGGCGGGCGTGAACTTCGTGGGTGCCTTCGATCTTCATAAACAGGTTTCTGGTTTCTGGTTCTTGGTCTCTGGTTTGGAAACGAGAAACTAGAAACCAGAAACCTACTTTGCGCGTGAGGCGGCGGCCTCGATAGCGCGGCGCGTGTAAACCTGGGCCAGATGCCGGCGGTAAGCTTCGGACGCGTAGAGATCGCCGTTCACCGAAACGCTATCGGTAGCGTGAGCCGCCGCCGCCGCCAAGGTTTGTTCGTCCAGATCGCTTCCTGAGATCGCCTGCTCAACGGCGCTCGCTCGATATACCTTCGATGCGACGCCGGTGATGCCCACGCCAGCCGATTTGCACACCCCATTGGAGTCGCGTGTAAGAGTAACCGCCACGCCGACAACCGCAAACCCCGACGCCGGCTGTGGCACTTTCAGGTATGACTGGCCAAAGCGTCCACTCGACGTGGTGATCCGAATCTCTCGCAGAATCTCTCCAGCCCCGAGCGCAGTCGTGAGCATATCCACGAAGAAGTCGCCGGCCTTGATCGTGCGTTCGCCCCCAGCACTCACGGCAACCATTTC
>WNFR01000153.1_pt1 | contig 72876 bp, 50 predicted proteins | sample 5400221 | NCBI WGS metagenome assembly WNFR01 (sample SAMN13153357, study PRJNA577476) | soil metagenome | isolation source: 40 cm soil under Madrone tree | place: USA:California | collected 2016-06-14
CGAGGGTACGTTCAGCCACGAAGGCTCGAGCCTGCAGAGCCTCCTTGATCTCCTCATTCTGAGCCGCTTCGCCTAGCTCCTTGAATATAGTCGCACCGCGCTCCGTTCCCTGGCGCGCGTGACTGAGCATTAGCACAAAGAGCTCTTTTGCATTTTTTGTCGGCATTACGATTTCTCCTTCTTGTTTTGATAAACATTTTTTTCGTGTAGGTGCCCACGCGTGAAAGACCGCTTCTGATTCCGCGTCGACCGGTCGGTCAACCTCAACGTGCAGACCATCCAAACGTGAAACTAGCACGACGCATAAACCAGACTACTGTCAGTTTTGACAGGCGACTGTTTCGATCAGCGTGAAAAATATGGAGGACGACCGACCCGTTTACACAGGAATGGCGTTTCGAGGTCACAAAGGAACTCGGATTCGCGCAGGTAGGAGGGAATTTATGAACAGAAGCAGATTCACAGAGATTGCATTGATTGTAGGCTCGTCAGTGGCAACACTCCTTTTGCTGAGCGGCGCGGCTATCGCCCAGACTGTCAAGGTTGAGGGGCTGATAAATGGACGAAGCGGAGATGCCATGACTTTGCAGACTTCGGATTCACCGAAGCTCGTTGTCGAGCTCACTGACGACACGCAGGTGGCGCAAGTCCAGGGAGTATTCAAGGCGCGCAGGAAGGAAATGTCGATGGCCGCGCTTACACCAGGTTTGAAGGTCAAAGTGGAGGGCAGGTTCGACACCCAGAATCGACTTGTAGCGACCAAAGTGACCTTCAAGGGCAACGACCTGGAACAAGCGGAGGCTATTCAAGCCGGCGTGCAACCGGCCAAGGCACAGATCCAGGAGACTCAGCAGGAGCTAGACCAGCAGAGAGCAGCACTTGAGCAGCAACAGCAGGCCTTGCAGCAGCAGCAGCAGGAAATGGCAAAGGCGCAAGCCGAGACGGCCGCCAACAAAGCTGCTATTGAGGAAGCAAACAAGCGCTTTGGCCAACTGGATGATTACAACATCCTTGACGAGGTAACCGTCTATTTCGGTAATGGAAAGGTCGCCTTGGATCCGACATACAAGCCACAACTGCTCCAATTGGCCGAGAAAGCCAAGGGGGTCAATGGCTACATGATCCAGGTAAAGGGTTATGCCTCCTCAGCGGGCAGCGTCACACTGAACCAGCAGTTAAGTGAAGATAGGGCCGGCAATGTGACGGAGTTTCTCCAGCAGCAAGGTCATATTGCTCTGACCAGAATGCTGGCGCCCGGCGCAATGGGTGAGAGCCGGCAAATAGGTAACGATCAAACGGCAGAAGGGCAGGCCCAGAACCGTCGGGTTGTGGTCAGGGTCCTGCAGAACAAAGGTATTGCTGGCACGTAACAGAGTCCCCTGCCCTAATGACCTTGGGTCGCCGCGCACTTGAGCCGAATGCTCCTCGGCCAGTCTGCCTGGCCAGGCATGTTGCACGTGCTCGTAGCACTCAGCATACGGAGGTCTTCGTGTCTGCGAAAAGTCAGACCTTTCTCCGAGACTCGCAATTGTGCCCTGACGGGAGCTGAGGCACGCCGCAGTAAGCACGCGTTTTGTGGTGCCGTCGTAAGCGCGGGCCAGAGAATTTGACACCTGTCAAAATTGACAGTTGTTCACGCGCCAGCCAGCCGCTAGCGTCGCCTCAAGTGTTGAGTCGACCGGCTGTTGAAATTGATTCGACAGACTGCAGGGAGGCCTGATGTCAAAAACTGTCAATAGCTAGACTCGCGAAGCTTTTCTTGACGCCTGAGCGCAGAGGCATTCTCAAAATTTGATGTCTAAGTGGTTTGTTATCGGCATGTCTTTGCGGCAAAGGATCCTGCAGCTTGAGTGGCAGGAAAACTGCTTTCTTTCTACTTTCCAGCCTTTCAGCCTTCCAGCCTTCCACTACTGCGGGTGACACTCGACCGGTCTGGTCCTTAAAGCCGGTCCGATTCACGTTTTGGTTTCGTTCCGTTTTGGTTTCGTTCAAGGAGGTTTAGATGTGCATTGCAAAACCATTACTCGTTTTGCTTGTGGCGTGTGTCTTCAGCCTTCCGGCGCGCTCCCAAAGTCAGGACGCACAACAGCTGAAAGACCAGCTCAGCAAATTGGAAAGTGAAATCGCCGAACTCAAGGTCAAGATCAACGCCCTCGAATCGGGGAAAGCTCCTGCTCCAGCTCCTCCAGCGCAAGAGGCTCCGATCACGACTCCCTCAGTCGTGGGAAATAAAACAGAAGAGCAAGTCCCGATGGAGCAGCCCGAGCCTATACCGGAGAATTCTCTCAACCTGTACGGCTTTGCCATGCTCGATTCCGGCTACGACTTCAGGACGAACGACCCGCTCTGGTTCGACGTTGTCCGGCCAACGAAATTACCGGCCTTTCGCGGTCAGTTTGCTCCGAACGGGAAAGTCTTTTTCGGCGTCCGTCAATCGCGCTTCGGCCTCAAAACCCTCAACTCAACACCGTTCGGAGATCTGAAGACCATCTTCGAATTCGAATTGTTCGGCACCGGAGTTAATGCCGGCCAGACGACCTTCCGCCTACGCCATGCCTACGGCGAATTGGGACACTTCGGCGCCGGCCAAACTTGGAGCGCATTCATGGACATCGACGTGTTCCCGAACTCGATCGAATACTGGGGCCCGAACGGAATGGTCTTCTTCCGTAACGTCCAGGCTCGCTGGATTCCGATTCAGGGCGACAGCAATGTCGTGATCGCTCTCGAGCGCCCCGGCGCCAGCGCAGATGAAGGCATTTATGCCGGCCGCGTCGAACTCGCGGGCATCGTTCCTCAGTTCAAGTGGCCGGACGTCACCTTCCACGCTCGCCTCGCTAGAAAATGGGGTTACGTTCAAGTGGCCGGTATCTGGAGAAAGATCGCCTGGGTCGATACGACAGCCCACGCATTAAATGACGTTGGCAAGTTCCAGGTCGTCTACGGCAGGGGCATTGAGAACTACATGAACGACGCACCCATCGACATCGGCGTGAAAAACAATTTCACCAACCCGGTCAAGCCCGTTATCGGAGTGGCCTTGCCGGTGCTGGGCGTTGTCGCTTTCCTCGACCACACCTGGAGCGACCGCTTCACGTCGTCGGCGGGGTATTCCCTGGTGAACATCACAAATTCAAACGCGCAGCTTCCTTCCGATTTCCACCAGGGCCACTATGCACTCGGGAATTTGCTCTATCACCCGCTCAAGAGCGTCACAATCGGAGGAGAGTTTCAGTTTGGCAGGCGCCTAAATTTCATCGATGGCTTCAACTTCAACGACTATCGCATTCAGGTCTCGCTCAAGTATGACTGGTCAAAGGGTTATGAATACTGACGCAGCGCTGGATGTACGCACGGCGTCATAAAAACAACATCGTTTGATCTTCGGAGAGTAAATATGTCGAGAGTGGAAAGATTACGAACAATCTCAATTCTTTTGCTGGGCTCCCTGTGGTTGCCCGCTGCCGCTCTGGGCCAACAGAGGCGAAGCCCGGTTGCACCAGGCCGCGAGCGCGTGGAAGTGGTTGTTCGTGAAGCGTACGATAAGTTCCGCAGCGACACGAGCGGCAAGAATGCAGATTACATTCCTTACCTAGCCCAAGTGGACCCGAAATTGTTTGGCGTTTCGATTGTCACCACCGACAACCAGGTTGTGAACGTCGGTGATGTCAACTACGCATTCTCTATTCAGTCCATCTCTAAAGTGTTCACGCTGGCTCTGGCCATGGAGGAACTTGGCTACGACAAAGTGTTTCAGCGGATTGGCTCTGAGCCGACGGGCAGGCCATTCAACTCTGTCACTGCCGTTGTGGAGATGCCCACGCATACGAGCAACCCCCTCGTGAACGCCGGGGCGATTGCCACCACCAGTCTTGTTTCCGGCAAGGATGAAAACGACAAATGGAACAAGATCCTGGATTTCTACAGTAAGGTGGCGGGCGAGAAACTGGTCTTGATTGATGAGGTTTACAAATCGGAAGCAGCTACTAATGCTGGCAACAAAGCGCTTTCCATGCTCCTGGCCAAGTACGAACGCATCTATGCCGATCCGTTTGAATCCGTGGACATTTATACAAAGCAGTGCTCTGTGGGCGTGAATGCGACGCAACTGGCGCGCATGGGCGCGGTGCTTGCCAATAACGGCAAGAATCCAGCGACTGGCGAGCAGGTCATCAAGCGCGAAGACGTGCCGTACATCTTGTCCGCCATGACCATGGCCGGGCTCTATGATTCTTCCGGCTCGTGGGCTTGGCACGTCGGCCTTCCTGCGAAAAGCGGTGTGGGCGGCGGAATTGTTGCAATCGTTCCCGGCAAGGGAGCCATCGCCGTATTCGCGCCTCGCCTCGATGGAGCGGGAAATAGCGTGAAGGCACAAAAAGTCATCGAATACGTCGGCGACAAGTTGGACTACAACCTCTATTCGCCTAGTTCCGTTGGCCTGAAGTGACGAAAAAGCGGCAGTGAATCAGCAGTGCCTGAACCTGCGCATTGCGGCTCTAACCCGTTTCGCCCGGAATACGAAACGGCCCGAAGGTCTCCGCAACGGAGGGGCATCATGGGACATTTCAGCTTGCAGGGGGTACTTCGTCTTCTCGCTGCCTCTGTTGTGGTGATTCTTTGCGGTTGTGTCGCGTTGGCGCAGTCCCTCGCGCCTGCCAAAGAGAATGCCGCCACCAGTGCCAAGGCCGCTTCCGATTTACTGAATAAACTTGATCAACTGGTGGAAAAGAATCAGCAACTCGAAAAACAAAACCAAGAGCTGGTAAATCAAATTAATGAGCTGCGCCAATTTCTCGCGCAGCAGACCTCCGTGTCGCCAACTTCGTCGAAAGGCGGATCGCCAGCCAGCGCCAACTCCGTGGTTGCGCCGCCAAACGCAGCGAACAAACAAACGGCTCAAGGATCCGGGCAAGCCTCCACGCCGACCCAGGACGATAATGATGACAAGACCCTTCTTCCCGAGGCTTCACCAGGAAATACCGCGATATTTGGAGAATTTAACCCAGGCCGCGGCTTTATCGTTGGTAAGGGCGAATACGGGGAGCTCGATCTGAGTGGTTATATGGCCGTCCGCTATCTAAACCAGTTGCCAGCCGATCAGTCGGCTACCGACCACCTTGGCCGTCCGGTCCCGATAGATCCACGACAGGATTTCCAGTTCCATCGAGTCATGTTGTTTTCACAAGGATGGCTGTTCAGTCCTAAGTTTCTGTACTCCACGTTCCTTTGGACGGTGCAGGACACCAATCAGGTGGCCGTTGGCGGAGCTCTGTACTACGACTTCGGTAAATTCATGAACCTCGGAGCAGGCTGGAACGCCTACCCGGGAACACTATCGCTTCAGGGATCTCACCCGTATTGGCTCTCTTATGATCGCGTCATGGCGGATGAGTTCTTCCGGCCGTACTTTTCGCAAGGTATTTTCGCCAAAGGGAACATACTTCCAAAGCTTGAGTACAGGTGGATGGTCGGTAATAACAACAGCAACCTGGACGTACCGGCCGTCAAACTCGATCGGGACCTTTCCGCCGGCTTTGCAATAACTTGGTTGCCCACAACAGGCGAATTTGGCCCGCGTGGAGCTTTCGGCGATTACGAAGGCCACGATAAATTCGCGACTCGCTTCAATCTGGCCTACACCTACAGTCCCGAAGATCGCCAGGCATCCCTCGGTTCGCCGGCGGGTAACACAACGCTTCGTCTTTCCGACAGCCTCAACATTTTTGACACGGGCGCCTTGGCCAATGGTGTGACGGTAGAGAAGGCGCATTATCAATTGCTTTCCGCAGGAGCGGGAATGAAGTACCACGGTTTATTCCTGCAGGGCGAGGGCTACGGCAGGCGATTGGACAATTTCGTTGCGGACGGGAAGTTGCCCGTCGGCGTAGTCCGGGATTATGGCTTCTACGTTCAGTTGGGATACATGGTCGTGCCGAAAAGAATCGAACTCTACGGGGCGACTTCCTATATTTTCGGCCAGTATACACACCCGAAAGAGTTCATCGTGGGCGGCAACTATTACCCCTGGAATACACGCAACGCGCGCCTGAACATCCAGTTGATTAACGTGGACCGGTCGCCGGTTAACAGCACCTTCGGCTTCTATCTGGGGCAACTCAAGGGGCAGGTGTTTACCATTGGCATGACCGGCTTCTACTAAGCCGAGCGTCATCACCGCCTATGATGTGTGAGAAAGGACTTTTATGCGTAGCGAACCCAGCAGCCAGCAGCGCAGAATCATCCGGTCTGTGACCGGAACTCTCGTTCTCTTCTTGCTCTCCTTCCAAACGGCTTCTCCTCAGTCCAAGGCCAACCAGCCCGAAATTAACGATGCCCATTTACATCTGACGAATTACATCCAGAAGGGAACGGATATCCACGACTTTTTGGCCATCATGGGGACCAAGGTCGGCCGCGTGGCGCTGTTTGGGATTCCTTTGCAGCAGCAATGGTCCTATCAAAACTCCGGCGACTTCGCGCCGACCTATTATTTGCAAACAGACGCCCCTCTCTATTACTACTCCTTTGCTGACGCCTACATCGCCATGGCCTATAAATCTCTTTCGAAGGAAGAGCAGGCTCGCTTCGATCCCATGATCACAGGATTCAATCCCACCGATATGTACGCAGCGGATCACATTCGCCGGGTACTAGAGACATTTCCGGGTGTGTTTTCCGGCATCGGTGAATTCAGCATTCATAAAGAATTCGTCTCCTCCAAGATCGCGGGAGAGGTTGCCAGCCTTCAGGACCCCGCGCTTGACAGAGTCCTCGACTTCGCGGCCGACGTCGGGCTTGTCGTGATCATCCACAACGACATCGATACGCCCTTCTCCCCGAATCAAGCGGATGTTCCTTCCTCTCAACCCGGCCCTGAGCCCGTCTACCTTTCGCAAATGCAAGCGTTGATCAAGCGCCATCCCAAAACCACTATCATCTGGGCCCACACGGGAATGGGACGAATCGTTCGGCCCATCAAGGCTCACGCCGTTATTTTGGACTCCATGCTGAACGACCCGGCGTTCAACAATCTCTATTTCGACATTTCCTGGACAGAGGTCGCGGCGACGCAGGTCACTGCAAATCTCATCAACCGCCACCCCGACCGCTTTTTATTCGGTACCGACGAGGTCGCGCCGCAAAATCAACAAACGTATCTTAGGATTTACGACCTGTACGCGCCGTTGTTCGCTCTGCTGAGCCAGGATGCCAGCGAAAAAGTTCGCTTGAGGAATTACGAGCGGCTTTTCGATGAAGCCCGACGTAAAGTTCGGGCCTGGGAAATATATAACGTAAACCAGACACGTTAGAGAGCGAAATAAGATGCTCAGTAAGAAGTTAACACCGCCAACAGCAGGCATAGACACATTGTTGTGGGCTCGGCGACGATTCTTGGCGACCTCGCTCTTACCGCCCGAATTCTCCTGGTTCTTCCTCAGTTCCTCTTTCATGGTTCACCCTTTTTTGAGCATCGAGCGCCGGATGAGTGAAGGAAGTTACGTGAAACGACAAAGGTCACAACTGCTTGTTGAAGACGTAACAGTCACCATGCGCGCCCTAGTCGGTCTGATTCCTTTCGTGCCTTTAGCACCGGCTTGTTCCCGTGATGGTGATGAACGCTTTCAGGGTCGCCGTAACAAGAGTCAGCGTTCAGCCCTGAGCCAGATGACGGTAATGCCAGGCGCGCGGCTCGCGAGATGGAGAAGAGCACTGTGAAGTACCGCATAAAGCTTTTGCTGTCGATTTGCCTGGTCGCTCTTCCTTCTGTGACGTTGGCGCAGGACGTGGAATTCTCTGGAAACGACGACCCGAGTGTTACGACTAATCTGGGAATACCTCTCAGCGCCCCCTTGGCTCCGATGGGCGACCACGTAGGTTTTGCGTGGGGAGTTGACGCGGGTGTTGGCTACAACTTCGACCGGCGCAACGCGCTGATCGGTGAATTCATGTGGAATGCGCTGTATCCAACAAACGGAACACTCGAACCGATTCGCATTGCCTTAGCAACGAGTAACGTCAGCGGACACGGTAACCTCTTCGCTTTTACGGGAAACTACCGACTCGAGTTGCGAGGCAAAGTATTCGGTACGTACTTCATTGGCGGCCCCGGCTGGTATTACCGCACCGCCAGTCTTTCGAGGCGCGTTCCGGAGGGCACAACCATTGCTTGTACTCCAGTTTGGCTTTGGTGGGGCTACAACTGCGCTAGCGGACTCGTAATCACCAATCTGACAGAGGTCCACTCCAATTCGGGCGCGCTAGGCTTTAATGGAGGAATGGGCGTCACTATCAGAGTAGGTGGGGCTCCCGCCAGAATGTATGTGGAGGCGCGCTATCATTTCGCGCCCACCGCTGGCATCAGCACGAAGTTGGTTGCTGTTACCGTAGGCATTCGCTACTAAGGACATCGGGATAAGTCATTGCGGAGGCAACCATGTACGTAGAGCTTGCTGCACTACCTTCGGGACCGTATTCCAGATTCGTCTCGGCTTGTTGCCGCGTGCCGTACAACCGCGCGAGAGGCCAGCGAGCGCAGTGTGCAGTTTACTGCTTTTCTTGCTGTCAAAATGGCCTATTACCTTGCCAAATTCTACCAGATGTCAAAACCTCTTGGCCACAACAGGCGGGTTGCTGCACCGTCAGCTCAGGTCCGTTGTTCCAGTCGATTCGCCACAGGCGGAAGCGGATCGTTGTTTCATCATTGTTGTTTGCCATGAGACAACACCTCTTCCAGAGTGGCTTTGTTTCGAGTCGCTACCTCTTGCCCGGCTAGGCGAAGAATCTTTGCGTATCTTGCCTTCGCGCGTCCGCGAGCCGCAGGCAGCACGTCTTCAGGCGGTTCAACCACGGAGGTCAGAACGTACTGCAATTGAGAATTTGTGAGGGCAACCTGCGTGTCAACGTGAAGAGTAACTGTACTTCCTTCGTTACATTTGCAAGGGTAGCCGCAATACGGGCCTCGAGCTTAGCTGTTGCCTCGGTACTGTCGCCGCGTTTGAGTTCGTTTTCACAGGCAGTCAAGATGAAGGTGTTCGGAGCGAAAGCCTCGCTCCTTTGCGGCGGAGCGCACGCGGTCTCTAAACTCCTTGCTTGGGAAGAGCACATTCCGCTCGGTTCTTTGCTTCACCACTGGATCACCTCGATTCTTGACAGGTGGCACATTTGTGACACAAAAGCGTTGAAACCCGCCACCGCCCATCAGCCTGGTCTAAAAGACATTAGTATGTAAATCGCGCGAAGCGTCGCCACATTCCTTTATGTTCCGATACCCGCCGAGCCATCTCAACACGTGCTGCTCTCGTGTCTCCAGTTGTCTCTAACGTTCCAGTTGTCGCCTTTTGTCGCTTTTTGTTTCCCACTGTCGCCAATTGTAGTTTTTTGTCGCCAACTGTCTCCGGCTCTCGCTTTTGTTTTTGTGGCCTTTTGAGGCCTTTTGTGGCATCGAGTCGCACCGTCGCAATCTGTCGAGAGTGTCCCCGATTGTCCGAATCTGTCCGCTGTTGTCCCAAACTGTCCGATTGTGTCCCATTTTGTCCCGGCAACAACTTTTTCTGTCCGGAAGCGCAGCGATGCACAAAATTCTTTCTTACTTTTTCCTGTTTCGAGGTTCCCTAGTAAGTAGAAGGCTTCTCCGCCTTCAAAGTGCTTCCCCGATGGCCACGACCTGCCAATTCGCTCGAAAGGCAACGTCGCGAGACTCGCTTTTAGATCCTGCCCTCAAAGAGTTCTTGGATGCGGTCGTGATTCCAGCGCTTGTAAAGGCCTATATCCGGGAGGACGGTGTTCAAAATTCCCTTGCCACTGTGCCCAACGATGTGACACATTTCGTCTCGAAGACGTCGATTTTTGCTAAGGAGGTACTGTGAGTGCGGTACTCCTCTGCGCCGTCTATGCACGATTTTCTAGCGAAAAGCAGAGCCCGCTGAGTATTGAAGACCAGGTCCGAAAGTGCCGGGATTACGCGGCACAGCGCAGCTGGTCGGTTCTTGATCCGCACATCTACAGCGACGAGGCCATTTCCGGCGCGACAGACGACCGATTTGGCCTGCGCAGAATGCTAGCCGCCTCGACCAGCAGGGAAAAGCCGTTCGACGTCGTTTTGGTAGACGACACCTCACGTATAAGCCGGACTCTTAAAGACTCTTTCACGATTCACGACGAGTTGCGGTTTGCCGGCGTGCGCCTAATTTTTGTCAGCCAAGGGATCGACACTGAATCTGAACAAGCCGAAGTCCTTCTTGCTACGCACGGAATTGTAGACAGCCTCTACCTCCGGGAGCTTGCGAAGAAAACGCACCGTGGTCTCGAGGGCCGAGCCCTCCAAGGATTCCACACGGGAGGTCGATGCTTTGGCTATCGTAACGTGCCGATCGAGGATGCTGCGCGCGTCGACCAACATGGCAGACCGCTCATCACCGGAGTACGTCTCGAAGTGCGCGAGGACGAGGCAGCCATGGTTCGGAGAATTTTCGAGATGTATGCTGGTGGGAATAGTCTCCAGAAAATTGCCAAACAACTAAACGCCGAAGGCGTCGTTTCCCCGCAACCTCAGAAGGGAAGAATCTTCCGTTCCTGGTGTCCGTCGTCGATTCGCACGATTCTTAGAAATGACTAGCTATCGCGGGCGCGTCATCTGGGGCAAGACGGTCAAGGTGCGCGCAAATTCGGGCAAGCGCATCTACAAACGCACTCCACCAGATAAATGGGTGGTCCGCGAACTCGCGGAGCAGCGGATCGTTTCCGAAGATCTTTGGAAGTCAGTGCAGAACCGCATTGAAAGAGTGAAGCAAATCTATGGCGAGATTGGGAGGAAAGGCGGAATGCAGGGGCGGTCCGTCAGTTCACCCTACCTGTTCTCAGGTTTGCTGAAGTGCAGCGAGTGTGGCGCGAATATCAGCATCGTTTCGGGCCGATGGCGCGGGCGCAGCGATGTCGTGTATGGCTGTCCTCAGAATACGTTCCGTGGCGCGAGCGTTTGCACGAAGAGCGTTCGCGTATTTCGCCGGGCGCTGGAAAGTAGGCTGCTGGACGGGTTACAAGAACAGATCATGCGACCGGAAGCTGTGGATTACGTTCTCGAAAGATTTGAAGCCGAACTCGTGAAGGCGCTAGAAAACTTGGGCGGGGAATTGGAGCAAATGCACCGACGTAAGGAGGCGCTGGAGAACGAAGTGACGAATCTAACCAATGCGATTGCACTCGCATTGTCCACATGGGCGTACGGTTGGAGAGTATTTTGACAGCAGGACCGAGAGGCCAACTCCTGAAAGAACTGGACGGTTATGTACGCACCGTGATCGACCACATGCTTGAGCGTTCGTCTTGGGACTACTATTCCTACCTAGCGCATCGTGAATCCATGAAACCATTTTTGAAGTAGTTGTAGTTTCACAGTCTGTGCAGGAATGCATCTTTTAACAGATTGGAGTTAGCTTTGAGCGAAAAGCAGACGCCCCGATTTGTTGGAATTGTTAGTAGTTAGAAGTAGTGGAGAGAGTCGTTGGAGTCGAGTGCTGTGCGCCCAAGGCAGGCGCGCTGTTTTTCGGCGAGCACTCTGCTGATCAAACCGTGAACTTCGGCGGCCGTACTATGAAGTGAGGAATTCACTTGATGAGGTTTCGTCCTGATCGCTACATCTGTCCGGTTTGCAAGTGGGATTTCGCATCTCGCCGCAAGAAGTGCTGCCCCGGCTGTGGACACTTTTGCTGATTGCGTCTGACGTGCTCTCGGATGAGGAACTGACTGCTCTGAAGAGCTTTTGGATGTGGGAGACCCCCAAAGGGAGGTGGAACTACATCGCGAACTGGGAGGCAGCGAAGCGAGAAGCAGTGGAGCGCATTGGAGAATTCACAAAAGCACGGTTGGGAGAAGTTCTTTTCGAGAGCGGCTCAGACAGGAAAACAGTTCATTGATTTACTGGGACCTATTTATTGTTCTTCCCGGATGCCGCGATGTGGCAAGGAGTTCGCCTGGGAGAAATCCTTGAAGTGCCGAGCGGACCATCCGGATTACCAGCGCGGCTTCCAGACGTGGAGCGGAGTCGAGGAGACGGACAGATATCGGCGGTGACTGTGGAATCTATCCAGACAGCCTGCGAGAAGAGCAATTGCCGCAGACACCCATGGAACCTGTGCAGAGCTTTTGTCGTTCGGAGTTTCGCCATTGAAAGTCGACTCACAGCATGAATCCGATGTAGACAAGGTCGAGCTTGGTAGATTGATCGAGAAGCGTGAAGTCGGAAAAATGGAGCGTCCAATGAATCCTCAAGAGGCAGCGGACCTTCTTCGAGTTCACCCGAAAACGATCAAACGTATGGCCGGTCGCGGAGAAGTGCCGGGTCACTTCCGCTTTGGCCGCTGGTATTTTTATGCGTCCGAACTGGACTGCTGGATGCGCGGAGAGATACACTCGTGCCATCGTCCGTGCCGCTAGAACATGCGAAGGAGGAAGACCAATGTTCCAGCGGACACGGTATCAGTTCGGATGGTTGCGTAGAAAGCCCCGTCGGCGAGGACCTGATGTGTGGGTATGGGTACATCGTTCGAAGAGGCTCGATGGGAAGTCGAAGGAAAATGCTGTGATCGTCGGTAATGTGGCTCAGTATCCGACAGAGGCCGAAGCGTGGCGAGCTACCGAAGGTCTCCGATTAACGATCAATACTGCACAACGCACTGAGGAGTTTACTTTCAATGCGGTAATTGATCGCTACCTGCGAGAAAAGCTGCCTAAGCGGCATTCTTCGGCAAGCAAGTACCGCTCCTGGCTAAGACACCATATCCAACCAAAGTGGGGAAGCGTTCCGATCCGGAATGTGAAACCACTGCTGGTGGAGGAATGGCTCTCGGGGCTCGATCTCGCACCCAAGAGCAAGGGTCACATCCGCAGCATTATGCACATCTTGTTCAATTGGGCGATGAAGTGGGAATTGATCGATTTGGACAGGATGAACCCAATGAAGCTAGTCCGTGTGGAAGGTTCGTCCAAGCGCTTACGGCAGCCGAGAACTTTGACAGTCAAGGAGTTTCGATTGCTGCTGAAACGGTTGGAAGAACCAATTCGCACAATGTGTATTGTTGCGGCGTGTCTCGGACTCCGCGCAAGTGAACTCGCTGGCCTGCAGTGGGGCGACTTTGATTGGGCGAGTCGTCAGGTCCATATCCAGCGCGGCTTCGTAGTTGGGCATGTTGATGAAGTCAAGACGGCCAACTCAAACAGGAATTTGCCGGTGCATTGTGCGCTGGCGAATCTCCTGCTCGAATATAAGGCAGAAACCGCGCCAGAGGCTGCGGACACCGATTGGCTATTCCCGAGTCCCTACGGGACCGGAAGGCCTCGGTGGCCGTGGACAATCCAGAGCAGGATCCTGCTCCCAACCGGTATTCGTATCGGTCTTGGCAGGATTGGCTGGCACACGTTTCGGCATTCTTACTCGACCCTGCTGCGCTCCTTGCGAGTGGATCTGAAAGTTCAGCAGGAACTTCTGCGTCACGCGGACATCCGCACAACCTTGAATATCTACACACAAGCGATGCCTGACGCGATGCGGAGAGTAAATTCGACTCCCACACGCTTCCGCCATATTGTGTTTTGAGGATTCCATGCACTAGTCTATTGGCGGCAGAGGGCGGCGGCGCCGGCGATTCCGGCGTCGGAGCCGTATTTCGCGAGTAGGAGCGGGATTTCGCAGCAGCGCGAATTGATGGACCACTTCGGAAGCTCGGTCTGCATGCGTGGGAAAAATTCGGCCATCAATTGGGCTATGCCTCCGCCGAACACGACTACATCTGGCTCCAGGAAGTCGATCATGTTGCCGAGCCAGACGGTCAATAAATCGGATGTCAATTCTAAAACTTCCCTCGCCACCGCGTCGCCGTCGTGGAACGCTTCTGCAACGTGTTCGGCGGTCAACTTCTGCAGGTTGCCGCCGGCGAGTTCGGGCATGCGCGACCGTATATTCGATTTCGCCAAACGCGCCCGCGCACGCAGCACTATCGCAGGCCCGGAGCACAGCGCTTCGACGCATCCGCGTTTTCCGCAGCCGCAACGTGGGCCGTTGTAGTCGATGCTCACGTGCCCGCCCTCCGCGGCGCTGCCGGTGCGTCCATGATAGATGCGGCGGTCGAAAATAATGCCCGTCCCGATGCCGGTGCCAAGCGTGGCATAGAGCACGTTGCGAAATCCCACGCCCGCGCCCCAGACGGCTTCCGCTAGTGCGGCGGCATTCGCGTCATTGTCGACCTTGGCGCAAACGTGGAAGGCACGCTGGACTTCCGCGGCGAGGGGAAAATTGTGCCAGCACGGCAGATTCGGCGGATTGAGGACAACACCCCGGATCGGGTCGAGTGGGCCTGGCGCGCAGATTCCGATTCCTGTGAGGGATGCGCGTGCTTGGGGCCGTTCATCAAAGACGGCGTAGATGGCACGGGCAAGGGCCGCAAATCCGGCCACGGCATCTTCGCGGGCCGGCATAGCGACGCGCTTCCGAAGGAGGATTGTGCCGTTTGCGTCGACAAGGCCGGCGGCAACCTTTGTGCCGCCGACATCCACGCCTAGCGTGAAGTCTTGTCGCTGGTCGCCGGCTGCTTGCTCGCTTGGACTCATTTGCTAATTATGACAGGACAGCCAGAAATGGCTGTCCCACCGTGGCAGGATTGGCTATTCCACGCGACGATCGTTCCATCATTCAATTCCTAGGCGCTGCTGCATTTGCTCCAAGGAGACGCGCTTGGTCTCTGGGTAGAGGAACAGGACGACGAAGAATTGCAGGACCATCATCATGGAGAAAAACGCGAATGGGTATGCGCCCGAGGATTTCGCGAGCTGCGGGAAAGTGTACGCGATGATGGCGTTCATGACCCAGTGGGATGAGCTGCCCAGTGCTTGGCCCTTGGCACGCACGCGATTGGGGAAAACTTCGCTGATATAGACCCAGATCACCGCGCCCTGCGAAATCGCAAAAAATGCGATATATGCCACCAGGAACCACAGCAAGTATTCCTGATGCTGGCGGGTCAGGAAAATGCGAGCGACACCGGCCAGGCACAGCGCCGTGCCGACTGACCCGATCAGCAGCAGCGTCTTGCGCCCCAGTTTGTCGATCACGGACATGGCCAGCAACGTGGCCAGCAGGTTCATGCCGCCGACGGCCACGGCTTGTAGATCGCCCGAAAGCTTGCTGAAGCCAGCGGCGGCAAAGATGTCGTTGAGATAGTAGAGAATGGCGTTGATGCCGGAGAGCTGATTAAACATACCGATGGTAATGGCCAGAAAAATCGGCAGGCGGTACTTCCGGCTGAAGAGCGGCTCGGTCTTTTGCAAACTCTCCAGATGGATGGAGTTAACGATTTCCTGCAGCTCTTGCTCAGGGTCGTCCGATCCCATCGCTTGCAGCACGGCCCGCGCTTCGTCGACGCGTTTTTGCGTTACCAACCAGCGCGGGCTCTGCGGAATGCCGAACAGCATCACCAGAAACAGGACCGCGGGCAAAGCCGCCACTCCGAATTGCCAGCGCCACTCGGTTGCCCCGAGGCCCTGCCGCGCGAGGAGGAAATTCGAAAGGTACGCCAGAAGAATGCCGATCACAATATTGATCTGAAACATTCCGACCAGCCGCCCGCGGATTCTTGCCGGAGCCAGTTCGGCGATGTAGACCGGGCCCAGGACCGATGAGCCGCCGATGCCTAGCCCGCCGAGAAAACGCGCCAAAAGCAAAATGTCCCAGTTCCACGCAAAAGCGCAGCCTAGCGCCGAGAGCACGTAGAAGACAGCCAACACGCGCAGCGTCGCTCTGGCTCCATATTTCTGGCCAGGAATGCCGGCGGACATCGCGCCGATGACCGTGCCGATCAGCGCTACGGAAACGGTGAAGCCCAGTTGCCGGGGTGTCAGAGAGTAGGCCAGCGTCAGCGAATGCGTGGTGCCGGCGATGACCGCGGTGTCAAAGCCGAACAGGAGTCCGCCGAGGGCGCCTACCGCGGTGGCCTTGAGTAGGTGGGGGTTGAGTTTCATCGAGTGTTTGTGCGCATATCGTCCTCTGCATCGTCCTCGTCGTCAAGGGTGTGCGAGCTGTAGCTAACACCCGACAAGCCCTCTCCACCACTTTTGGATCTGTTGTGAACTAAAGCGGACTCGTCTCGGAGGTTGAGGTTTTATGCGAATGGAAGGCGGGTAATGGCGGTGCGTTCCGCGCTGACGTTGTCGCCGCGGAGTTCGCGTAGGGCATAGGTAACAAATTCGGCGGTAACTTTTTTACGCCAACTCATATCAAAGTCGGTATTGTCGAGAGGTTTAGCGATGCGAGCAGCGAGCGTGGCGGCTTCCGCGATGGCTTCCGAAGTCAGCGAACGCCCGACGAGAAAGCTTGCGGCCTCCGCGGCAACGAGGGGACGCGAGGCTGCAGAGCCGATGACGATGCGAGCGTCCTCTATTACACCGCCGCTGGCAACGCGCGCAGCGGCAGCCACAGAAAGGACCGGGAAGTCGAAGGAGCCTCGCCGCCGCAGTTTCCAGTAGGTGCTGCGCCAATCGTGCAGAGGATCAAGGAGAACTTCGGCGAGGATTTCGTTGGGTTTGCGATGGAGATAGTTCATGCCGTCATTGTTGTAAAGATCGGCGAGCGCGATTTCACGTTCGCCGGAATGTGAGGCGAGACGAACACGCGCGCCTAGCGCCATGAGCGCAGGTGCGGTATCCGTGGAGGACACGGCCATGCACTTGGAGCTACTGGGGGCGACCCAGCATGTGACGCCGTCCTTTTTCATGCAGAAGTTGATGGATTTACGCCACTCGTAGGTTTGGTCGTAATAGTTGCAGCGTGTGTCGAGGCAGAGATTGCCGCCGAGGGTGGCCATATTGCGAATGTGCGGCGTGGCGACTTGCGACGCGGCTTGGACCAAGGCAGTCGCGCCGTTGTGGAGGCGCGGATCGGACGCGGTGTCGGAGAGAGTGAGGCAGGCGCCGAGTCGAGCGGCGGATTTGTCGAAGTGAATCGCACGCAAGGAGTCGATGTTGCGGAGGCTCAGCAGGGTGCGCGGAACTTGCTGGCGGCGCTTCATGTTGGGGAGAAGATCGGTGCCGCCGGCGAGTGGCATGGCGTCTGGGCCTTCTCCGTGGAGGATGCGCGCAGCTTCGTCCAGCGTTCGCGGTGCGCGAAATGCAAACAGCGGCAAGCGCATCATGAGCTGAGGACCTGCTCTTTCTGCGGGCGCGGCTTCGCTTTCTCGCGGCGCGGAACATCGTTGATCGCGTTGCCGTCGCCGCCTTCCCACGGCGGCGGGACGCGAAGGGCTTCCGGCCATTCCACGTGAGGGAAATGCGATGGGCCGAAACGAGGCGCGCGGCCGGCTTTTTTTTCGGCTAGCGCCTTCATGATTTTCTCCGGAGTGATGGGGACTTCGTCGATGCGAACACCAACGGCATCGTAAACCGCATTGGCCACCGCCGGCATGATGGGCAGCAGCGGACCTTGGCCCACTTCTTTCGCGCCGAACGGCCCCATGGGATCGGGTTCCTCCACCAGTTCGGTGAACACCTCGGGCATGTCGAGTGAAGTCGGACTCTTGTATTCGAGGATGGACGGGAATTTGTGTACTAGCGCGTGTGAAAGCTTTTTTGGCAAGCGACGAAATTCCTGCTCTTCCATGAGCGCTTCGCCGAGGCCCATGTAGACGCTGCCTTCGACTTGGCCGCGTACGAGCGTCGGATTGAGAGCGCGGCCGATGTCGTGGGCGATCCAGATCTTCGGAACGGTGATCCAGCCGGTGACGGGATTTACGGCGACTTCGACCACGGCTGCCGTATAGGAGTAGGTGGGAGAGGGGCCGACGCCGCCTCCTTTATACAAGGCCGGTGATTTGGGCGGCGTGTAAGAGCCTACGGTGCCGATGGTGCCAAAGCGAGCTTCCGCGAGGCAAACCGCTTCCTGGAAGGTGACGCCGTTTTCGGGGGCGGTGGAATCGAAGACGCGCTTTCCGGCGAAGCGCAGGCGCTCTGGCGGAATGGCGAGGCGCTCGGCAACAGCTTCGGCGAGTAGGGATTTGGCGCGCTCGGCGGCTTGCAGGGCGGCGTTGCCGGCCATGATGGTGACGCGGCTGGAATAGGAGCCGAGGTCGACGGGGCCGAGATCGGTGTCGCCGGTGTATAGGCGAATATCGAACGTGTCGAGGCCGAGAATTTCGGCGACGATGGAGGCCAGGACGTCGTCGGAGCCTTGACCGATTTCGGTGGCGCCGCAGAAAAGTGTGACACCGCCGCCGCGATCGAATTTTAGTTGCACGCCGGAGTGCGGCATTTTGTTCCAGTAGATGGGGAGACCGGCGCCGGTGAGATAGGCGGAGCAGGCCAGGCCGACGCCTCGGCCTTCTGGCAGCTTGCGGAATTTCTCGCGCCAGCCGGAAGATTTCACCACGCGGCGAATGCATTCGGAAAGATTTACCGTGCTGAGGCGGAAGAAATTTGCGGTGACGGCGTTGGAAGACTCGGCAATGCGCAGACGCAGGACGGCGGGATCGATTTGGAGCTTCTCGGCGATTTTGTCGAGCTGCACTTCCTGGCCGAAACGCGGCTGCACGGTGCCGTGGCCGCGCTTGGGTCCGCACGGGGGCTTGTTGGTGAAGGTGCGGCAGCCTTGGAAACGATAGCGCGGAACGTGGTACGTAGTGGTTTGCAGCGCTCCGGTGTAGAAAGTGCTGGCTACGCCGTAGGAGCCGTAGGCGCCGCCGTCGATTAGCGTTTGCAAATGCATGGCGGTGATAGTGCCGTCTTTTTTCACGCCCGTTTTGAAATTCATCAAAACAGGATGGCGGCCGCGATGGCAGTAGAAAACTTCTTCGCGCGTGAGGCAGATTTTTACAGGGCGATCGAGAAGTAGCGCGGCTTTGGCCACCACAATTTCGTGATTGAAGGGATCGCTCTTGCCGCCGAAGCCGCCGCCGTTGGGCGTGGCGATGACGCGAATGTGCGCTGGCGGCATTTGCAGAACTTTGGCGAGAGCGCGGTGGAGGTAGTGGGGAGTTTGCGTGCTGGTCCAAATGGTGAGCTTGCCGTCGGGATCTTTGATGGCCACGGAGGCGTGCTGCTCGATGGGGAGATGCGTGCTGCCCTGGTAGAAAAAAGTATCTTCGAAGATTTCGTCGGCTTCGGCGAAGCCTTGATCGACATCGCCGAATTCGAGCGCGACGCGTTTGTGAATGTTGCCTTCATCGCCGTAGTCGTGGATGCGCGGAGTTGGAGTGGCTAAAGCTTCTTCGGGATCGGAGATGGTGGCGAGGATTTCGTAATCGACTTGGATCAGGTCGAGGGCTTCGAAGGCGGTTAGTTCTTCGCGGGCGATTACGGCGGCGACGGGATCGCCGACGTGCCGGACGTGATCGAGGCAGAGGGCTTGCTCATCCTGGCTGACGGGGAGGATGCCGTATTCGATGGGGACATGTTTGCCGGTCAGGACAAGGTAGACGCCGGGGTGGGCGGCGGCGCGGGAGATGTCGATACTGCGAATGCGCGCGTGCGGGTGCGGGGAACGCAGGAGCTTGCAGTGGGCCATGCGGGGAAGGGAAATGTCGTCGGCGAAGCGGGTTTGGCCGGTGACTTTGGCGCGCGCGTCTACACGGCGGCGGGGGTGGCCGATTACACGGAGATCGCCATCGTTTCCGTTGGATTTTCTTTCTGGAGGATCTTTTTGTTGCGGCATAGGCGCTCCTGATCTCTTTGCGCTCGAGATTTAGCCGGCTGCTTTGTTTTGACCGGCGATTTCGAGGACGGCGGCTTCCACGGCTTCGAAGATTTGAAGATAACCAGTGCAGCGGCAGAGATTGCCGGAGAGGGCCTCGCGGATCTGATCGCGGGTGGGATGCGGATTTTGGTCAAGGAGAGCTTTTGCGGTCACGAGAATTGCGGGCGTGCAGTAGCCGCATTGCGCCGCGCCGAGATCAGCGAAAGTTTCTTGCAAGGGATGTAGCGCGCCGTTCGTGCCGAGACCTTCTACGGTTAGGACGTCTTTCCCGTTGCATTCGAGGGCGAGGAGCAGGCAGGAAAGAACCGGCTTGCCATCGAGGAGGACGGCACAGGCGCCGCATTCGCCCAGTTCGCAACCATGCTTTGTACCCGTGTGGTTGAGATCTTCGCGCAGGACTTCGAGGAGGGTTTTGTAGGGAGCGAAGGAGACGTCGGTTTGCTCGCCGTTTAGAGTGAGGCGGATTTGCGTGGTTCTTTGGGACGCGGGAGAAATGGTCACCATTGTTGAGAACCTTTCTTGACGAGTTTCTTGCTGATGGCCCGAGATCGGCCGCCGTTCAGATCGGCGGACTTCCCGCGGACGCGCCGGTGTGATTGGGCAGCGGACGCAGCCTGGATTGGCCGTGCCACAGTTGGCCGGGATAAAGCCCGGCGGCCACACAGACCGCGGATTAGGTAAGTTGCAAAATTCTCGGCTAACTGTTCGGTGCTTAGCGTGCCCTGGGGGTTGAACCAGGCGATGGTGGAATTTAGTGCGCCCAGGATAGCGCGGGTGGCTAATGCTGGTTCGGTGGGCAGGAATTCGTTGGAGCGGATGCTGGCGGCGATCAGGCGGCGGATGCCGTGTTCATAGCGGTCGCGCTTTGCGAGCAGGCGTTTTTGCAAACGGCGGGGAATCGAGTTAATTAGGAGATGGGCGGCGGAGCCCTCGACTTCGTCGAGCACGCAGTGCAGATGGAAGAGGATGATTGCGCGGAGTTTTTCGGTTGCGGGTCGCGTTCGCGCGCGGCGAGTTTTCTCGAGATTGGCGATCAGGCGATCGAGGGCGTTGTCCTGGCAGAAGAAGAGGATTTCGTCTTTGCCTCGGAAATAGTTGTAGAGGTTGGCGGTGGAGAGGTCAGCGGCGGCGGCGATTTCGCGCATGCCGGTTTCGGCGAAGCCGCGGGTGCGGAATTCGCGTCCGGCGGCGCGCAGAATTTCGAGGCGGCGGGTGAGGTAGCGGCGTTGGAGGCGGGAGGTGCGCACGGAGACAGGATGGCATTCCGCGAGGTCGATGTCAATGAGAAGTGAACAAGTGTTCAGGTTATGAACAGAGGTTCAGAGTACATGTGTTACTGAGGGAACAGTTTGGCGGCAGTGGTGTAGAGGATTTGGCGCTTGGATTTGTCGGTTATGGGGAGGGCTTGGAATTTCTCGATGTTGCCTTTGATTTCGGGAACGCCGGGGCCGGGCCAGTCGGTGCCCCAGAGGACTTTGTCGGCGATTTCCTCGATGCGAGGGAAATATTCGAGGAGTTTTTGCGGCGGGATGCCGGAAATATCCATATACATGTTTTTGTGGCGGCGCACGAGAAAGAAGGCTTCGTTCATCCAGAGCGGGCGGCCGCCGTGGGCGAGGATCACGACGAGGTTGGGATAGTCGATGCAAATATCGTCGCAGAGCATGGGTTGGGCGTGAAGATTTCTGGCGCCGGGGAAGATGGAAGTGCCGGTGTGAATCATGACCGGCAGGTGATTGGCTTGCGCGCGTTCGTAGACGGCGGCGAGGCCGCGATCACCTTTGATGTAGCCGTTGGGCGAGAGGGCTTGGTGTGAGGGATGGAGCTTTAGAGCGCGGATGCCGAGGTTGGCGATGCGATCGACTTCGGCGCCCGGATCAGAGACGGTGCTGGGGAGGACGCTGCCGAAGGCCAAGAGCCGATCTGGCGCAGCTTTGCAATAGTTTGCGATCCAGCCGTTTACCTCAGGCGTGAAGCCGATGATATCGGGTGCCACATAGTTGATGAGGCCGGCACGTTCAATGCCGAGTTGATCGAGAAGTTTTAGGAAGGCTTTCGGATCAGAGCAATAACGCTCGACGTCGGCGTAGTCCTTGCGCCCCCGCTTGATCAAGTCGAGCGCGTGGGGCTTCATCATGTGGAAGGGCATGATGTGGACGTGAATGTCGATGATGGGCTGGATGGTCGAGGGCACGCGCAGGCTCAGTCGAAGCGCACATATTGGAAGTCGAGCGGCTTGCCGTTGACGCCTTTGACGGGCGGAGCAATCCAGTTGGCGAATTTGCCGAGCTCAGCGACGCGGCCGCTCATGAGGGATTGCACATACGCATAATCCTTGGGACTGGGGAGCCATTCAAATTCGTGAGCCTTCCATTGCTCTTCGGTGAGGATTTCTCCGGTGGGGCTGATGAAATGGCCAGTGAAATTGCCGATTTCGCGATGGAAGCCTTTGTGCGGCAAGGTCAAGCGGAAGGGGATGCCGGCTTGGCCGATCACGCGCTGCCAGCGGTTGACACCGTCCTGGATTTCTTCGATGTAGTCGTCGCGCAGGCGCTCGTTCAACGCGGTGAGAGCGGGGACCTGCTTGGTGTTGATTTTGTCGCCGATGACTTCGGAGACGGGGTACGCGGCATCCTGGAGAATATGATCGTCATCATGCTTGGTTTCGCGGAAACGGCCTTTGAGGCCGCTGGTGTAGTAGTTGGCGGCGTTGGAGGAAACGTCGGAGCCGTAGAGGTCGAGCGTGACGCTGTAATGGAAATTGAGATAACGCTGGATGGTTTGCAGGTCGATGACGCCGAGAGCGCGCACGTCCGCGGGGGCGTCGACTTTGTTTTCTTTCATCACTTCGCAGGTGCGCTGGATGATTCGGCTGACACCGCTTTCGCCAACGAACATGTGATGGGCTTCTTCGGTGAGCATGAAGCGGCAGGTGCGCGCGAGAGGGTCGAAGCCGGATTCGGCGAGGGCACAAAGCTGAAATTTGCCGTCGCGATCGGTGAAGAAGGTGAACATATAAAAGGCGAGCCAATCCGGAGTTGGCTCGTTGAACGCCCCGAGAATGCGCGGGTTGTCGGTGTCGCCGGAGCGGCGCGCGAGCAAGGATTCGGCTTCTTCGCGGCCATCGCGGCCGAAGTAGCGGTGAAGCAGGTAGACCATGGCCCAGAGGTGACGGCCTTCTTCGACGTTGACCTGAAAAATGTTGCGCAGGTCATAGAGGGAAGGGCAAGAAAGGCCAAGCATTTTCTGTTGCTCAACGGATGCGGGTTCGGTGTCGCCTTGCGTGACCACAATGCGGCGGAGGATCGAGCGATATTCGCCCGGGACGTCTTGCCATGCGGGCTGGCCTTTGTGCATGCCGAAATTCACTTCGCGCTTTTCGTCGCGCGGCTGGAGGAAAATGCCCCAGCGATATTCGGGCATTTTGACGTAATCGAATTGAGCCCAGCCATCGGGCTCGACGCTGATGGCGGTGCGCAGGTAGACCTCGAAATTGTGGCTTTCGTTAGGGCCCATGTCGTACCACCAACTGAGATAGGCGGGCTGCCAGTGCTCGAGGGCGCGCTGAAGAACGCGGTCGCGGCCGAGGTCGACGTTATTCGGAATTTTTTCTGTGTAATCAATCATCTGTAGCTCCTGCGGATTGGTCCGAGATTCTCTTTCAAACTCTTTCCCAATTGAATTTTACGGGCGCGCCGGTTCCGTAGACTTTGAGCGCGCCATTGGCGCCTACCGCATTGGGGCGAATGAAAATCCAGTTTTGCCATGCGGAGAGGCGCCCGAAAATGCGGGTTTCTAGTGTTTCGTTGACGCCAAAGCGGAGATTGGCTTCGAGGCCAGTGAGGGCGTCAGGAGATTGCGCGGCGCGGGACTCGATGGCTTGGCGAAGTTCGTCTTCCCAGTCGAGATCGTCCGGGGCGGACGTGACGAGGCCAGCTTCGAAGGCTTCCTTTGCCGAAAGCTCTTTGCCGATTTGTGAACGAAGCATATCGATGCTAGCGGTGGATTGATAAAAGCGCGCGGCAAGCCGCGAGAGATGATTGGTCATGGGAAGGGCGCCAAAATTTATTTTGGAGAGCGCGACGGTGGCGGGCTCGCCTTCTTGAGCGTCCCGCATGTAGACCCGATCGGCGGCCAGAGCCAGCTCGAACAGGGAACCGGCGAAGCAGGAATTGGGTTCGATGATGGCGAAGAGGGAGCGGGATGTTACGTCGAGGCGGGCGAAAGTGCGGCGGAGCATGCCTAGAACTTCGCGGACAAACCAGTTGTCCTGGTGGGCGACAAGAAAGGCATCGGTGGCGAGGACGGCATCGGGAGTTCCGCTGGTCTTGAGGAGCCAGAGGCCGAGGTCGAGTTCGCTGGAGCGCAGCGTGAGGATGGCGTCGTCGAGCTCGCGAGCCATTTGCAACGGCCACCAGTTGGCGCCTGCCTCGAGGACCTTTTCCAGGGTGTTCTCGACCGCAGCTTCTGGGGCGTGAACGGCGAGGGTGGCGGTGCGAGCTTCACGATTGTATTGAACGTCGACAAATTTGTAATGAAGGCCGGTATCGTCGACGGTGCGTTCCAGGGGCGTGAGAATCACACCTTTTGCGTTTGCGGGACGGTCGCTCCGCTCCGCGAGCTGGCGGGCGCGCTGCTTGATGTGCTCGACGAATTGCTGCGGCTTAACGATTTCGTCAACGAGACGCCAGTCTTTGGCGCGCTGGCCGCGAACGCCGTCAGGATTGGTGCAGAAAATGTCGGCATGGTCGCGGCGGACGTGACGTTTGTCAGTGACGCGCGTGAGGCCGCCGGTGCCGGGCAGAACGCCTAGGAGCGGAAGCTCCGGGAGACTGACGGCGGAAGAGCGGTCGTCGACGAGTACGATTTCGTCGCAGGCGAGCGCGAGTTCGTAGCCGCCGCCGGCAGTGGTGCCATTAAGAGCGGCGAGGAACTTAAGACCAGAGTGGGCGCTAGCGTCTTCGATGCCGTTGCGAGTTTCGTTCGTGAACTTGCAGAAGTTCACTTTCCAGGCGTGGGAAGAGAGGCCAAGCATGTAAATATTGGCGCCGGAACAGAAGATGCGGTTTTTGCCGCTGGTGATGACGACGGAGCGGATTTCGGGATGCTCGAAGCGAATGCGCTGCAGGACGTCGTGGAGTTCGATGTCGACCCCCAGGTCGTACGAGTTCAGCTTGAGCTTGTAGCCCGGGCGGATGCCGGCGTCCTCCGCGACGTCCATGGTTAGCGTGGCGACGGGGCCATCGAAGGAAAGACGCCAGTGCTTGTAGCGCGATGGGTCGGTGCGAAAATCGATGGAAGCTGCGGTGGGCTGAGCTTCTTGTGTTGCGGCGACGTCCACGATTCCTCCTAGTGGTTACTGCGAAGCGGTTTGGAGCGCTGCGGTTAGTTTGATGAAACTTTCTTCGACTGAATCGCCGGAAGTGTCGACGCTTGCGTCGGCTTTGCGGTAGAGCGGTTCGCGAGATTCGAGGATGCCGCGAAGATCTTCCATGGCGCGATCGCTGCCGGCCATGACGCGGAAATCACCTTGGGCGATTACGCGGGACATGTGTTCCTCGGGCTGAGCTTTGAGCCAGATTGTGTAGCAGTGCGCGAGAAGATAGTCGTAGGTTTCTTTTTCGGAGACGATGCCGCCGCCGACGGAAATGACGGCGCGATCGCTTGCGCGAAGGACGCGCTCGAGAGTGCGCTTCTCGATGGCGCGATAGCCGGACTGGCCGTAGAGGGAGAAAATTTCAGGGAGCGGCATGCCGGTATCCTTTTCGATTTCGTGGTCCAGTTCGATGAAGGAGACTTTGCGTTCCGCAGCGAGCTTGGAGCCGAGGGTGGATTTCCCGGCGCCGCGAAGGCCGATCAGCGCGACGCGGCTGAGGCGCAGATTTTGTTCCGGGCCGAAGTCGCGCATGAGTCGGTTGGCGGCTTCTGCGAGGCGATGGCTGGGTAAGCGTTCGAGGAAGCGGAAGATCGTTTGCGTTTGCGAAGAGTTTTGCTCGTTGTTTTGCTCGTTGTTTTGCTGGGCATCTTGCTTGTTTGGGGCGAAGAGTTCTTCGAGCGAGATGCTGAGGACGGTGGCGATTCTGCGCAGGAGCAGAATGGAAATGTTGCCTTCACCGGATTCGAGTTGGGCGAGGTGCCGTTCGGAGACGCCGGACTCGTGAGCCAGCGTTTTGCGGGTCATGCCGCGACGGTTGCGAAGATCGCGAACGCGAGAGCCGAGGAAAAGTAGAAACTCCTCACCAGAAAGCTGGGGAGCGCGGTGGAAAGAGAGCTTCGTTTCGACAGGGGAGTGTGATGCCACGGCGTTCCTCAGAGGTGCAGTATAATACATATTAAGGTGCATCGGTCAATCGCAAACTATTTGCGTACAAAGCTGACTTGCCATAGTCTCTACAACCTGTTGTATTAGAACTGTTTATGTTGCCATTCTCCAACGCGCGAGCGTCGATTGGAGATGCAGTATTCTGCCTAGTGCCCGAGGGTGAAGACGATGTGCGACACGGTAGGTTGCTTCCCAGCTGCTATGGCCTGTTCAGACAGGCACATTTCGGCTAAATTTGCGCCGGTAATCGTTTACACTTTATGGCGTTTTTGCTATGTGCTTAGAAACAAGCTTCATGAATAAAGCGCACGAACTGCTTGCATCGTTCAAGTCTCGCTTCGGCACAGGTGCTTCCGTTTGCAGGGCCCCGGGGCGGGTGAACCTGATTGGGGAGCATACCGATTACAACGACGGCTACGTGTTGCCAGCGGCGATCGGCTTTTCCTGCTGGGTGGGGATTGCGCCTCGTGTCGACCGCCAGCTGATTCTATTTTCCGAAAATTATGGTGAGGTTCACGAAGCAGGTCTGGATGAGTTGGGAGTCCGCGGGTCGGGCCACTGGGCGGACTATCCGCTGGGCGTAGCGTGGGCGCTTCAGGAAGCGGGATACCGGCTTCGGGGCGCCAACATTGATATTGCCGGCGATGTGCCGCTGGGTGCGGGGCTCAGCTCGTCGGCGGCGATTGAGGTGTCGACTGGGTATGCACTGTTGTCGGCGGCGAATCATACGATCGACCGCACTAAGCTGGCCTTGCTGTGCCAGCGCGCGGAGAACGAATATGTCGGAGCGCGCGTGGGGATTATGGATCAGTTCGTTTCGTGTCACGGGCGAGCGGGCCACGCGCTGCTGATCGATTGCCGGTCGCTCGAATATCGACCTCTTAGAATTCCTGCGAAGGTGAGCCTGGTAGTTTGCAATACGATGATCAAACACAAGCTGCAAGCGGGCGAATACAATGTGCGGCGCGCAGAGTGCGAGGAAGCAGTGCGAAAACTGTCCGGTGCGCTGCCCACAATTCGGAGGTTGCGAGACGTAAGTTTGGAGCAGCTTGTGCAAAACCGAAGCTTATTGTCGGAAACGATTTATCGACGATGCCGGCATGTTATTTCTGAAAATGAGCGTGTTCACGAAGTGGCCGATCTTTTTGAACAGGGCAAAACCGAGGGGCTGCGCGAGGTGATGGCGGCATCGCATCAGAGTTTGCGCGACGACTATGAAGTGAGTTGCCAAGAACTGGATGCGATGGTGGAGATTGCAGGGCGGCAACGAGGAGTTTATGGTGCGCGCATGACCGGCGGGGGTTTTGGCGGATGCACGATTAATTTTGTCGACGTGGAGCACGCGACGGAATTTCAGCAGCGCGTTTCGGAGGAATACGAATCCGCGATTGGCCTGCGTCCGGACATTTATATTTGCGAAGCATCGCAGGGAGCGGAGCTGGTGGAAACGACGGCTGAAAGCCTTCCCAGGGTGAGCCGCTGAGGAACGCAGGCGTGACACGGCGCGACTTGTGAAACGCATGGATACTTCGCTGCTGCAGGAGGTGCCACACCGTAGGTTCAATCCACTGACGCGCGACTGGGTATTGGTTTCGCCCCATCGGACGAAGCGGCCGTGGCATGGGAGAGTGGAGAAGCCGGCGGCGGCGAACTTGCCGGCTTACGATCCCACTTGCTACTTGTGCCCGGGAAATGAACGGGCGGACGGCGCAAGTAATCCGAAGTACACGAGCACATTCGTGTTCGACAATGACTTCGCGGCGCTTTTGCCCGATGCGCCTTCCTTCGACGTAGATGACGGGGGCTTGCTGGTGGCGCGCACCGAGAAGGGGATTTGCCGGGTGATGTGTTTTTCTCCGCGGCATGACCTGACAATTCCGCGGATGTCGCTGCCTGCGATTTGTGAAGTGATTGGCGTATGGACTGGGGAATTTCGGCGGCTGGGAGAGATCGATTGGGTCCGGCACGTGCAAATGTTTGAGAATCGTGGGGCGTTGATGGGAGCGAGCAATCCACATCCGCACTGTCAGATTTGGGCGAATGCTTCGGTGCCGGACGTTCCGGCGAAGGAGTTGGCTTCGTTCCGGGCATATCGCGAAGGAAAGAAGTCTTGCCTGCTCTGCGATTATTTGCAGCTTGAATTGCAGAGTGGCGAGCGGTTGATTTGTGAGAATGATGAGTTCGCTGTGGTCATTCCGTTCTGGGCGGTGTGGCCGTTCGAAACGCTGCTAATGAGCAAGCGGCACTTCGCATCGGTCGAAGAGCTTGCGGGGCGCGAGGCGGGATCGCTCGCGGACATTCTTCGGCGCATCACGATTCGCTACGATAACTTGTTCGAAACTTCGTTTCCGTATTCCATGGGGTTTCACCAGCGACCCACCGATGGGCAGGATTACCCCGAGTGGCATTTTCACGCGCATTATTTCCCGCCGCTTTTGCGCTCGGCCACAGTGCAAAAGTTTATGGTCGGATATGAACTCCTGGGGAATCCGCAGCGGGACATCACGGCGGAGAGCGCGGCGAAGAGATTGCGGGAGGTTGCAGAGATTCACTATTTAGATCGGGTGTGAAGAGCCTTGAAAGACTGGGACGCGCCAAAGCGCGCCCTACAACTTCGGAGGGAATATGTGGAAGAAAAATGTGCTGGTGCTGATGATTCTGCTTGTCAGTGGCTTGGTGGTAGGAGCTCAGGGAACTCGATGGACCGAGAAGGAGGCGGCGGACTGGTACGCGAAACAGCCGTGGCTGGTGGGCAGCAACTACAATCCCGCGGACGCGATCAATGAGTTGGAAATGTGGCAGGCGGACACCTTTGATGCAAAGCGGATTGATTTGGAGCTGGGATGGGCGGAAGGTATCGGGCTAAACACAATGCGGGTGTTCTTGCATGATTTGCCGTGGCAGCAGGATGCCGCAGGCTTCACAAAGCGCATTGACACTTTTCTGCAGATTGCGGCGAAGCACCACATCAAGCCGCTGTTTGTGCTATTTGACTCGTGCTGGGACCCGGAGCCGCGGCTGGGAAAGCAGCACGCGCCGCGTCCGGGAGTCCATAACTCCGGATGGGTACAGAGTCCAGGGGCGAAGGCGCTGCAGGACCCGGCACAGTATCCGCGGCTCGAAGCGTATGTGAAGGGTGTGGTGGGAGCGTTTGCCAAAGATGAGCGAGTTTTAGGCTGGGACATCTGGAACGAGCCGGACAACGGGAATGGAGGGAGCTATAAAGATTTGGAGCCGAAGAACAAGAATGAGCTGGTGATTGCTCTCCTTCCGCAAGCTTTCGCGTGGGCGCGCTCAGCGCATCCTACGCAACCTTTAACGAGCGGCGTTTGGAAAGGGGACTGGTCGGTTCCCGAGAAACTTGAACCAGGGGCGAAGATTCAGATAGAGATGTCCGACGTGATTTCGTTTCACAGCTACGATAAACCAGAGGTATTTGAAAAGCGGGTGCGTTCGCTCCAGCAGTATCACCGGCCGCTTTTGTGCACGGAGTATATGGCGCGAGGGAACGGGAGCACGTTCCAGGGCACGCTGCCGCTAGCGAAGAAATATAACGTGGCGGCGATCAATTGGGGCCTCGTGGCGGGGAAAACACAGACGTATTTGCCGTGGGATTCCTGGCAGCATCCGTATACCGATCGCGAGCCGGCGGTGTGGTTCCATGAAATATTTCGAACTGACGGAACGCCTTACAGTGCGGAGGAGACTGCTTTCATCAAGCAGATGACGGGACGAGGCAGCAGCTCCGCGCGAGCTCAGTGAGAGCTGGATGTGAATGGCGCAGCGTCTATCGCAAAATTAGCGGGCTGCGGAGATTGGAATGATGGAGGGCCGTTCTTCCTGCGGAAGGACGACGCCGTCGCGGAAGGAGACGAATTTGCCGGAGTTGGCGGCGACGCGCGGGCCCGGCACGAGGATTCCGACTAAGTTCAGCGGGTCGGCGGCGGAGACGGTGATGGTTTCGCCGGAAGGCTGCTGCTTGCGCATGGCGCGGAGAGATTCCACCGCAACGGGGAGAGCGAACTGCTCGCCCAGAAAGCCGCTAACGAAGCGGCCGCCGCGGATTTCGCCGCGGTCTTCGAGCCGGCGGAGAGTGATCAGCACCTCGCGCCACTTGGGCAGGATGGCCTCGCGGGTGAGCACCTCGCGGAAGACGATGCCGTAGCGGCGCAGGAGCATCCAGCAGGTTGCTTCGAGCGCCACATCGCGATCAATACTTTCGCCGGAGTACAGCAGCGACCAGCGCCCGGTGCTGTGCCGCGGACGCGTAGTACGTCCGCTGCCTTGGCCGGAACGGCGCTTGGGATCGATGAGCGCGCGCAAATTATCAAAGCCATCGGCGGTGAGCAGCCCGGCGGCGACCAACTCCCACAGAGCGGTTTCTACTTCGGACTTTAGCTTGCCCGTGCCGCGCACGATGTCAGAGAAGAAGGAAGCGCCCCGCTGGCGCAAGAAGTGCAGGACAGCTCCGGCATCGGGGCTTAAGCTCGATGCCTCGGCGTCGCCGGATTCTCGCCCCGGGATCATCCAGTCGGATTCGTCGCGCGCAAAAAACGTGATCGGTGCGACGCTGCTGGGCACAACGCGGCGCTTTCCATCTGTTGGCAATTCCAATGTGGCGGGATGCGGCGAGAGGCGTCCCCAGCCGACCGCGCCCGTAAGGCAAAGTTGGTCGAGCTCCTTAGGATCGTAGTTGGCGACGCGGCGCGCGAGGATTTGCCGCTCCCAGGAATTTGCCGGCGCTTCAAAGCCTTGCAACTGGCGCAGTCCTTCAAGCAGACCGCGCTCGGCCAGCAATTGAGTGCTTGGCGCGACATGCTGCCAGCGGAACAGCCAGTTCATGAACTGTGCCGGAGTTACGGACTCAACTTGCTTCCTGAGTTGCCCAAGAGTAAGGCGATGGATGCGTGCCAGGAGGCGGCGCTCGCACCATTCCGTTTCGTTGCTGGTGGGATCGGTGAATTTCCCGCGCAGAATGACACCGCCAGTCTCAAGACGCAGCAGCGCTTTCTCGACGTCCGATGACGAGATGCCCAGCGCAGTGGCTAGCAGCGTCGCCGAGACGGGGCCACTGTGCGCCATCCAGCCGGTGATCATCGCAAGCTGAGCGTCTTCCTGGGAGGTTTCGGCGGAGGGCAGCTCTGGGAGCGGAGTGTCGAAAACCGCGGAGGGGAAAATTTGGCGGAAGGCGTTGGCGCGCTCCGCGGGAACCCAGTAAGTTGCGCCGTTGACTTCCGCGTGGCCCACACGCCGCTCCGCTACAAGCTGTTCAAAATGCGGAGTCCACCGCGGCACGGACTCCCGCAATTTTGTTTGCAAGCTATTTGAAGACGCCGCCGCGTCGGCTTCGGAAACTGGCAGTGCTACTAACGAGAGCAGCGCGTCGTGGAGTTCTTCGGCATCGCGCACGTCTGGCCAGGCATCGTTGCGGACACTTGCGATCGCGGCAGGGTCAAGACGGCCGATGTCGGACAAAACCGCTTCCGGGAGGACGCGGCGCATTTCGACGGCCCGGGCGCGGCGCTCTTCGAGCGGGGCGTCATCGAGGTACGCGTATGGATTGGCGTTCAAGATCTCATGCGAAAACTGCGACGGCACCGGAGTGTCGACGGCGAGGCAGCGGATGCGTCCTTCGGCCATATCGGTCAACACGCGCTGAAGCCCCTCGATGTCCAGAGCTTCGGTGAGGACGTCCTTCATGGTTTCGCGAATGAGCGGGTGATCGGAGAGCGCGATTTCACCTTCGAGATTTTCCGGGCACGCGAGAGCCTCGGGGAAAACGGCCGCGAGCAAATCATCAGCACGCATACGCTGAATATTGGGCGGGACCTTTTTTCCGCCGCGAAAACGGAGAAGAGCAAGCGAGCGGCCAGCGTCCCACCGCCAGCGCGTGGTGAAGAGCGGAGAAGGCATCACGGCCTGCTCGAGAACGTGCTGCACGGAATTGGGATGGAGGAAGTGGAAGACGTCGGCGAGTGGGAAGCTGTGCTGCTCGCTGAGCGAAATATTCAGGCCATTGTCGGTGGCGGCGGCTTGCAGCTCGAAATTGAAGGAGCGGCAGAAACGCTTGCGAAGCGCCAGCCCCCAGGCCTTGTTGATGCGAGCGCCGAAGGGAGCATGAATGACGAGCTGCATGCCACCGCTCTCGTCGAAGAAGCGCTCGGCGATAACCGTTCGTTGCGTGGGAACTGCGCCTAGGATCGCGCGCCCCGCGGTGACATATTCGACCACTTGTTCGGCGCCAGATTGGTCCAGCCCGCATTCGGCCTTAAGCCACTTCACGCCCTCCGCGAAATCGGCGGAATTGTGCTTCTCCAAAGCTGGTAAAGAACGCGGTACAAGCGAACTGATCCGTTCTCGCAACTCGGCTAGGTGCGAGGAGAGTTCCTGTGTACGAGCGGGAGCTTCACCGCGCCAGAAAGGCACGCTGGGGGCGGCGCCTTGCGCGTCTTCGACAAGCACGCTACCGGATGTCACGCGACGGATGCGCCACGAAGTGTTTCCGAGGAGCATGATGTCGCCCGCGAGGCTTTCGACGGCGAAGTCTTCGTCCACCGTGCCGATGGTGATGCCTTCCGGCTGCGCGACCACGGAGTAGAGGGAATTTTCTGGGATTGCGCCACCGCTTGTGATGGCGGCGAGTCGCGCGCCGCGGCGTGCGCGCAGGACGTGGTTCACCTGATCGCGGTGCAGGTAAGCCGCATAGCGGCCGCGCTGGCTGGCGATGCCTTCGGAGAGCATTTCGACGATTTCATCGAAATACTTCCGTTCAAGATTGCGGTACGGATAGGCCCGGCGGATGGACTGAAAGAGCGCATCTTCGGTCCAGTCCTCGGCGGCGCACATGGCTACGATTTGCTGGGCAAGAATGTCCATCGGGGAATCTGGAATGGCGATGCGGTCCAGGTCGCCCTGGCGGATGGCACGGACGAGCGCAGCATTCTCGAGAAGATCATCGCGGGTGGTGGCGAAGAGGCGCCCTTTCGGAATTGCTCCCCGCCAATGGCCTGCGCGACCGATGCGCTGTAGACCGACGGAGATCGAACGTGGCGAGCCAATCTGGCAGACGAGGTCGACGCTGCCAATATCAATTCCGAGTTCGAGAGAGGCCGTAGCGACCAGAGCGCGAATTTCTCCGGCTTTGAGTTTGCGTTCGGCGGCGAGCCGCAGCTTACGGGATAGACTTCCGTGGTGAGCGGCTACGGCGTCGCGTCCGAGGCGTTCGGCGAGATGGTGCGCGACTCGCTCGGCCAGGCGGCGAGTATTGACAAAGATCAGGGTCGACGAATGCTGCTTGGCGAGTTGCGCGAGGCGATCGTAGATTTCGCCCCACATTTCGTTGGATGCGACCGGGCCAAGTTCGCTCGAAGGCACTTCGACGGCGAGATCCATTTCACGGCGGTGGCCGATCTGCACGATGGCCGGATCGCTGCTATCGGAGCCGGTCAAGAAATGCGCGATCGTCTCGATGGGTTTTTGCGTGGCGGAGAGGCCGATGCGCGTAAGGCGCTTGCCGGTGAGCTGGTTCAACCGCTCAAGGGAAAGAGCCAGATGCGCGCCGCGCTTGTCGTCGGCTACCGCGTGAATTTCGTCAACGATGACGGTTTCGACAGTTTTAAGGATTTCGTGGCTCTTTGCCGCGGTGAGAAGGATGTAGAGCGATTCCGGCGTGGTGACCAGGATGTGCGGAGGCCGGGTGAGCATAGCGCGGCGCTCGTGAGCGAGGGTGTCGCCGGTGCGTACCGCGGTGCGGATTTCGGGCATGAGCAGGCCGCGCTCTCCCGCGAGCTGGAAGATTTCGCCGAGCGGCGTCTCGAGGTTTTTCTGAATGTCATTGCTCAAGGCTTTGAGAGGCGAGACGTAGAGCACTTCCGTGCGGTCGGTGAGGTCTCCGGATAGCGCCTTGCGAACCAGCGAGTCGATGCAGATGAGAAATGCGGCGAGAGTTTTTCCTGAGCCGGTGGGGGCGGAGATAAGGGTGGTTTTGCCAGCGAGGATGTGCGGCCAGCCCTGCGCTTGCGGTTCGGTCGGGGTGCCGAAGCGGCCGACGAACCACTCTTGGACCAGGGGGTGCGCCCACTCAAGGCCAGTTGTAGGTTGTGATGGTGCCGTAGTCATTGCGGATACTCAATTATAAACGATTGCGGAATCTCTCGCTTCCACTAAGCGCCCGGTTGGTTTTGAAGTCCAGGAGGAATAGAATCGCGCAGCCAAGTTCATTAGATGAGGCAAAACGGCAAAGAATGGCGACGAAACTCTTGGGAATCGACGTCGGGACGGGGGGAACGCGGGCAGTGCTGCTCGACGAGGCGGGGCGAGTATTGGGCGCGGCCACGGCGGAGCATGCGCCGATGTCGTCCCCTGAATTGGGGTGGGCGGAGCAGGATCCTCGCGACTGGTGGCGAGCGGCTCGCGGCGCGATTGCGGAATGCCTGATGAAGGCGAACGCAACGGCCAAGGAAATTGCGGCAATAGGGCTCAGCGGACAGATGCACGGCCTGGTGCTATTGGATGCGGCGGGAGAGGTGGTGCGGCCGGCGCTTATTTGGTGCGACCAGCGGACGCAGGAGGAGTGCCGGGCGATTATCGAGCGGGTCGGAGCCAATCGGCTGATCGAGCTGGCGGCGAATCCGGCGCTGACTGGATTTACGCTGCCGAAGGTTTGGTGGGTGCGCGCGCATGAGCCGGAGCTATGGTCGCGTGTGCGCTCGATCATGCTGCCGAAAGACTACGTGCGCTTCAAGTTGACCGGGGCGCGAGCTACCGATGTGGCGGATGCTTCGGGGACGCTGCTGTTTGATGTGGTGAACCGCCGGTGGTCTGCGGAGATGCTCCGGGAATCCGACTTGCGGCCGGAGATTCTGCCGGATGTTTTCGAGTCGCCGGAGGTCACCGGGCGCGTGTCGAACGATGGCGCGGGGGCCAGCGGACTTCGAGAAGGCACTCCGGTGGTTGCCGGCGCGGGTGATCAGTCGGCGGGCGCCGTCGGAATGGGAATCGTTGAACCAGGGAACGTCAGCGCGACAATCGGAACTTCGGGCGTGGTGTTTGCGGCTACAAGCAGTCCGGTGGTTGAGCCAAAGGGAAGAATTCACACGTTTTGCCACGCAATCCCTGGGCGCTGGCATGTGATGGGTGTTACGCAAGGGGCGGGTTTGTCCTTGAGGTGGTTTCGCGATCAGTTCGGGGGCGGGGCTCCTTACCATGCTTTGATGAAGGAAGCCGCCGAAGCGCCTGCGGGCGCGGACGGTTTGCTTTGGGCGCCGTACTTGATGGGGGAGCGTACGCCGCATCTCGACCCAAACGCGCGCGGAGCATTGGTAGGGCTTACCGCGCAGCACACACGCGCGCATGTGATCCGCGCGATTCTAGAAGGCGTGGCGTTTAGTTTGCGCGATACGTTTACGATTTTTCGGGAGCTGGGCGTGCCGGTGAAGTCGATCCGGCTTGGTGGCGGCGGAGCGCGGAGTTCATTGTGGCAGCAGATACAGGCGGATGTTTACGGGATGGCTGTGGACCTTGTGGCCGCGGAAGAAGGAGCGGCGTATGGTGCCGCGCTGTTGGCGGGTGTGGGGGCGGGTGTGTGGCAATCGGTAAAAGCAGCGTGCGAGACCGCGGTTCATGTCGCGAAGCAGGTCGAGCCGATAGGAGAGAATGTCGAGCTGATGAATCGTCGGTACGAGGAGCACCGAAAGCTCTATCCGGCGCTGAGGGGAGTTGGTCACTGGAACTAAGGCGGTCGGCCATTGTGGCTGATAGGCTGCCGCTAGTTCTTAGAGCTTATGCGCAACCTGGGAAGTAACGTACAATTGCTAAATCCGGAGGTTGGTGAACTGCGGAGTTTTTGCTCTGCGTTGCAGTAAGGAAGAAAATTCGATGGCGGTGACAAAGGATCCGAGGGTTGGGAGTGCGGCGAATCTTACTGCGGGTGCGGCAGATCTTGGTTTGTCCGCCAGCAGAGAAGCGCTCGCCACGTTGGCAGGGCGCGAGCTGCAGCCAAATCGCGGTATTCCGCTAAACCTGGACTGGATCGAGAATGCCCGCGTCAACACGAGTGCTGTGGAGCGGCGTGCGCAGACGCTGGTTACGCGGCGCACGGTGAAAAAAGATTGGCAGGTGGCGTGGCTGCTGCGCGCAATTTCTTGCATGGATCTGACTACATTGTCCGGCGATGACACGGACGAGCGCGTGCGGCGATTGTGTGCGAAGGGGCGACAGCCGATTCGGCAGGATTTGGCGAAGCTTCTGGGGATCGAGTCTTTACAGATCAAGGTCGCGGCCATCTGCGTGTATCACTCGTTTGTCGAAACCGCCCGCCACGCTTTGGAGGGAAGCGGTATCAAAGTTGCCGCGGTGTCGACGGGATTTCCCGCGGGACTATCGCCACTCGATGAGCGCGTGGCGGAGATTCGACGCTCGGTGGAAGCGGGAGCGCATGAGATTGATGTCGTCATCACGCGCGCGCACGTGTTTGGCGGGCGATGGCAGGCGCTGTTTGATGAGATCGCCACGTTCAAAGCTGCTTGCGGAAACGCGCACATGAAGGTGATTCTGGGGACGGGCGATTTGCTGACGCTGCGCAACGTGGCGCGCGCGAGCATGGTGGCTATGATGGCCGGCGCGGACTTCATCAAAACGTCGACAGGAAAAGAGGCGGTCAACGCGACGCTTCCTGTCGGGCTAGTGATGACGCGGGCGATACGCGAGTATGCCCAGCAGACGGGCATGGCTGTGGGGTTCAAGCCGGCGGGCGGCATTCGGACAGCGAAGCAGTCGATCGAGTGGCTGTCGTTAATGAAGGAAGAGCTGGGCGCGTCCTGGCTCAACGCCAAGCTTTTTCGTCTGGGCGCGAGCTCTATGCTGGCTGACATTGAGCGCCAGTTGGAATTTCACGCGACCGGGAGGTACTCGGCGGAATACCGGCATCCGATCGCGTGAGGGGACCGCGCAAGGAGCTAGCTGCATTGAGGTCGAGCTGAGCGCAACACATGAGTGTCACTGAAAAATTTCTTTCGATGGAATACGGTCCGGCGCCGGAGGATCCGCGCGAGGCATTGGTGTGGCTCGACCAGCATGCGCGCAAGCTCGGTCACTTCATCGGCGGCTCGTTTCGTCCCCCCGCCGAGGGCGTTTATTTCGACACGCTTGATCCTTCCACCGGCGAACCTCTGGCGGCGGTTGCGCAGGGGTCGGCAGCCGATATTGATGCGGCGGTGAAAGCCGCTCGCGGAGCGCTAGCGCAATGGCAGTCGCTTACGCCGCACACACGGGCACGCTACCTATACGCCCTGGCGCGGCAGGTGCAAAAGCATTCGCGTCGGCTTGCGGTCCTCGAAACGATCGACAATGGCAAGCCGATTCGGGAGAGCCGCGACCTGGATATTCCCCTCGTTGCGCGCCATTTCTATCACCACGCGGGATGGGCGCAGCTTCTGCCGCAGGAATTTCCCGGCTACGTCGCTTGCGGCGTGGTGGGGCAAATCATTCCGTGGAACTTTCCTCTGCTGATGCTGGCCTGGAAAATTGCGCCGGCGCTGGCCACGGGGAACACCGTGGTGCTCAAGCCGGCGGAGTTTACGCCGCTGACGGCGCTGGCGTTTGCGGAGATATGCCAGGAAGTGGGCTTGCCCGCCGGCGTGGTGAACATCGTCACTGGCGACGGCTCCACGGGTGAAGCGCTGGTGAAGCATCCGGAAGTCGACAAGATTGCGTTCACGGGATCTACGGAGGTTGGCCGGGCAATTCGCAAGGCGACAGCGTCGAGTCATAAGAAGATTTCGCTGGAGCTGGGCGGCAAGTCTCCTTTCATTATTTTCGAAGACGCGGACCTGGATAGCGCGGTGGAAGGATTGGTGGATGGAATTTGGCTGAACCAGGGGCAGGTCTGCTGCGCGGGTTCACGGTTGCTGATGCAGGAGAGCGTGGCGGAGACGCTAATCGGCAAAGTCCGCGAGCGCATGAGCACGCTGCGTGTCGGGCCGCCGCTCGACAAAGCGATCGACATCGGGGCAATCGTGGCGCGCGTGCAACTGGAGCGAATCCAGCGGCTGGTGGATCAGGGCGTTGCGGAAGGTGCGACCTGCTGGCAGCCGCCTTCGCTTGTGATGCCGTCGCGGGGGCTATTTTTTCCGCCGACGCTGTTGAGCAATGTGCATCCGACTTCGACCGTGGCGCAGCAGGAGATTTTCGGGCCGGTGCTGGCAGCAATGACCTTCCGAACGCCGCGCGAAGCTGTCGAGCTGGCAAACAACACGGTGTATGGGTTAGCTGCCAGCGTTTGGAGCGAGAGCATTAACGTGGCATTGCACGTTGCCGCGCAATTGAAGGCCGGCGTGGTGTGGGTGAACAGCACGAATCTGTTCGACGCGGCTTGCGGATTTGGCGGCTACAAAGAAAGCGGGTATCGGCGCGAAGGCGGCCGGGAAGGCCTGTGGGAGTATCTCGAGCCGGAATGGTTCAAGCGCGCGCCACGCTTGGAAATAAAGCCACTGGCGACGGACCAGCCGCCGAATCAGGAAATCGATTCCGCGGCGCCCCCAATAGATCGCACGGTGAAATTGTACATTGGCGGAAAACAGACGCGGCCCGACTCCGGCTACAGTGTCGAGGTGCGCAGCGCGAACGGCGGGCTTCTGGACGAGTCTCCGCTCGGCAATCGCAAGGATATTCGCAACGCGGTCGAGGCCGCCCGTAAGGCGGATGGCTGGTCCAGGACTACGGCGCACAACCGGGCCCAAGTGCTTTACTACATCGGGGAAAATTTGTCGCAGCGCGGGGAAGAAATTGCGGGACGCCTGGCTGCTCTAGTTGGCAAAGAGCGAGCTGGCGCCGAAGTGCGGCAGGGAATCGAGCGGGTTTTTTCGTATGCGGCCTGGGCGGACAAATATGACGGCGCGGTTCACAATCCGCCATTTCGCAACATCGCGCTTGCCATGCACGAGCCAGTCGGCACCGTCGGCATAGTCTGCCCCGCGGATGTGCCTTTGCTGGGTTTTTTGTCGCTGGTGATGCCTGCGATTGCCATGGGCAATACGGTAGTAGCAATCCCTTCGGAAACGTATCCGCTGATCATCTCCGACTTGTATCAAGTTTTTGAAACCAGCGATTTGCCCGGCGGCGTCGTAAACATGGTGTCCGGGCGCAGCGCTGACCTAATAAAGGTGCTGGCTGAACATGACGACGTGGACGCCATCTGGTCGTTTGCGGGCGAGGCTAGCAGTACGGCGGCGAAGTCGTTGTCTGTCGGGAATCTAAAACAAGTTTTCAGCGATGAAGGCCGTGCCATCGACTGGTTCAGCGTCGAACAGGGCGAGGGCCGCTGGTTCCTCCACCATGCTACACAAGTGAAGAACATCTGGGTCCCTTACGGCGAATAAGCATTCCTTCACTCGTGCGCGCGAGGCAATCCGCCGCCGCACCGCGTGAAACCTGAGCGCCGTCCTATGTATAATCGTGAAGGGGTCTGAACCCCGAACCGCGCCTCCCACCCGCGAGTTGGCAATTTTCCCGGACATACCGATTTCGGAGACGAACAGTTGGACGCTCCCGCCACCATAATGCATCGCGCGCTCAGCACGCTGCGCCGCGTCGTGATTGAAGCGGTGGACCCCGAGGTGGACGGCGGCAAATTTCCCATCAAGCGCTGCCTGGGCGACCGAGTTCGCGTGCAAGCAGACATTTTTGCGGACGGCCACGATCTTCTGGGTGCGCGGCTGCTTTTTAGGCGAGCGGATGATTCCGAGTGGCGGGAAGCTGGCATGCGGTTGATCGAGAATGATCGGTGGGGAGGGGAATTCGAGGTTGAGGAATTCGGCCGATACGTTTACACGATCATCGGCTGGGTAGACGCATACGGCACCTGGGCGGCGGACCTAGCCAAGCGGGCGAAAGCTGGCGCCGAAATATCGGCGGACGTGCTGCGTGGAGTCGAACTGCTGCAGTCGGCTGCGGATCGGGCCAAGGGCGCGGATCGGGAGGAGCTGACTTACGCGGCGGAGCGACTGCGGGAGTTGTCCCGGGGAAATACTAAGGCGGCGGTTGAATTTGCGCAAAGCGGTGAACTCGCGGGGCTGGCCAGCCGGAACCGAGACCTCAGCCAAGACACGCAGTATGAAAGGGAACTGGCCGTTGTCGTTGATCCGGTGATTGCACGATTTGGCGCATGGTATGAGATGTTTCCGCGGTCGTGCACGACGGATTCGAAGCGACCGGGAACACTGCGCGATTGTGCCGGACGGCTCGGCTACGTCGCCGCGATGGGCTTTGACGTTTTGTACCTTCCGCCGGTTCATCCGATCGGCGTGACGGAGCGAAAGGGCAAGAACAATTCGCTGGTTCCTACTGCTGAGGATGTTGGGAGTCCGTGGGCAATTGGAGGAGCAGAGGGTGGGCACAAATCGATTCATCCCCAACTGGGAACTTTGCAAGATCTCAAGGAGCTGCAAAGGAAAGCGCGTGAGTTGGGATTGGAAGTAGCGCTAGACGTCGCTTATCAGTGTTCGCCGGATCACCCTTACGTGAAAGAGCATCGCGAGTGGTTTCGCGAGCGCCCCGATGGAACTGTGCAATACGCCGAGAACCCGCCAAAAAAGTATCAGGACATTTACCCATTCGATTTTGAAAGCAAGCACGCGCCCGAGCTTTGGGAAGAACTTAAGCGTATTGTGGTGTACTGGGCCGAGCAGGGGTTCCGCATTTTTCGCGTGGACAATCCGCACACCAAGCCTTTTGTTTTCTGGGAATGGCTGATTGACGAAGTGAAGCGAGACTATCCTGACGTGATTCTGCTGTCGGAGGCGTTCACGCGGCCTAAGGTGATGTACCGCCTGGCGAAGCTCGGGTTCACGCAGTCTTACACTTATTTCGCGTGGAAGAATACCAGCGCGGAACTGACCGAATATTTCACGGAGCTGACGCGCACGCCTGTACGCGAGTTCTTCCGTCCGAATCTATGGCCCAACACGCCGGACATTTTGAACGAATATCTGCAGAAGGGCGGCCGCCCGGCGTTTGCGGCGCGATTTGTTTTGGCCGCAACACTTGGCGCGAGCTATGGTATTTACGGCCCGGCGTTTGAGTTATACGAAAATCTACCCGTGCAGGCAGGCAGCGAAGAGTATCTGAACTCTGAGAAATACGAGGTTCGCGTTTGGGACACCGGCAATCCAAACAGCCTGAAGGACCTGATAACGCGCGTAAATGCGATTCGCAAGGCGAGTCCAGCGCTGCATGGCGATTGGAGCCTGCGGTTTCACCCGATCGACAACGAGCAACTGATTGCCTACAGTAAAGTTTCGGAAGATTTCTCGGACAAGATTCTGGTGGTCGTCAACCTGGACCCGCGCAGAACGCAAGCGGGTTGGGTTTCGGTCGCTCTCAAAGAGCTTAAGCTTGGCGACCATGAAGCCTATCAAGTGCATGACTTGCTGACCGATGCGCGCTACATTTGGCATGGCTCAAGAAATTTTGTGCAGTTAGATCCCTCGATCCTCCCGGCGCATATTTTCCGGGTTCATCCGATAGGTTGACCCTTGCAGGATTCATCCACCTCCCCGCCCATGGCTCCGCAACCTCACCCGGAGAGCTCCGCCTTGCTCTTGCAGGACGAAAACCTCTGGTACAAGGACGCGGTAATTTATCAGCTTCATGTGCGGACTTTCTGCGACAGCAATGGCGACGGCATCGGCGATTTTCGCGGTTTGACCACTAAGCTCGACTACCTGCAGGAGCTGGGCATTAACGCTATCTGGCTGTTGCCCTTTTATCCTTCGCCCCTGCGCGACGACGGGTACGATATTGCCGACTACACTTCGGTTCATCCGGCGTATGGATTGCTCCAAGACTTCAAGGATTTTCTCGCCGCGGCACACAACCGGCGCATTCGCGTGATTACGGAGATGGTGGTCAATCACACCTCCGATCAGCATCCCTGGTTTCAAGAAGCCAGGAGTTCCCGCGAGAACGCCAAACGAGATTGGTACGTTTGGAGCGACACGGATACCCGGTATCAGGGCGTGCGCATCATTTTCGTCGACACCGAGATGTCCAACTGGTCGTGGGATCCGATTTCCAAATCGTATTACTGGCATCGCTTCTTTAGCCACCAGCCTGACTTGAATTACGACAATCCCGCGGTTCGCGAAGCGATGTGGGAGGTGATGAAGTTCTGGCTCGATATTGGCGTCGACGGCTTTCGGCTGGATGCAGTTCCTTATCTTATCGAGCGAGACGGCACGTCCTGCGAAAACTTGCCGGAGACGCACGAGATTATTCGCGACTTACGCAAGCGCATCGACCTCGCATATCCGGGCAAAATGCTGCTAGCCGAGGCCAACCAGTGGCCCGGCGACGTGCGCTCCTATTTCGGAAATGGCGACGAGTTTCACATGGCGTTTCACTTTCCGCTGATGCCGCGGATGTTCATGGCCGTGAAGCTGGAAGACCGCAAGCCGATCATCGAGATCCTGGAGCAGACCCCGCAAATTCCAGACACTTGCCAGTGGTGCATTTTCTTGCGCAATCACGATGAACTGACGCTTGAGATGGTCACCGACATCGAGCGCGACTATATGTACGACGAGTACGCGGTGGACAAAGCGATGCGCATCAATCTCGGGATTCGCCGCCGCCTCGCGCCCATGATGGAGAATGACCGCCGGCGCGTCGAGCTTTTGACTGGCCTACTCCTCTCCATGCCAGGAACTCCGATCATCTATTACGGCGACGAAATAGGCATGGGCGACAACGTTTACCTGGGCGATCGAAACGGGGTGCGCACGCCGATGCAGTGGAATGGAGGGTGGAATGCCGGCTTTTCGTCGGCAGATCCGGAACGGTTGTATTCGCCGCTGATCTCCAATCCCGTTTATGGCTACCAGGCGATCAATGTGGACTCGCAGAGGAGGTCGGCCCATTCGCTCTTGTCGTGGACGAAATCGGTGATTCAGACGCGAAATGCTTTCCGCGTGTTCAGCCGAGGCTCGATCGAGTTCCTCAATCCTTCGAACCACCGGGTCCTCGCCTACGTGCGGCGCCTCGGCGACGAAAAAGTGCTGGTCGTAAACAACCTGTCCAGCTCGGCGCAGGCTGTCGAGCTCAATCTGCAGATGTACAAGAGGCACATTCCGATCGAGATGTTCGGCAGAAACCTATTTCCCCGCATCGGGGACTTGCCATACCTGCTGACTTTGGGTCCTTACCAGTTTTATTGGTTCCGTCTCCGTCGAATTTGATTTTTGTGGATTGATGCCGCGGGGATTTGTCCGAATCGCGTACACCGTCGCGTAAATAAGGAGCAAGAAGCAATTGGCTGAAGAAAGTTTTCTCGCGGATGATTTTCTTCGCCAACTGATGAGCGTCGGCGAGGTCGATCTGCTAGTGGGTATTCCGTCTCATAACAATGAGTCGACAATGGGGCAAGCCCTGCAAAGCGTGGAGGACAGTCTTCATCAGAACTTTGTGCGCGAGCGGGCCGCGATCTTAAATCTGGACGGTGGGTCCGCGGATCAGACGCGGCAAGCATTTATGCAGAGCGGTGAGCGGAGAGACTCAGGCCATAAAGGTATAACGTCGCTTCGCACCATCCACCGAATCTCGTGCGAGTACGACAAGTCGCCGTCTCAAGGTTCGGCGCTGCGGAGCATTGTTGCCGCTGCCGATCTGTTGCGCGCAAGAGCGTGCGCAATCATTTCGCCTGCGACCAGCAGCCTGACGCCTTCCTGGGTATCGACCTTGCTTCGTCCGGTCTATCGCGAAGGCTTCGACTTTGTCGCTCCTCTTTACGCACGCAGCCGATTCCAGGGTCTCCTCGCGCGCGAGCTCCTCTATCCCATGAGCCGCGCCATCTTCGGTCAGCGAATCCGCGAGCTTTATTCCGATGAATGGGGATTTTCCGGGCGGCTGGCGAGCCAATGCTTGGAGAAAGATGTATGGCATGAGGAGGCGGTTCGCGCGCGTCCGGAAGCTTGGATGGCGATCACGGGGATGAGTGCCGGATTGAAATGCGGGCAATATTTTCTGGGACCCAAAACCGCGTCCCCGTCCGGCACTGGGCCGGACATTGTTGAGGCGATCCGTCAAACCGTCGGTAACTTGTTCTGGTGCATGGAAGCAAATCAGGCGACCTGGCTTGGCCTGACGAATTCGCAACCGGTCCCCACTTTTGGACCTGACCACGAGCTAACGTCGGACGGCGTGCCGGCAAGCTCGGAAAAGATCTTCGACCTGTTTCGCAGCGGAGTAACCGAATTAGAGCCGATCCTCGCTTCGATCCTGACGCAGGACACACATGCGCAGATCAAGGCGATTGCACTCAGTGATCCTGCCAGATTTCATTTTGTGCCGGAACTGTGGGTCAAAACTCTCTACGAGTTTGCGGCGTCCTATCATCATGCGGTACTCAACCGCGACCATCTCGTGCAGGCTCTGGTGCCGCTGTATCGCGGAAGGCTCTATTCTTTTCTGCTCGAACACGCGAATTCTTCGGCGGAAACGATGGAAGCACAGTCAGAGATTCTGTGCCAGGAGTTCGAACGCCAAAAACCGTATTTAGTCGAAAGATGGACAGGGAAGCGTTGAGGTGCAGCCATGAAGGAAGTAATTTTCCAGGGACTTAGCCAAGCTTATAGCAATCTTGTGCATATGTTTGCCGAATTCTTGCCCCGCCTGTTGGTCATGCTGGTAATTGTCCTCATTGGCTTGCTCGTGGCTTATGCGTTGAAGTCGATTTTGCGCGCGGTACTCCACGTCACCAGGCTCGACCGGTTGTCCGAAGAGGCCGGGGCTTCGCGCTTCCTGCGCATGGCGGCCCTTCCCTCCATGACGGAGCTGCTGAGCCGCTCGCTGTTTTGGGTCACGTGGTCAGGCTTTATCTTGATCGGGGTCAGCGTCCTGGGAGTCGCGGGTCTTCAGGAACAGATTTCGAGATTGTTTCTGCTGCTGCCGGCGATATTCGTCGCGATTTTGATTCTGTTCCTAGGTTTGGTGACAGCGAATTTCCTCTCGCGCGCTGCACTCCTCGCCGCGGTGAATGCAGGCTACCCGTCGCCGAAGCTGCTGAGCTGGTCCATTCGGTTTGTGATTTGGGCTTTGGCCGTTTCCATGGCTTTGGAACAGGTTGGGGTCGCGCGGCAGACTGTGCTCGCGGCGTTCTCCATTGTCTTCGGAGCTTTCATGTTCGGGCTGGCGATCGCATTTGGTTTGGGCGGGCAAGAGCTTGCTCGCGAGTTCCTGGAGAGAAACCTAACCGAGAAGAAGAGAGAAAAACACGAGGAACCCCAGCCGCTGTAAGCTGCATCCCAGGCGCCGCTCGGGCGAAGACCTGGGGAAACGCGCCAGCAATCATAGGTAGTCAAGAATGGATTCTGATCTACGCCGAAATCTTCCCGCTCAGTTGCCGCCGTTTCTAGCCGCACAGCGCTGGTTCGGCGGAAAGGCGCGGCAGATTCTCGCAGTCGCGATTGATGACTCGATTCCGATCGGCAGCGGTGAAACTAGGGCGGTTATTTTTGTGGTCACAGTGAAATACCTCGAAGGCGCCGAAGAGACCTACTCAATCCCGCTGGTTCCTCCAAAGCAATCGGGCATCAGCTTGCTGGCCGATTCGGGGCCAAGCTTGCAAATCGAGAATGGTTCCGTCCTCGTATTAGTCGACGCCTTCTCTCGCCAGGAATTTCTCGCAGAGCTCCTCGACATCATTAAGCGAGAAGGCGAGGTGGAAGGCGAAAAGGGCCGACTGCGCGGATCTCACGCAGCCTCTTTCCCGGAGCTTTTTCCCCCTTCCGACGCAGCAAGGCCGAGGCCCCTGACCGGCGAACAGAGCAACAGCTCCGTGATTTATGGTGACCGCCTGATATTGAAATTCTTCCGGCGCGTCGAAGAGGGAGATAACCCCGACCTTGAAATCGGCAGGTTTCTCACCGAAAGGGCGCGATTTCAGCACGTTCCTCGCATAGCCGGTAGCCTCGAATACGAATCGCAGCACGGAAAAGAAACGACACAAGCCATCCTCCAGGAGTTTGTGCCAAATCAGGGCGACGCCTGGCGCTATGCGCTGAAAACTCTAAGCGCGTTCTACGAACGCGCCGGAGATCCAGCTTCGGAGCGTGAACTCTCGGTTTCAAAAGAGCTCCCGGAGTTTGCGGGCGAGCCGATGACCCGCCTTCTCGCGGAGATGGGCCTCCTGGGCAAGCGGACTGCCGAACTGCATCTTGCTCTCTCTTCTGAAAGTGATGATCCGGCATTTGCTCCTGAGCCGTTCACAATACAGTTCCAAAATAACTTGGAAGCGTCCTGCGCGGAACTTACAGGCCGGACGCTGCGCTTGCTGCGCGCGCGGATAGCGAACGTGCCAGCGGAATACAAAGACAAGGCCGCGGAAATCGCCGCACGCGAGCACGAAATTGTCCGCGCCTTTCGTACCGCCTTAACCATTCCAATCGAAGCAATGCGCATCCGCATTCATGGCGACTATCATTTGGGCCAGGTGCTCTATACCGGCTCTGATTTTGTGATTACCGATTTTGAAGGAGAACCGGCGCGACCCTTGGCGGAGAGACGCACCAAGCAGTCTCCATTGCAAGATGTTGCCGGAATGCTTCGCTCCTTTCACTATGCAGCATTCGCTCCATTGCTTGCGTCATCGACGGGCAGTTCCGTTTCGCGGGGGCAGGTCGCCAAGCTTGGCCGCTGGGCGGAAGGGTGGAGCCGGTGCGCGGCAAATCGCTTTCTGGGCCAGTATTACGAAACTACTGGAACTGCGCGCTATCTTCCGGCCGGCTCATCGGAGCGATCGAAATTGCTGGAAGTCTACCTGCTCGCTAAAGCTATCTACGAACTCGGCTACGAACTCAACAATCGTCCCGATTGGGTTGGTATCCCTTTGGAAGGAATCTCCAGTTTGTTGATCGCCTAAAGACTGAGCTCTCAACTCCGCGGGTTGACTCAGCAATTTATTTTGAAGATTTCATGCCGCCAAGTAGCGTAATGGGAAAATGAAGCAGCATCTCGCCGACGGCAAGCGATTTCTGGTCATCATCGCTTGCTGAGATCTTCTCGCCAGTGAAGATGTTTTCCCAAAACTGAGGTGCGGCATCCGGCAGCTCAATCCTGGCGTCTCTCCAGAGAATATCCGCATCGCCCTTCCGTTCCTCCTGCGCGCGTGCCAGCCATCGAGGCGCTACTAGAAGAGCCCATTCCCGTTTGTAATGACGGAGGATTGCCAGAATATGCTCCGCGTGCGGCCCGGTGGCCGTGAGTTCGAGGAAATCGCCCTTTGCGAAGAGCTCTGATCGCTGCCGGCGAAAATTCAGCGCCTTCCAAATCGCGTAGAGTTTGATGCGGCCATCCTCCCAATCCTGCGCCAGTTTGCTGGCGAAAGAGGCGCTTGCCTTTACCTCCCGTTTCAGCGCCTCCAGCATGGATGCGCGTTTCGCAAAATCGACCGCCTGCCGGTTGTCCGGATCGACCAAACGCAAGTCCCACAGCTCGGACCCCTGATAAAAATCAGGAATTCCTGGTGAAATGATCTTCAGCACAGCCTGGCTCAAGCCGTTGACCATTCCGCTGTACGCGATGCTTTGCTGAAATGCGACGAAGTCCTGCAGAAAAGCATTGTTCTTGTCCGGTTTCAAGATGGCAGCGACGAACCTCTTGAGCGCGTTTTCGTGGGCCGCATTGGGCAGTGTCCAACGCGTGTGAACCATGGCCTCGCGCATGGCTTTAATGGCGTATGCCTGCAACCGTTCCACGAGCGAAGCATCGACGCGCGCGTTGGCCGGCCACACTCCCAGAAGCGTTTGATACAAGAATATTTCTTCGTTGCGATCAGGCACTTGCTGGCCAGATACTTGCGTTTTACTTCTCGCGTTAAGCTTTGACCATCGCTCCAGACGCTCCTTCCATTGGCCGGGAATTTCAGAGAGCACATTGATGCGAGCCCGCACGTCCTCGGCTCGCTTGGTGTCGTGGGTCGTTGTGGCGTTCATGGAGTTCGGCCAGTGCCTGCGCCGGTCTGCGATGAAGCGCGAGAAACTGTCGGCCACTGCTGCGGAGGGGCGGGGCTCTCCTCCCACTTCGTTCAGCGATATCAGCGGGTTGTACACATAAAGGAGGGTGTCTTCGAACGCCTTGGCCATGAGCGGGCCGGTGAATTGCTGCCAGCGCATCACGAAATTCAGTCGCGCTTCGCGCTGGTCTGGCAAGAGGTGCGGCCGGTTCCGAACAAGCAGGACGTCGCGGATAAAATCAAAGTGCGCCGGTTGCAGGTAAAACTTGCGAGTCCGCGCTTCTTGAATGGCCTGTTCGATCACTTTCGCGTCTTCGCGAGCCACTTCCAGATTTCGCGTATAGGTTCGATAAACCGGGACGTGCGCGGTGCTTTCAAATAGTGCCTGTGTTAGATCGCTCCGCGATAGATCTCGCGCATAGCGATCTTTGTCCGCGAGCAAGATCAACTGATGGGCCAAGGACCGCATCTCGACTCCCAGCAACGTGGACATGACCAGCTTTTTCTTCTGATATAAAAGATCCGCGTAGATTAGGTTTTTGCCGACAAAGCGGTCATAAATCTCTTCGATGCACTTGGCTCCTTTCGGGTCAACGAAGGCGCCGTTGAGCGCATTCAAAAAGTCGTAACCGGTTGTGCCGCTCGCCGGCCATTCTCGCGGCAGGCGCTCTCTCCGCCCCAGAATCTTTTCCACGAAGATGGAAATCTCACGGGTAGGCGCCGGATCGTTGCTAAGTTGTTCGCGCAGGCGATTCAGGTAAGCGAGTGGATCGCGTAACCCGTCGATGTGGTCGATCCGTAGGCCGTCAACGGGGGGCTGTCCGGCGAGCCGTGTAATCAGCGCGTGGGTCGCCTCAAAAACCCGGGAATCCTCCACGCGGACGCCGACCAAATCCGTGATTGTGAAGAATCGACGATAGTTGATTTCTTCGTTCACGTTCTGCCAGTAAGACAAGACATAGAACTGTTCCGCAAGCAACCGCTCCAACGGCGAGAAGCTGGCCGGATCGTTTGCTTGTCCTGCGAATTCGATCAACCTTTCGCGCAAGAAACTTTCCACGTCCGCATTGCCATTCACCACTTGGCGTAATCGTTCCCGGAGGTCCTCAAAGCGCAAGCGCTTGTCGCCGGCTTCCCCTGCCTTCACGGTTGCAGGAGAGGGAAGTTCGGCAAACGCGGCCACGATTCCGGAGTATTCTTGATATGCTGTGGAACCTTCGCCTATTTTGTCTCGGAGCCTCTCGATGTTCTTCCCGAGAATTCCACAGTAAGTCCCAGGCGCCAACGGGAACAAGGACTCGAAGTACTGCACGAAGAGGCGCCCCTCGGAAAATACCAGCTTGAACTCCCCCGCTTCCAATACTTCAGCAAACGGCCGCCCAAGCACGGGAAGCAAGACCTTGCCGTCAAGAGTGCGCGAGGGCGGATGCCAATCGACGTCAAAGTAGGACGCGTAAGCCGACTCCGTGCCGTGCTCCAGCACGTCCATCCACCACGAGTTTTCACTGCTCGCCGACATGTGGTTCGGCACGATATCCAGAATCAAACCCATGCCCCGATTACGCAGCTCGTTTTGCAGCAGCAAGAAGTCCGCTTCGGTGCCAAGTTCTGGATTGAGGCGCGCGGGATCGATGACGTCGTAGCCATGCGTGCTTCCAGGACGGCTGCGCAATATCGGCGAAGCGTAAAGGTGCGTGATGCCCAAATCGGAAAGGTAGTCCAGCAGCTTCGTGGCGTCTTGAAAGGTGAAATCCTTATTGAACTGCAATCGATAGGTTGAGGAAATGGGCGTGCTGCTCGGCATCAGAACTCGTTTTCCCTCGCCGGCCGCTGGCGCTTTTCATTGGCCATTGATGCGGAGGCTTTCGCGAAGCAACGTGAGCTCGTTGAGAAGATTTGTTGTTGCTGCATTTTCTGTCTGCGCCTGCTCGCGTAGTTCGTTCATGGTTTTGATGAGCGGGCCGTAACAAATGTTCTGGACCTCCCAGAGGACAACAGGGAAAGGCAAGGAGCTGACAAACCCGAGCAGCTTGAGAAGTCTTTGCACCGGCTCAAGGTTCGTCGGCTCGGAGGCGAAAACTTCCGCTTCGCGTTCCAGGCGCTTTCGAATCGTGTATTCCAAGCCGGGCACATCCAAAGGGATTTTGTTAACGGCCGCTTCCTTCAGGTAGCCCTGGATGCTGTCGAAGTCCGGATCGTCTTTTTCGAATGCCTGCTTCAATTGGCTGTTGAGGGCGATCTCCGCGGCGGACTCAAATGCCGGCGGCACCGGAATTCCCATCTCGTTAAGAAAACGAATCAGCGGCGCGTGATTCTCGTAGATGGCCCGATACGCCGCCGTGGCGGAAGCTAGCGAATCGTTAAGAATGATATCGACAATTTTTCTTTGTTCGTCGCGGAACAAGTTACGCAGCGAAAATGTGTTGCTGGAAAACGCCTCGCCCAGCACGCGCAGTGCGCCCGTCGTGTCCGCGTGCGCGAAGCAATCCGCCAGCATCTTCTTGATGTTGTCGTAATCTTCGAGTGGGTCGAAATGCTTTACGCCGCAGGCGAGGTTGTGGTCCCCCAAATGGAATACCCCGAAGCCCAAGCTCGCCGTTTCCCTGGTAATTTCGGAACTGAACGTCGCGCGGCCCACAGCCAGCTTCTGCTTGCCCTCGACCTCCAGGGAATAATCCTCGCGCTGCACGTTATAGCAGTAAATGCGCGTGCGTTCGGCGTACGATTCGAACAATGAGCTGATGGCGTAATGCCCGGCAAGCTGGCCGGTCGACACAAACGCGGGCTTGACCCATTTTTCGTAAATGCGCTTTCCGTCGGCGTGCTCTGGGAGATTGCTCTTTGCAGTTGCAAGGCGTTCCATGAATGCAGATTCGATTTCGGCCGCGCCGAAATCCTGAGCGAGCCGTATGGCGCGTCCGGCATACTGCATCACCTGCACCGTCTCCAAGCCCGACACCTCGTCGAAGAACCAGCCGCAGCTTGTGTACATCAGCATGGCGTGCCGCTGCATCTCCAGCAACTTCAACGCAGCGACCCGTTCCTCGCCCGTCAAAGGATGTGTCGAGTGATTACCCAAGAAGCTTAGGACGTCCTCTTCCGATCGGCTTAAGACCACCTGGATGTACTCGTCCCGAGCCGCCCATACATCCTTCAGCAACGGTCCCGCTTTCTGTTCGTACAGCGGCGCGAGTACATCGCGCAGCCAATCGAGCGCCGCGCGCAGCGGTGCCCGCCATTCCTGAGTCCAGCCCGCGTGTCCGCCGGAGTTGCAGCCGCAGTTTGACCGCCAGCGTTCGACGCCGTGAACGCAGCTCCAGGAGCTGTTGTTTACAATCTCCACAAAATGATCCGCCGGGTGTCGCTCGAGGAATTCCCCATAATTCGTGAGTTGCGCCAGCTTATTGGTTTCGATGTGGTGCAGCGCATAGGAAAGCGCCATCTCCCCAAAACGGTGGTGATGGCCGTAACTCTCGCCGTCGGTCGCAATGTGCACCAACTGCGGCCACTGCCGCGCGTCCGAAAAGCCGCTCATCAAGCGGTCGGCAAAGTGCTGGCCGTTGTCCAGCAACCGTTCGAAGGCCACGCCCTGGGAAATCGGTCCGTCGTAAAAAAAGACCGTTATCGTCTTTCGCGACGGCAATTGCACCAGGTACGCGCGGCTCGGATCCACGCGATCGCCGCTGACATCCTGCCACGATCGGCTGCCGCGCTTGCGAATGCGCTTTGCTTGCCGCGGCGCAAGTATCGTGAACTTGATCCCGTTTGCGGCCAACACGTCCAGCGTCTCAGTGTCGACCGCTGTCTCCGGTAGCCACATTCCTTCCGGGAGCCTGCCAAACCGGTATTCAAAATCGCGCACTCCCCATTTCACTTGCGTGATCTTGTCCCGGCAGTTCGCCAGCGGCATGATCATATGGTTGTAAGCCTGCGCAATCGCCGAACCGTGACCCGAGAATCGTTCGCGGCTGCTCTTATCCGCTTCACGCAGGGCTTCATACGTCTTGGCCGCTTTCTCGGCTATCCAGGAAAGCAGTGTAGGTCCAAAATTGAAGCTGATCCGGCCGTAATTGTTCACCAACTCCACGATGCGCTGTTCCCCGTCAAGGATTCGCGATTTTGCATTGGGCGTATAACATTCCGACGCCACTCTCTCGTTCCAATCGTGATATGGGTAAGCGGAATCCTGCAGCTCAACGGCTTCGAGATAGGGATTCTCGCGGGGCGGTTGGTAGAAATGTCCGTGTACACAGAGATAGCGCATGATCACCCCGAAGACGAAGCCGTGCGTTCAAACACGGCGAAAGAACGCGGCCGCAATGTAAGTGTGGAATGCACGGAAGTTCCAACCGTGGACGGAAGGTCCGTTCCCGGTCCAAGCCATGCAAGATCGGATGAGTTGATTTTCTTTTCCCACTCACCTTCGAGAATTCCGCTTCCCAGAACAGCGGGAGCATCCCCGAAGTTGAACAGCGTCGCGATTCGGCTCGCGCGTGTGTCCTGCAGCGCCAGCAGCACCTTCGACGGCCCAAATTCCTTGACCGACGGCGCTCCCGCATGACCCAAACGGTGTTCGTTGCGAAAACGAAGCAGCATCTGGTAGAAGCGCAGCAGCGTGTGATGCGGCTCTTCCTTTGCGAGATTTCGGTTCAGTTGCGAGCGGGCGAATGTTGATTCAGCCTGCGGATCCGGAATCTGGCCCTGCCACCGAAAGGCACGAAATTCCTCCGTTCGTCCGCGACGCACTGCTTTGGCCAAATTTGCGTCGCCGTGGCTGGTGAAGTATAGGAACGGCGCCGTCTCTCCATATTCCTCGCCCATGAACAGTAAGGGCACGAAAGGAGAAAGCAAATTTGCACCCGCCGCCAGTTTCAAGCTTTCGAAGTCCACAAGGGAGCTGATGCGCTCGCCAAGAGCGCGGTTACCGACTTGATCATGGTTCTGGGTGCATACCACATAGTTTGAGCCCTTGAACGGAGGCGGTGCATTCCCGTGGCGTCTCCGGCGATGGCGCGAATACTGGCCAGCGTAATACCAGCCTTGCTGCAGAGTGCTCGCCAAGTGCCGCACATCGCCGAAATCCTCGTAGTATCCAGAGTTTTCGCCGGTCAGCAACGTATGCACGGAGTGATGAAAATCATCGCTCCACTGCGACGCCATCCCAAATCCTCCCTCGCACCTCGGACGCAGCACCCGCGCATCGTTCAGGTCGCTCTCCGCGATGAGAGAAACGCTTCGGCCCGTCCTCGCGGCGAAAGCATCGGCTTCCTTAGACAGCTCCGCTAGAAAAGGGAACGCGCTCGCATCAAAGATTCCATGAATGGCGTCGAGCCGCAGCGCATCAATGTGAAAAGTCTCCAACCAGTAGAGCGCGTTCTCGATGAAAAAACGGCGCACCTCATCACTGTCCGGACCGTCAAAGTTCAGCGCCGCTCCCCACGGCGTCTTGTAACGATCCGTGAAATACGGGCCATACTCGCTCAAATAATTCCCTTCGGGTCCCAAGTGGTTGTAGACCACGTCCAACGCCACCGCGAGCCCCCGCGAATGCGCGGCATTCACGAGGATTTGCAAATCGCGCGGCGTTCCATAGCTATTCTGAACGGCAAACGGGTACACGCCGTCGTAGCCCCAATTCCTCGGTCCAGGGAATTGGGCGATTGGCATTATTTCGATGGTCGTCACGCCAAGGGCTGCAAGTTGATCCAGAGAGGCAAGCAGCGCAGCGAAAGTTCCTTCGCGCGTAAATGTTCCAACGTGCACTTCATAGAAGACGCTGTCCTCCAGCGCCAAACCTTTCCAGTTGCGGTCCGTCCATTCGAAGGATCGCAAGTCGACCAGTTCGGAGGGTCCGTGAACTCCATCCGGCTGGCGGCGCGACGCGGGATCCGGGCGTTCCGGCGAATCTCCAAACCGGTACAAATATTTCGCGCCGGCCTGAACGTCCTCGGCAATCACGCCGTGATATCCCAACGCATCCCGCTCCATGGGGAATGCCGCGCCCGTATTCAGCAGATGCAATTCGACCCGCTCATGTCTGGGCGCCCAAACCGTGAAATTCCATCCCCCTCCAGGAAGCGGAGTAGCCCCCAGGGCGGGGCGCGCATGATGGTTCTCTATCATTAGCCGGCGGCCTTTGACGGCACCGCGGACTGACCTTGGTCGGGTATAGCGTCAACTATCGCAGAGAGTGGAAGCATGCCTAGAGAGACTGCGGATCGAATAAACAGTGTCCTTGCAAGGGACCGAGTCCCCGTAACGATAGGCGAACAAAGAACCTACGAGCCATACAGAACTCTCTGTAGATTATCCCAGGTTTACACCTATCGTGCGTCGCTTCCAGCGTCGTTGGCTCCTGCTCAGTCATTTGGTTGGGTGTCTTGGTTGCCAGCGAGCTTATCTGGTCGGCTCTTCTTAATCATCAAGTGGAGACTGTGGTCTCTAAACGACGCGGCGGCTGACCCCGGATCGACCTCCGCGGCTAGATTCGCGGCGAGAAAGATCTCTCGTTCGTCCTGCTTTGCTCCTTCAGATGCCTCCCGTTCATTGCTAGCTACCCTTGTGCGCACGACCACGCGCGTTGGTCGAACGGCAATTTGCATGCCCTCGCCGGAAGCGTCTGGAATGGAGAAGCTGAGTGCCACCCAACTTCCAGACTCGCGAACGTGCACGCCAGAGCGCAGAATCTCCGATTCCGCCCGCGACCAGTTTGCGTCCTCATTTCCGGGCTCACGTCCTGATTGCTCGAACAACAGGTAAGCTCGTTCGCGGATTTTCTCGAAAATGGTTTGTTCTAACTCTTCGGACTCACGGCCGAAGAGGAAACTTGGAGTCGCCGAAGCCAGTGTCGGGCGGGTACTGAAGGCTGTCTTGGTCGCGGGCACTGTCCACCTCGGCGTAAACTACTGTGCGCTGCCGGCTACTACGCTGCGGTGTTTAGTTTGGGAGTGCTTAGGCAATTCTCTTGCGCACTCCCGGCCTGCTCCGTTGCCAACTCCGTGACGGAATCCGCCTCGGTTTGCGGCGCTTCAAGGTTCGGCATGCGCGGTGCCTTTTCGTGCAACAGTCTTTCCGTGGCCGCCACCATCGGCTCCGCATGAAATCGCCGCTGCGAAGACGAGTTGCAAAGCACATTTGCCACGGCCATTAGGCTCATGCCCTGGTGGTGCGCCAGCCAGCAGCGCACGATCTCGAAAGTGCTTCCCGGTTGAACCCGCGAAGGAGTGAAATCCACGGCTTCATAAAATCCATACGGTCCCAACAAGCCCATTACTTCCAAGTTCCGTACGTTTTCCACCGCACCCTCGGTGTCCGCAAGGAGCGCCAAAAAAGTCGAGTACGGAGAGACAACCAGATCCTCTGGCTTTTCTTGATTGATTGCCAATGCGGGCACTCCAAACGCCTGGTAGTGATAATGTCCGTCAACGCTCAATTTCGCGCAGGATGATTCCGAAATCCCCCACGGTATCGAGTGACTCTTGGCAAATTTCTTCTGTGCCCGTACGGCGGCCTGGGTGGTTTGGTCCAGGATCGTGTTCGGGTACGTCTTCATCCACAGCATGGGCATCAAGTATTCGAACATCGTCCCGGTCCATGACAGCAGGACACGCTCGTCCTCATAGCTCGTGTACCGGCGTTCTAGCGAGACCCAGCTATCCTGCGGAATTTCGCCTTTGGCGATGGCCACAAACGTCGCCGCTCGCGCTTCCGACGGCAGCAGGTCGTAGAAATACGGCGCCAGCCGTTGCTCCTCCACTTCATACCCGACGCTTAAGGCTTTTTTCTTCGCGTCAAACAGCGAAACGAAATCCATGCTCTTCGCCAAGCTGTCAGCCTTTGCCGCTACCGCCGTCAAGCGCTTCGCCATGCTCGCTGCGATGTCATTCGTTCGAGTTATTGCGGATCGCAGCAGGCGCAGCCCCGATTGCATTTCGCCGCCGGATCCCTCATCGTCGAGGGTGCCTGCAAGCTTTTGGTCCAGCGCCGCGCAGATACGTGGCAACGACTCCAGCGTCAGCCGCTCGGAATGGATAATGTTCTGCGTCTCCCGCGCATCGGTATACTTTGCGAACTGCGGCATCAGCCAAGGCGCGAAATCATAGAACAAGCTTTGCAGGTGCGTGATCCGCAGGCACAGCTCGTGCCCCCACCATGCCAACTCGCTTCCCGACTCCGAAAGCTTTTTGTCCAGTGCCACTACGTCGCGTTCAATCGCCGGCAGCGCCTCCGCCCATTTTACCGGCGACGCTCCTAGCGCTTTCACTCTCTTCTTCGATACCTGAACCAAAGATAGCCGCTCGTCCCACCGTTCCGGCCGCAGCAGTTCTTCGAGGGTGTCCAGGTGATCGGTAACGCCCCTCCACATGTGCGCTGAAAATATCGACTCGCTCACCGCTCCAAGGCATCCCTGTTTCAGCGTCCACAAACAGCAAATCAGGTTTCCATTGTCCACCGAGGAGATGAAGCGCGGCTTTACGGGCTCCAGCGTGCGCGTGTCGTACCAATTGTAAAGTTGCCCGTTCTGCTTCGGCATGCGGTCGATTGATTCAAAAGTCTTTTCCGTGTCGGCGAGAAATTCCGGGAACGTGAGAAAGCCCATGTCCATCGCCGCCAGCCTCGAATTGAGCAGCAGGCCCAGGTTGGTAGTAGAAATCCGATGCACAATCAGCGACGCAGGCTCTTGAACGATGTCGGGTATCAGCCAGTTTTCTTCCGGCGTGCTGAACTCCCGGAAAAGCCGCCACGTCCGCAGCGCGGCCTTTCGCAACAGAGCTTCATCCTTGGCTTCCATTCTCTTTTCTCCCGTGCGCGATGGCAGGCTCAGCCACTGCACGATGGGCTTGGAAAGGCCCCACAGCACCAGCAATGGCAGCGCCACCATGAACGACTCCGGGCGATCGACCGCCAAAAACAATCCGACAAAGAACGCCAGCCATGGCGTAATCTCCAAATAAATCTCCACCGGGCTCTTTTTCTGACCTGGCTCCTCGGCCTCCGCGGACGTCTCCCATTCCAGCAGCCGCTCGTGCGTCACCGTCATGCGCACGATCGAACGCACAACTGCGTCGATCGTCACCAGGCTCTGATGACACAAGCACGCCACGCGCATGAAAAGGTTCGCTTGCGACACTCCAAAATCGGCCGCAAGGTTCTTCCAAAACGCGGTCGTCAGCAGTGCTCGGCGCGCCCGCGCGATGGTCAGCGCGAACTGCGCGTACGTCGGCAGCGCCATGATCGCCAGCGTAACCAGAGTCCAGTAGAGAGTGTGTCTAGGAAAGAACAGCCATGCGCTTAGCAGCATCACGAACAGCGCCATTTCGGTCAAACTACGCCGCAAGTTATCCAGTATTTTCCAGCGCGAGATGATTGACAGGGGATTGCGCGCCATCTTTCCGAAAAAGTCCGGCACGCGTGGCAGCAGCCAGAATATGATCTGCCAATCTCCGCGAACCCAGCGATGTTTTCTGCGGCTGAACGCGCTCATGTGCGATGGATAGTCGTCCACGACCTCGATGTCCGAAACTAGCCCGGCCCGTGCATACGCGCCTTCGATCATGTCGTGGCTGAGAATTGTGTTGCAGGGGAACCGGTGCTCCAGCACCTGCTGGAACGTCTTGACCTCGTAAATTCCCTTGCCTGTGAAGCTGCCCTCGTTAAATAAGTCCTGGTACACATCGGAAACCGCGCGCGTGTAGATGTCGAAACCTGCGTCCGAAGAGAAAATCGCGGCCAGCCGCGATCGGTTTGCCGATTGAATGCTGATGTCCACGCGCGGTTGCAGGATTCCGTAGCCCTCTACCACCGTGTTTGTCGTCGCATCCACGACGCCCTTGTTCAGAGGGTGAGCCATTGCCCCTGCCAGCCTTCGCGCCGCATCGCGGGGAAGTTGCGTATCCAGATCGAGCGTGATCACATACCGCACGTTCGGCAAAATCGAGACATCGCCTGCTTTAACCGGAAAATGGTCGCTCGCCCCGAGCACCAGATTATTGAAATCCAGTAATTTCCCGCGCTTGCGCTCCCATCCCATCCAAATCCCTTCGGACTTGTTGTAGGTGCGCTGCCGGTGAAACAGAAAAAAAGTGCCTTTGCCTTCTGCCACGTATTTCGCGTTCAACCCTTCGATCAATTCCGCGCAGGTCTTGGCCAGTTGGTCCCTCTCGTTGAACTGCTGCGCGGCGTCCGGCGAATCGGTAAGCAGCGCAAAATGCAAGTTGCTGTCCCGATTCGCCAGGAACCGGATTTCCAGATCGCGCACGGCGCGTTTCATTTGCGATTCACTGGTCAGCAGCGTGGGTACCGCGACAATCGTGGTGAACTCAGCGGGAATGCCCTTGCTAAAGTCCAACTTCGGCAAAATCTTCGGAGGAATCAGCGTGGTGGCAATTTGATTGATGAGCGCCACCGCGCATTCCGCTGCCGGCAGTAACAGAAGTGCTATTACCGCAAAACCCGAAGCATGCGATCCAGCCCCAAGCACCGCCGCCGCAATCAGCGCACACGTAGCTAGCTCGATCCCCAAAATGTAGGAGAAATCCGGCCAGCGCATTACGAAACCCTGTACTCGCTCCGCAAACGTCCGCCGGTATCCGATTTCGCGTTCCAGGGTCTTTCTGCCGCCCCCAACCAGGTAATACCCCACGTGCGACTGTTTTTCGGCGATTCTCTCGTCGCCCATGCAGTGCAAGCGGCTCGCCAGGCTCAGCGCCGCCTGCGCAACCGACTGCTCATTCGCCTTGGACCGCTCGGCCATCTGCGTAATCGCTTTGCGATAGCTGTCGCGGCTTTCGAAATCCATTCGCGCGTATGCGCCACACGGATCCTTGCGCAAGATTTGCTCGACCACATTGATGCGCTCGAACAATTCCTTCCAATCCGTCGCCGAGATCTTCCGCAAACTCGCAACCAGTATCTGCACAGGAGCTATCCCGCTGTCGACAGACTCGCCTTCACCGTGCTGCGCTACCAAGCCGGAATACGGTGCGTCTCCCAACTCTTTTGCCCGCTCGGCCAACACTTCCAACAGCACAAATTCTGCAAACGCCTTCAACTCCCAAATCTCCGCCATTTCAAAAGCTGTTACTTCCTGAACCGCGGTAAAAAACTGCTCGAACGTCTGCTCGTTAAATTCATAGTTCATGGCTCGGAAATAACTGGCGACGCTCGCATACGCTCGCGGCACGCACTCGTAAACCGCGTTCTCAACCTGCGGAAGACGTCCCATGTCGCGAAGCCCTTCTTTGATTTCCTGCAGGCTCTCTTGCAAGATTCCGGCGCTGTCTGCTAGAGCTTTTGCTTCGCCGTTCAGTGCGCGTCCCGCCGCAGCGGCCGCGCGAAGCATTTGGCCGCGCGTCTCTAGGGCCTCCTTCGCCTCGCTCCACTTCGTCCTCAAGAAAGAGGCGCCCTCTTTGCTATCGCTCACTTTCCACGATTGCGCTTCCATCTGCGCATGGGAGCGAAGTTGCTCCCGTTGCATGGTTGCCGCTCGCGGCGGCAGCACTTCGTACGGGTGGCGCTTGCGTCCACCATTTCTTATCCAGTTCGAAGCCGGCGCTGTATTGGGGTCTAGGGGAAACTGCTGTTGGGTTGCCATTGCTCGTTCCTTATTCGGTTCACCGATAGCTTGCTGCCTGCAGTTCAAACATCTCGGCGTAACGCCCGCCACGCCGCAGCAATTGCTCGTGGTCTCCCTGCTCGGCAATTTGTCCGTTTTCCAGGACAAGAATTCGATCCGCCATTTTCACCGTCGAGAATCGGTGCGAAATCAGCAGCGCCATTTTCCCGTGCGTTAGTTCCGCGAAGCGCTGAAACACTTCGTGCTCCGATTTCGCATCCAGCGCCGCTGTTGGTTCGTCCAGGATCAAAAGTTGCGCGTCCCGCAAATACGCCCGCGCCAGCGCCATCCTCTGCCACTCGCCGCCCGAGAGGTCCACGCCCCCCTCGAACCTGCGGCCAAGAATCTGCTCGTAGCTCTTTGGAAGTTTGCGGATCACCTGCTCGGCCAGGCTCTTCTGCGCCGCCGAACGTAACCGGAACGTGTTCTCGCGCTCTTCAATTTTGCCGATCGCGATGTTTTCCGCCGCCGTCATGTCATAGCGCATGAAGTCCTGGAAAATCACGCCGGTTTCCTTCCACAAACCTTCCAGGTCGTATTCGCGCAAATCCACGCCATCCAAAAGGATCTGCCCCGCGGTGGGGTCATACAGCCGCGTAAGCAGCTTCACGATCGTCGTCTTGCCTTGTCCGTTTTCCCCTACGAGCGCCAGCCGTTCGCCTCGCTCCAGTCGAAAGCTCACATCGCTGAGAACCAGCCGCTCCAGCCCCGGATATGCGAACGAAACGTTCCGGAACTCGAAGCCCTCGCGAATCGGCCGTGGCATCGGCAGCGCGTTCGGTTTCGAGGAAACGGTGGGTTTCATCGCGAAAAAATCCAGCAGGTCCGTCACGAAGAGCGCCTGATCCGCGATGATCGAGAATGTGGCGAATACTGACTGTATGTTCGAGCTCGCCCCCGCGATTGCCCCTGTCAAAAAGTAAAGAGTGCCGATCGTCAGCGTGCCCAAAACCGTTTCATAAATCACGAACGCATAGCTGCCGTAGTATCCTAGCGTTCCCAGCAGGCTCAGCAGTCCTCCGATGATCAGCTTGCGCTTCGCCAGTCCTACCGTTTGTGAATGCAATTCGTTCGAAAGCTTCCCGTAGCGCCCCACCAAAAATGGCGAGAGGCCAAAAAGCTTCAGTTCCTTCGCGCTTTCCTTGCTCCCGCCGAGCACTCGCAAATACTCCATCTCCCGCTTCGCGGGTGTTTGGCGGAAGTTCAGCGAGTAGCCCAGGAACGCGAAATGCGTCTCTCCCAAAAACGCCGGCACCACGCAAGCCACCAGCGCCAGCAGGATCCACGGTGAGAAGAACAAGATTCCCGCCGCCAAGCTGACCGTCGTAACCAGTTGCTGGATCAGTTGCCCGGTCGCTTGGATCAAGACTATGCGGTCTGTCCCCTGCACCCGCGCCCGTTCCATGCGGTCATAAAACAAAGGATCTTCGAACGACGTCAAATCCAACCGCGACGCATGCTCCATGATCTTTGTGCTGATGTGCCGGCTGTACTTGTCCGCCAGCACCACGTCGCAGAAATTAATCAAGCGCACGAGGATCGCGGCCAGGCTGGCCAGCGCGAATTCCAGCGCCACCAGCCACCAAAAATAGTGCGGCAGGGCTGTGTGATGGGCGGTTAGGTTGTAGACGCCATCGATAATTAGCTGGGTGACTTTCAACACCGCGAGGGGAAGAAGCGCGGTCATCACTCGCAGCGTTACGCTTGCGACGATTACGTTCGGCGCTGCTTCCCATACCATGCGCAGCACCGGAGGAATGTTCTTAAGCGCCTGAAGCCGTTCGCGCCAACGCGGGGCGGGGCTTGAAATTGCTTTCATTTTGCCGGCTCCTTTACTCCGGTAATTTAGTGTACGCACGGAAACTGCGTTGCGCCCGGCGATTGGGTTTCTGCACGTGGGGGGCCACGCGATTCCTGAGCTAACCTTCTGTTAGCGCATGGGTTACAAAAAAGCTACCTCTCTGTTCTTCTGTTTTTTTTTCGCCCTCTTCGCAACTTCTTCCTAGTTGCTTTGCGTTAAAACTTTGCTCCTGCGAAATGCATCTAAGGACGTATACAAGATTGACTTTAGACCCGCCTGTACGCCCGTGCGATTGAACACTCTCTGCATCTAAATTTTTAGGAACCAACGGATGAATCGCGCGACATATAACCGTACCGCGCGCCTGCTCTTGGCGTTTGCGCTCTGTATCGCCAACTGCGCAGCATCGGCAGCCTACGAGATGCCGCTCACTGTCTCAGCCTTGCATGAGGCTTACGTCCTGGGCCAGCGAAATGATCAGGCCACCGCAGCCTTTCTAAGCCCGTACATGAAGCAAATAACAGAAGGCTTTCAAGCGCCGCACATCGCTGAAATTGAAATTCTCACGCCGTTCGCGCAGGTCGTCGACCTTTCCCGCCAGTCTCCTAGCGGCTATAGCGAAGAGCAGGCCGTTCGCGAATATCATCAGCGTGGTAACACCATCGTGGTTCGCATTCTCATCATGCTCCCAGCCGCCTATCCAAAGCCGGAACCTGCGCCAAACGAGGCTCCTGCGCCCCCGCCGCAATCGGCCCCACCGAACACCGCGCTACAGCCCGAAAATTTTTGGCAGAATTTTCGTTTTGAAACCAAGCAGCACGATAAGACCATCGCCAGCCGTTCCATCCGTAACAAGCCCATTTACTCCACACCCACCAAAGACACACCCGCCGTACTGGATGGCGCGACCGTCTGGCTCGAATATGATGCGAAGGATGTGGCGTCGGAGGAAACCGTGGTCGAAGTGACCACTCCCGACTCCAAAACGATCAATGCGACTTTCGACTTGAAGAAGCTTCGCTAGTCTTGCTTCTGGGGATATGACATTCGCTCGGAGCTAGTCGCCTTCATGCCCCTTTGGTAGTTGCGTCTTGATCTCATATTTCTGATTTGCTCGCACGTCGATGTCCGTGTCGAACGACTGATATCCCGGCAACGTGATCTTGATGTGGTGCTTGCCCGGACTCAGCAGCATGGCCCGGCCCCCGCCTCCAAATTCGTGCGCGTGTCCCGCAAACTGCTCGTCCACAAAAACCGCCGCCCGATCTGGATCAATCGAGAGCCTGACCTCCGCGCTCACGGTAGGGAATTGCGCCCGCGGATCTTTCGCTAGCGACACCCGCAACGTCTGCACCGCATTCGGTTGCACGCTGATCTTCTGGTCCACCGACTGGTAACCCGCCTCGCGCACGGATATTTCGTGCTCCCCTGGCAGCAGCAACAGTTTCTTCGACCCCTTCAGCTCGCTCAGGTATCCCACGTACCTTCCGTCCACCCACACGCCCGCCGTTTTCGCTGGTCCGTTCTGTGGATGAAGGCGTACCTCTCCAAGGATCTCGTTGCTTTGGGCCGCGACGGGCAGCGCCGCAGCGCACAGCAATGCTAGAAACACCCCTGCTTTTGGCATTCTCGGGATTCGTGTCAGCATAAGAAGCTCCACATCCTGGAATTCAGACGTTCAAAGAGTAGATGCAGGCCTTTAACCAACGGGTCACCTTGCCCAAGCATTGTAAGTGATCGTAAACAATAGGGATAGGAAGATTCGTAGATACAGGGGTAGTACTAAAACGTATAAATCTTACGCACTCTTCCGAATCAGCCGGAAACCCTCGGTTGCTCCCCAGCAACGCTGGCAGGCATGTGCCGCCCGGGCACCGGCCCCGAAGAGTCTCGCACCACGAACTCCGGCTCGATCGCGATTTCTGGCTGGTACCTTCCGCGCCCTTCAATGCGCGCAATCAACGTTTGCGCCGCAATCTGCCCCATCTTCAGCAGCGGCTGCCGCACCGTGGTCAGCGCGGGGTTCGCAAACGCCGCCCCCGCAATGTCATCAAATCCGACAACCGAGACATCGTCTGGGACTCGCAAGCCCGCTTCACGAAACGCCCAAATCGCCCCAATCGCGGAAATATCGTTATAAGCAAACACTGCGGTGAATTGTCGCTTCCGCGCCAGCAACTGCTTGCCAACCGGGTAACCGATAAGTGGCGTCGATTCTGTCCCCTCGAGTTGTACAGTTAGTTCCGGTCGAATCCGCATGCCAAGCTCTTCTGCCGCTTCCACAATCGCATCCCAGCGCACAACGGAATCCGAACTGAAGGGTTGACCTTTCACAAATGCAATTTCTTCGTGCCCAAGATTTCGCAAATGTTGCAAAGCCATCCTCGCCGCGCGCTTGTGATCCAGCACGACGTTGGTCACTCCCGGCACCCGCTGATGGCCTGCCACTGCCACCGTTGGCAGCGCCGGCTGTTCCGTGAGGGAAGTGTCCACTGTGATGAAGCCTTCGACACCGCGCGATTGCAGCATCTGCGCATACGTTTGCAGCAGCTTCTTGTCGTGCCGGTGGATCACCGTCAGGAAAAAGAAATTGTTCTGCCGCAGGTGCTGCTCGATTCCGCTGATGATCATCGAGCCGTACGCATCGCCAATTTCCTCTGCGATAACGCCAATGGTATACGTGCGCTGCAGGCGTAGCGAACGCGCAAAAAAATTCGGCCGGTAATTTAACTCTTGCGCCGCCGCCAGGATTCGCTGCTTCGTGTGCGCCGGAATAGATCGCGCGGCCGACGAATTATTGAGCGCCGCCGATACCGTCCCCGGCGTTAAGTTCAATTGCTCCGCGATCGTCTTCAGGGTCACGGTTACGCGCTCGGGTTTCCCCGCGCCCGCTTTAGCCTTACTCGGGGTCTTCATCGGCCGCCTCGACGTGACACTCACTCTGCGCGCAGAATATCATTATTTTTCTAAGATTTTATACTATAGTTTTCCTTGCAAAGGCCGGGCCGATTCTTGCCGGAAACGGCTTTCCTGCCATACACATCGAGGAGTCTTTATGATCAAGCGCCTCGCGCTTGCCTGCGGTGTAGCGCTTCCGTTCGTGCTCGGCTCCACCGTCCATGCCAACGACGACATTCCCAAGGCTGCTTGGAAGCGTCCCATCGGCGAGCCCCTCCAGAACCCCGGCACGAAAAAGCCTACCCTCGACGCCGAGCACATTGACAACGGCTTTTGGCAAGGTGCGCCCGTCGGCGGTTTTGGCGCTGGCACTTTCTCGCGCACCTTTCGCGGCGACTTTGCCCGCTGGCACATGAAAGCCGGCGTCCATAAATACCAAACCGTCTGGGCCAATCAGTTTGCAATGTTTCAAAAATCCGAGGGCGATGCGGATGGCGTCGCGAAGGTTTTGACCGCGGCTCATCCCTCTGGTCATGCGCTGAGTTCCTGGGAGTGGGACTATCCGGTCGGCGCCGGCGATTACTACGCCCTCTATCCGAAGTCCTGGTTCGACTACCGCTGGGAAAAATTTCCCGCCCACGTGACCGTCGAGCAGTTCTCGCCCATCCTTCCCGACAATTACAAAGAAACCAGCTACCCCGTCGCCGTCTACCGTTGGCACGCTGAAAATCCCACCAACCACCGCGTCACCGTTTCCGTGCTCCTATCGTGGGAAAACATGCTGGGTTGGTTCCGGACGTTCAATCGCGATCTGAAAGGAAAGATTAACGATGGCAATCACAACGCTTTCCGCTCCGAGCCATTTCCGCGCGCCCTGAAAAACTCGAAAGAAGTGCCCGGCTCCGCAGGCACCATGAAAGGCGTAATCTTCGACCGCAATCATCTCGGCCCCGTGCAAGATGAATGGGACGGCCAATTCGTGATCGCCTCTCTCGAATCTCCAGGCGTCGAGATCACCTACCAAACCACATTCGCGCCCGACCGCGACGGCAAGGAGATCTGGGCGCCCTTCTCGAAAGACGGCAAACTCGCCAACAGCGACGATAGCTGGACCAGCAGTGGCGAAGATCTAGCCGGTGCCATCGCCGTTCGCTTCACCCTCGAGCCCGGCGAAAAACGAGTCATTCCCGTGGTCATCGCCTGGGATTTGCCGGTCGTCGAATTTGGCTCCGGACGCAAATGGCATCGCCGCTACACCGATTTTTACGGTGCGACAGGCACCGCGGCATGGGCCATCGCTCGCGACGGCCTCGCCAATGCCTCCGCGTGGAGCGAAGCCATCGATGCCTGGCAAGCGCCCTACATCAACGACGAAAGCAAGCCGCTCTGGTATCGCGGCATGCTCTTCAACGAGCTCTATCCTCTCGCCGACCTCGGCTCCTTTTGGGGCCGCCCTGTAAGCTCGAATCCCCAAGCGCCTCCGGTCTACTCCTTCATGGAGTGCTATGACTATCCCTATTACGAAACGCTCGACGTCCGCTTCTACGGCTCCATGCCGCTCCTCAAATTCTGGCCCGACCTCGAAAAAAATGTGATGCGCGAATTCGCCGCCACCGTCCCGCAAGAAGCCGGCGAGAAAATGGAATGGATCTGGAAAACCCAGCATTCCGGCTCGCTCAACTTTCGCATTCGCAAAGCCAAAGGCGCGGTGCCTCACGATTTGGGTGTCCCCGATGAAGACCCCTTCCTGCAGATCAATCAATTCAGTTGGCAAGATACAAATGGCTGGAAAGATCTGAATCCGAAATTTGTCCTGATGGTCTACCGCGATTTTGTTTTCACCGGCCGCAAAGACAAGGAATTCCTACGCACTACGTGGCCCGCGGTGCAGGAATCGCTCGAATATCTCCGCAAATACGACCGCGACGGCGACGGCCTTCCCGAAAACGAAGGTTATCCCGACCAGACCTACGACGAATGGGTTGTGCGCGGCGAGAGCGCCTATTCGGGCAGTCTTTTTCTCGGCGCCGTGCGCGCCGCCGAAGAAATTGCCAAGCAGCTCGGTGACTCCGCCGCCATCCAGAAATATCACGAGCTCTTCGCCAAAGCCCAAGCCAGCTACATCAGCAAGCTGTGGAACAAGGAATATTTTCGCTACGACACAAGCAGCGAATACCGCGACAACATCCAGGCCGACCAGCTCGCCGGCCAGTGGTACGCCAACATGACCGGCCTCGGCGACCTCGTTCCACGCGAAATGCAGCGCAGCGCCCTCCACAAAATTTTCGATTTCAACGTCATGAAGTTCGCCAACGGCAACATGGGCGCCGTCAACGGCATCGCGCCAGACGGTTCACTCGTAAAAACCAATGAACAAGTCCAGGAAGTCTGGACCGGCACCACTCTCGGTCTAGCCGCGCTGATGCTAGGCGAGGGAATGAAGGACGAAGCCTACAAAACCGCCTGGGGCATCTATCACACCGCCTACGAAACCAAAGGCTACTGGTTCCGCACGCCCGAAGCCTGGGACATCACCGGTAACTACCGCGCCTCCATGTACATGCGTCCCGCCGCCATCTGGGCCATGGAAATGACCGAACCCCCGAAGTGATTTCGTCAATTTTTCACTTGACTTTTTGTAGAATCTGAGTATGATAGCACTTGGGTAAATACGCGCCCGTTTCCTCTGCTCGCACAGCAAATCCCTAAATCCTTTAAAATCTGAACTTACAATCGAGCGCGCCGTACATGCGCGCTACATGCGTTGTAGGGGCTGCGCTTTAGCGCGACCCAGCCTTTTCTTTCCGCGTCAAGAGCACGGTCCCAAAGCGACCCCGCGACGGAAGAATAGGAACGCGCGCCACTGAAATTGTGCGCCTAACTCCCTTAGAATGTGCAGTTACAAAGGAAATCGCCCCTAAGTCCTTTAGAATGCGCAGTTACAGAAACAGGGGGGGAGGGGGGCCCCCTACCGCGGCAAACGCAATCGCGCCTCGCACCCGCGGATGCCGCGACGATTCTCCAACGTCAGCGTCCCGCCGTGCGCCTCCGCGATTTGCCGGCTGAGCGCCAAGCCGATGCCAGTGCCGCCCGGCTTGGTGGTAAAGAAGGGGACAAATACGTTGGCTGTATTCTGAATCCCTGGACCGTCGTCGAGCACCCACACTTCCAGTTGCGAATCCTGGCTAGACCATCCCACGCTGGCCTGCGTGCCGCATTCCAGCACCGCGTCGGCGGCGTTGTGCAGCAAATTGATCAGCAGTTGCTCCAACTGGTCCGCGTCCCCGGAGATCATTACCTCTGGGCCCTCTTGGATTTTCACTTTCACGCGCGTTTCCAGCATCGCCACGCGCGAGATCCAATCCCGCACGCTGACCGGCGCGAGCTTCGGCGCTGGCAGCCGCGCCAGCCGGGAATACGCGGCCATAAAGCGAGCGAGCGCTTCCGTCCGCGACCGAATAATGCCGAATCCCTGCTGAATGTCGTCCATAAGCGCGCGATTCATCTCCGGCGATAGATCGCCCTCATTGCGCAGCGAATTCAATCCACTCTCCAGGCTTTGCGCCACGGACTGAATGGGCGCGAGCGAATTATTCAACTCGTGCCCCATCACGCGAATCAGCCGCTGCCATGCTTGCCGCTCCTCGTCGCGCAGCGCCCGGCTCAAATCGCTGAGCACCACCAGGTGATGCGGCAAGCCGGCTTGCCGGAACGAGCCCCGACGCATCCCCCAGCGCCCGGAGCCGCCCGGAAACGTAAGCTCCATAGTGCGCACCGCCTCGCCTTCGAGAGAAGCGCCGAGGCCCAGCTCGGCGGCGGTAAATCCCAGCAGCCGTTCGAGCGGACGCGCGAGCAATCGCTCGCCGGCGCGATTCACCAGGCGCAGCTTGTTTTCATTGTCGAACGTAAAGATGGCCACATCGATTTCTTCCATTACCGCGCGCAGCAGTGCGGTGGCTTCCAGCGCGCCCAGTCGCTGCTCGCGGAGCGTCTGGCTCAGCGAGTTCACCTCGATCATCACTTCGCCCATGGCATCGTCCCGCCGGGCGCCGCGCCCGCGCACGGAGAAATCCTCTTCGCGCATAGCCGCAAGAAGATTCGAGAGCGTCTGCAGAGAGAACGCCACGCGATGGCGTACGGAAACCGCAAAACCAAGCCACAAGCCAACAATAAGCAGTCCCAAAGTCCAGATGGTGCGAGAGGAATAGTCGCCGGTCCACAGCAGAATTAACGCAATGAACGAGCCCGGCAGTCCCGCCGCGACGGCCAGGAGCTGAATCCGGTGTTCGTAGCTGAGCGGCTTCATTCCAAGCCGTGTTTTTGCAAACGGCGATACATCGCGCTGCGGCTGAGCCCCAAAGCTTTGGCCGCCTGGCTAACGTTGCCGTCATGGCGTGCCAGCGTGCGCTGGATCAGGTGATGCTCCACTTCGTCGAGGCTCATTTCCTCCAGGCGCGCTGCGCTGCCAGGCGCCGCGGCGCGCAAACCGAGATCGGCGGCGCGCACCAGCGGCCCGGTGGCAAGCAGCACGCCGCGCTCGATTGCATGGTCGAGTTCGCGAACATTGCCCGGCCAGGGATGTTCGTGAAGAACCTGCGCGGCAACGGGATCGAATCCGCTGATGGTTTTGCGGTAACGCTGTGAATAGCCGCGCAGAAAATGGTGCGCCAGCAGATCAATATCTTCCTTGCGCTCGCGCAGGGGCGGCAGATGAATTTCGATGGTGTTGAGGCGAAAAAGCAGGTCCTGGCGGAAACGCCCAGCCGCGGCCTCCGTGGTGACATCCACGTTGGTCGCGGCAATCACGCGCACATCGACGCGGCGCGTGCTGGAAGAGCCCACGCGCTCGAGTTCGCCAGTCTCGAGAACGCGCAGCAGCTTGGCTTGCAGTTTCAGCGGCACATTCGCAATTTCGTCGAGAAATAGAGTGCCGTTGTCGGCCAGCTCAAAGCGCCCGACGCGATCGACCCGCGCATCGGTAAACGCGCCTTTCACATGCCCGAACAATTCGCTCTCGAAAACGCCTTCGGATAGGCCGCCTGCATTCACCGTCACCATCGGCGTGTTCGCCCGCGGAGATAAGGCGTGCAATGTTTGCGAAACAACTTCTTTGCCCGTGCCGTGCTCGCCGGTGATAAGCACGTTCGCGTCGGAAGGGCCGATGCGGCCAATGATGTCGAGCACCGGCCGCATCGCGGCCGATTCGGCAATCATGGTCGGGCGCGATTCGGCGCGCAGCAAGCGGTTTTCCGCCTCCAGCCGCGAAGCCTGCCGCAACGCCTGCCGCAAATCGATCTGCGTACGAAGCACAGTAACCAAGCGCGTGTTTTCCCACGGTTTGGGGATGAAATCGCGCGCCCCGCGCCGCATGGCTTCGACCGCAACTTCCACGCTGCTCCACGCGGTCATTACAATTACCGGGAGCGTGCTATCCATCATCTGGATGCGCGGGATAAGGTCCAGCCCTTCCTGGCCCGATGTAGTGTCGCGAGCATAATTCAAGTCCATCAGCACGGCATCGAATTCGCGCGCTTCGAGCGCGGCCAAAGCTTCGCCGGGCGAAGCAGCACCGTGAATTTCATAGCCTTCGCGTCGCAGCAACAAGCGCAGCGCCTCGCGAATATCCGATTGGTCATCCGCGACGAGAACGCGATGTGGATGTGAGTTAGTCGGTTTCATTCCGCCCGCAATCTTAGGTCTATTCTATAGTCCTTCGCACGCACCGCAAGCGCGGGCACAGCGCCCGGCAAGTATCCGAAATCGAAGCAAGCGAACGGCGTAACGCAGGTCCTGCCAAAGTGTGTGCATTTTGACGTTTCTCTATCTTCACTCGTAGCGCAAAGCCACTAGGGGATCGACTCGCGTGGCGCGCCGCGCGGGTGACCACGCTGCCGAAAGGGCGATCAGGGCAATGCTGCCCCACACGCTCAGCATTACCAGCGGATCGCGAGGCTGAGCGCCATAGACGATACTGGCAATCACTTTTCCTGTTGCCAGAGCGAGGGTTAGACCGACGACCGAACCCACGACCAGCAGCAACATCGTCTTGCCCAGCACAAGACGAAGTACCTGAACCGGATGCGCGCCGAGCGCCATGCGGACGCCGATCTCGCGCGTGCGCCTTGAAACCGCATAAGCCGCAAGCCCGTGAATGCCCGTTGCTGCCAGAACAATGGCGAGCACGCCGAAGGAGCTCAGGGCAATGGCTGCCGCCTGGGTTGGGAAAAACGCGAAGCCAAGCATTTGCTGCAGAGGGCCCGCGCCGTAGAGCGGCAGCTCCGGGTCGAGCCGCGCAATTGCCTGGCGTATCTCACCAACCATTTGCATTGGCGGCACCGAAGACCGCACCTCGAGCGTGGTGGTGGAATTGTAGGACTGCAGGATCGACCAAAAGACCACGGGCTGCCGCGACTCGGTGAGGGTTTCATATTTACCGTCTTCGACAACGCCGATGATTTCGGTGAATGGCCGGCTACGTCCGCCACGGAAGCGCTGGCCGACGGGATTTTCGGTATGCAACACTTGTTTCGCAAACGCGGCGTTCACAATGGCAACCTGCGGTGATTTCGCATCGTCGTGCCAAGTGAATTCGCGGCCTCCCAGCAACTTGGTTCCCAACGTGCCGAAGAAACCTGGCGAAACCTCATAGTAGATGACCGGGATTCGGTCAGAAGGCTGGGGGTCCGCTTTATCCGCGGGAAAGACGCCGGTATGAGACTGGTCGATGCTGAGCGGGAGCGAATTGGAATAAGCGACTGACTGCACACCAGGCAATCGTTGGATGCTCTCCAGAGCTTGCCGTTGAAAGGTGCGGCCGCGATCTTCGGAATAGCCTGCCAAACCCAACTCAAACGCCACGACCGAAACGTGCTGTGGCGCAAAACCGAGATTCATCTTCAAAGCTTGCTGGAGACCACGCAAAGAGAGGAGAGAAGCGGACACCAGTACAAAGCAGAGCGCGACCTGAACGACAACGAGTACGTCGCGGAGGGCGAAGCGGCCACGCCCCCAGGTTGTGGAGGCTCCCCTGAGCACCAGATTTGGATCTGATTTGGAAGCGCGCCAAGCAGGGGCCGAGCCAAAGAGGCCGCCGGCGATCAATGAACCCGCTAGAGCAAACAGGAAAACGCGCCAGTCCAGGCTAACGTCGTATTGCACGGGGAAGTCCAGGGGTGCGCGCCAGCGACTCAGCGCGTCGGTCAGAACCGTCGCCAATAGGAGGCCCGCGCTTCCGCCAGCCAAAGCGAGCATCAGCGTCTCGGTCAAAAGCTGGCGCAACACGCGTCCGCGGTCCGCGCCAATGGCCAAGCGGATAGCGAACTCGCGCTGCCGGTCCGTGGCGCGGGCTGTAAGCATGCTTGCGAGATTTGTGCAGGCTGCTAGCAGCACCAAAGCCGCGAGAAGCAAAATGCCAACCGTGAAAGCTTTCGCCGGAGCACCAGCCAAATCACCTATCAATCCGGGTTTGGACAATCTGAACCGCAGGCCGGCGTTTTCCGCGGGATATTGGCGGGCCAGTTCCGCAGCAATCGTGTTGAGGTCGGCCTCTGCTTGGGCCGGCGTAACACTCGGCTTGAGCCTGCCGACTACCCATGTATTCCAAGTCATTCGGTTCTCGAGCCACGCATTGCCTACTTCGATCTGCGGCTCCATCATCATCGGCACCCAAACCTCAGGCCAGTAGAAGAGCTCCGTGCCGTGGAAATCGCGCGGCGCGACTCCCAGCACCGTGTAGGGCTGCCGATTGATCCGAATTGTCTTACCAACGATCGCCTGGTCGGCTCCAAATCGCGACTGCCAGGAGTTATAGCTGAGCACCGCGTAGGGGCTGTCGCCAGGGTGTAGATCGTCGCTCTGGTTGAAGAAGTGGCCCAGCGCCGGACGGACGCCCAGCACGTCAAAGTAGTTTCCGGTGGCGAGATAACCCCAAATGCGGTCTGCGCGGTCTTGGGTCTCCAATTCCATAGGCGCAATCCGATATCCGATCAGGCCCGCAAACGTTCGGTTGCGATCACGAAGGTCCTTATAGTTTGGAAAGGATTGACTCGGGCCGTACTGCGCGTTTTCGAGAAAAGCCAATTCGTTTGGCCGTTCCACAGCGAGGGGACGCAGCAGGAGAGCATTCACGACACTAAACACAACCGTGTTTGCGCCGATGCCGAGCGCCAAGGTCAGTACCGCGACCAAGGCGAACCCAGGATTTTTCGCCAGCAGGCGAACGGCGTAGCGCAGGTCTTGCAGCAGGATCCTCATGCCAATCCTCCGATACGCTAGAAACGGTGGAAAGGCACAAGGCGTTTCCGGCTATCGGGGCTGTGGGATGCAGTGCAACGATGTCACGTACGCTGCGAGGCTTGCCGGCGCGCGGTCACTCCTACGAAAATACCTTCAGGCGGTCAGAGCAAGCGGCTCCAAGGTCACTTTGTGGCCCAGGCGTTCCAGCCGCCTGACCAAGGACCGGCGGATGCGGTTCACGTCGATGCGATCAAAGTGATCCGCACCGAGTTCC